>Ga0210398_10006291_pt1 | contig 10945 bp, 12 predicted proteins | sample IncBWC4OmetaG_FD_161047 | JGI IMG/M metagenome (GOLD analysis project Ga0210398, IMG submission 161047) | Forest soil microbial communities from Barre Woods Harvard Forest LTER site, Petersham, Massachusetts, United States - Inc-BW-C-4-O | ecosystem: Environmental > Terrestrial > Soil >... | reverse complement strand
TAGTTGTCTTGATTGGCAACTATAAGTTTGCAAATAGTTTAACGAGGAACCTGCACCTCGGTACGCACCTGCAGTTTCGCAACCCATGTCGAAACCGGTCGGCCCCAATCGAGCCCCTAGCTTACGCTTTTTTCGCCTTGGGCGTCAGTGACTCCCCACCGCCCGCGGACCCGCGGACTACTCGCGTAGGCCCCCCTACCGGCGCATCGCCTTCATGATTCGGCCCTTGTCGCGTTGCCAGTCCCTATCCTTTTCCGTATGGCGCTTATCGTGCTGCTTCTTGCCCTTCGCGAGACCAATCTCGAGCTTGGCGCGACCCGACTTCCAATACAGCTCGAGCGGTACCAGCGTATAGCCGCGCCGCTCCACCGCGCCGACCAAGTGATCGAGCTGGCGGCGGTTCAGCAGCAGCTTGCGCGTGCGCGTCGGATCGGTCTCCACGTGGGTGGAGGCTGAGACCAGGGGATTCAGGTGGGCGCCGAACAGGAACGCCTCGCCGTTCTTGACATAGACATAGGCCTCGGCAATCTGCGCTTTGCCCGCGCGCATGCTCTTGACCTCCCAACCCATCAGCGAAATACCCGCCTCGAAACGCTCCTCGATGAAGTAATCGAAGCGCGCTTTGCGGTTCACGGCGATGGGAGGCAGTTTTTCGGTGGTTTTCATCTTGGTTGAGGACATTATAGGACGGGGCCGCCTCGGCCCCGGGAATAGTTGCGCGAAGCGCATGACAATACCCGCGCTTTTGCCGGACAATACGCGCATGCAGGTAGTCGAGCGCAGCGCCCTAGTCACCTTTACACCCGCTCAAATGTTCGTCTTGGTGAATGATGTACCGCGTTACCCGGAGTTTTTGCCTTGGTGCGTCGGGGTTCGCGTCGACGATGTCTCGGCGACTGAACGCATCGCCATGCTGAAAATCGCTCATGGGGTGTTGCAAACTGAATTCACCACGCGCAACACGCTCACTCCCGATGCGCAGATTGACATGCGGCTCACGCATGGACCGTTTCGCGACCTCACCGGCGCCTGGCGCTTCGATGCCATCGGCGCGCGCGGCTGCCGCGTGCATTTCAAAGTGGAATTCGAATTCAAGAATCGCCTCACCTCCGCGGCCTTCAATGCGGTGTTTGAAACGCTGTGCGGCAGCATCGTGGATGCCTTCGTGGTGCGCGCACAAAAGATCTACGGTTAGGAGCCCGAGCGTGATCCGCGTCGAGATCGTCTATGCGCAGCCGCAGCGCAGTATCGTCAAATCGTTAAGCCTGCCTCCGGATGCGCTGATCGCCGACGCGTTGAAGTTGGCGGCGATGGATGAGAATTTTCAGGGCGTGGACTTGGCGAACGCCGCGGTCGGCATCTACGGCCAAGTGGCCGGCCGTGAGCGGCCACTAAAGAATGGCGATCGAATTGAAATTTATCGCCCGCTTCTCGAGGAGCCGAAGCTCGCCCGCAGGAAACGCGCTGGCCGTAAGGCTAGTAAATCCGGCCGTTCTTGATTTTCGCGGCCGACGCATCCTGGGCCGCGGCTTCCGCGTCCGTGGGCTTGTCCAAACGAGCGACCTTGTCGCCGTCGAAGTACACGGTGACGCGGCGCGAGTCGACGTGCCGTGTGCGGCCCTTCTTGAGATAGTAAATGTAATCCCAACGTTCCTTGTTGAAGCTGTCGGCCACCATGGGGGTTCCCAGCAGATACCTGACTTGGCTGCGCGTCATCCCTTCTTTGACGGTATCCACGGCGCTCTGGTTGAGGAAATTACCCTGCTGAATGTTGATGCGGTAGACACAGCCCGAAGCCAGCAAAGACACCGCGGATCCCAGAACAAGGTACTGAATTATTTTCATGAAAGTGGTGAACAACCGTCAAATGATTGATAATCGACGCCTATCATACCGGAAGGCCCAGCATGCCGCAGCGCCTCAAGCCTGACTCGACCAGCGAAAGCAACGACCTGCGCAATGCCGGTCTTAAAGTAACGCTGCCGCGTCTGAAAATTTTGGACATCCTTGCCGATGGCTCCGCGCGCCACATGAGCGCGGAGGACATCTACAAAAAGCTGCTGGTCTCCAATGAGGACATCGGCCTCGCCACTGTGTATCGAGTGCTCACCCAATTCGAGGCCGCGGGTCTGGTCACGCGGCATCATTTTGAAGGCGGCATGGCCGTATTCGAGCTCAACCAGGGCGCGCATCACGATCACATCGTGTGTGTTGACTGCGGCAAAGTCGAAGAGTTCATGGACGGCGGCATCGAAGAGCGCCAGCACGCCGTGGCCAAGCGCCTGGGCTTTGAGATCAGCGATCACGCGCTGATTCTCTATGGGCACTGCCGCAAGGCTAATTGCCCCAATCAGAAACGCACCAAGGCGCCTTCGTAGGCCAGGCGCCACGGCAATCGCGACGCCACGCCAATAGCGACGCCACGGTCTCACCGCCGCGAGTTGCGTGATCCTTTTTTCTTAGGCACCTCGGCCGGCGCGGCGCGCGCCAGCATGTCGCGCGCATGCGCGCGGGCCTGCTCGGTGATCGCGATCCCGCCGAGCATGCGGGCAATCTCGTCGGTGCGCTCCGCAGATCCCAAGGGCTTGACCGCCGTGCGCGTGATCTTGCCGTCGCTGAGCTTCGTCACTCGAAACTGACTGTGCGCTTGGGAGGCGACTTGGGCGAGATGCGTCACGCACAGCACCTGGGCGCGCTCACCCAACTCGCGCAGCTGACGGCCGACGATCTCGGCCACCGCGCCGCCGATGCCGGCATCGACTTCGTCGAACACCATGCACAGCGGCGAGGTGGATGCGCGTCCGGCCACTTGAACCGCGAGACTGATGCGCGAGAGCTCCCCGCCCGAAGCTACCTTGGCCAGGCTCTTGAGCTGCTGCCCGGGATTGGCGCTCACCAGAAATTCCACTTCATCGCTGCCATAAGCGGAAAATTCCGAATCGCTTCGGGTTACCTGAACGGCGAACTCGCCGCCCGCCATCCCCAAGGTTTGCATGAGCTGGGTAACCTGATCTCCCAACAATTGTGCGGCGGTACGGCGCGCCGCGCTCAGGTGCTGCGCTGCACTGCGATACGCGGCGGTCGTCTCGCTTACTTGCTTTTCCAGGACCGTGAGGCTGACCCCGACGTTGTCGAGTGTCGCCACCTCTTGTTCGACGCGCGCGAGCTGCTCGGGCAGCTCCAGTACCGCGACGCGATGCTTTCTCGCCAGCGCCTCGAGCGCGGCCGCTCGCCGTTCGATCTCGTCCTGGCGCGCAGGATCGATATCCAGCGCATCCAAGTAGCGCCGCAACGACTCCGCCGCTTCTTGGGCAAGGATGGCCGCTTCGCCCAATAGCTTGCCGGCCTCGCTCAAATGAGGGTCGATGTCCGACACGCCGCGCAGCGCCGCCGTCGCTTTGCCGAGCAGATCATGAGCGCTGTCGCCGTCGGATTCGTAGGAAGCCGTGAGGGCCGTGCGGACGGCGACACTCAGGCGGCCGCGCGCGGCGACGCGTTTTTGATCGGCGAAGAGTTCCTCGATTTGCGCCGCCGTTGATACTTCCGCTTTGAGTTCGCGCAATTGGTAGCGCAGCAGGTCGAGGCGCGCATCGCGGTTTTCCGCCGCGCTCTTCAGCGCCTCGAATTCGCGGCGGCTGACGCTGTAGCGCTCGAAAGCTTCAGCGACGCTGCTCTTCAACGCAGGCGTGCTCAAGCGCTCATCGAGCAATTCGCGCTGGGCGGCGCGGCTCACCAGATGCTGGAACTCCTGTTGACCGTGGATTTCGAGCAGAAACTCCGCCAGCTCCCGCAGAGCCTGCAGAGGCACCACCTGGCCGTTCACGTAGGCGCGAGAGCGGCCGTCGGCGCCGATGACCCGCCGCACCACGAGTTCTCCGTCGAAATCGATGGACTGCTCTTTCAGCCAAGTCAGTGCCGTCTGCGGCAGGTCCGAAAAGCTGGCCGTGACCTCGGCGCGCTCGGCACCCTGGCGCGCGACATCACCGGCCCCGCGGCCGCCGGCAATCAACAGCAGGGCATCGACCACGATGGATTTGCCCGCGCCGGTCTCGCCGGTGAGGGCGGTGAGGCCGCCGATGAACTCCAGCTCCGCTTGATCGACGAGAACGAAATCTCGTAATTGAAGATGCGTCAGCACGGCTTAGGCGTCGGGGTGTCCGTTTTGAGCGCCGCGGCCCCAATGCAGCTTGGAGCGCAGCAGCCGATAGTAGTCATATCCTGGTGGATGCAGCAGGGTGATTTGCGCATCGGCCGCTTCGACGTACAAATTATCGCCCTGTTCCAAATCGCCAATGGCGGTGCCGTCGCAGGTCACCTGCGCGCGCGACTCGAAACGATCCGACATGCGCAGCGCAATCTTGCTGCCGGCGCGCACCACAATCGGCCGGTCGCTCAAGGTGTGCGGGGAGATGGGTGCGAGCACCCATACGTCGAGGTCCGGCTCGACAATGGGTCCGCCGCAGGACAGGGCGTAGGCGGTCGAGCCGGTCGCCGTGGCGATCACCATGCCGTCGCCGCCGTGCGAATTGACGAACCGGCCGTTGATGGAGGTTTCGAAATCCATGGTGCGCCCGGTCTCCCATTTGTTGACCACCACATCGTTCAACGCCAGGGCGCGCGCGACCTTGCCGTCGTGGCTCTCCAGCCGCGCCGCCAGCAGCGAACGGCGATCCTCGCTGTAGCCGCCCGCGAGCACCGTGTCGACATCCTCGAGCATCGAAGTGGGGCTGACGTCGGTGAGAAATCCTAAGCGGCCGCGATTCACGCCGAGCAGGGGTACCGAATGGCCGGCCACCAGCCGCGCCGCATACAGCAGTGTACCGTCGCCGCCGATGGCAACGATGAGGTCGGCGCGGGTTGCAAAGGATTGTTCCGGGCACAGCACGACGCTGCCTGCCTTGAAGGCGAGTCCGACGCCAGGATCGACCAGCACCGGCACGCCGCGAGCGTGAAAGTGCGCCGCCAGGCCCAGCATGCATTCGGCGACGCGCAAATCTTTGGCGTTGCCCACCAACGCGATGGACTTAAATACCTGAGGCATGATCGATTATAGCCCTCCCACTGGACTTGACTTCGGCCGGATGCGCTAGGTAGCTTCAAACATGTTATATGGACCTACTATGACAGAAGGTACCGACGAGGGACTCAATGAGCGTGCGCAGCTGCTGCTCAAGGCCCTAATCGAGAATTACATTCGCGAAGGCCAGCCGGTGGGATCGCGAACCCTGTCGCGCGATTCCGGACTCAGCCTCTCATCGGCGACCATCCGCAACGTCATGGCCGATTTGGAAGATCTGGGCTTTGTCGCCTCGCCTCACACCTCCGCCGGCCGCATTCCCACCGACAAGGGTTACCGGTTTTTTGTCGACACGCTGCTCAAGCTCAAACCCTTGCACCACGAGGAAATCGAGGACATCGAGCGGCGCTTGGGGTCGGAGGCGGCCAGCGGCCGATCCTTGGTGCAGACCGTGTCGCAAATGCTTTCCAGTGCCTCGCACATGGCGGGCTTGGTGACCTTGCCGAATCCGAACTACATCGCGCTGTCGCAGATCGAATTCGTCGGACTATCCGAGAATCGCGCGCTCGCCATCATGGTCATGAGCAACCGCGAAGTGCAAAACCGCGTGGTTCAACTGGATCGGTACCACTCTCCGGAGGAGCTGCGCCGCGCGGCCAACTACTTGAATGAAGCCTTCGCGGGCCGCTCGCTGCCGGATGTGCGCGCCCAGTTGCTGGCGCAGCTGCAGGAGACGCGCCAACACATGGACCAACTCATGCGCGACGCCATTCAAGTGGCGCAGAAGGTCTTCGACACCGCTCCTGCGGAGCGGGTGGAATATGTCATCGCCGGTGAAACCAATCTCATGGGGTTCGCCGAGTTGTCCAACGTCGATCGCCTGCGGCGGCTGTTCGAGGCTTTCAATGAGAAGCACGACATCTTAAGGCTCTTGGATAGCTGCCTGCGGGCCGACGGCATCCAGATCTTCATCGGGCAGGAGTCCGGCTACCGGATCTTGGACGACATCAGCGTCGTCACCGCGCCCTACATTGTCGACAACCAAGTGGTCGGGGTGGTCGGTATCATCGGCCCGACGCGCATGGCCTACGAGCGTGTCATCCCCATTGTCGATATCACGGCCAAGCTCTTGGGTTCGGCCTTGAACGCCCGCAAATAGCCCCCAAAATGATCGCTTCGAGCGGCTCCTTAAGCCGCCTTATCCTCGAGGGCTTTAACGCGTGAATGACAACAACCCGCTATCCGAGGCCGACATGGCCGATGCCGGTTCGGCGGCCGCCGACGGCGCAGGCAGGGCAGGCGCCGGCGCAGCATTGGCGGCGGCCGAGGCCAAGGCGAGTGAGAACTGGAACAGCTACCTGCGCGCCGTCGCGGAGCTGGAGAACTACCGCAAGCGGATGGATCGGGAATTGGATAACGCCCGCAAGTATGCGATCGAGCGCTTTGCCCAGGAGCTGGTCAGCGTCGCGGATTCGCTGGAAGCAGGTATCCAAGCCGGAACGGCGAATTCCGGGTCGGCACTGCTGGCCGGATCTGCCGCAACCTTGAAGCAATTGCTGCAGGCCTTCGACAAGGCGGGTATCAAGGTCATCGATCCCAAAGGTCAGCCCTTCGATCCGGCCTGGCACGAGGCGATGGTGGCCCAAGAGAGCCGCGATGCGCCCGCCAACACCGTGTTGTCAGTCATTCAGAAAGGCTATTCCCTGAATGGGCGGTTGCTTCGCCCGGCACGGGTAGTCGTCAGCAAGGCGCCTGGCGGGGACGCCAATTGAAAAATACGCAGAATGTCCCCAGGTAGGGTCACACCGTTTCGATTTTTAGAGGGTTTTCACAATGGGTAAAATGATTGGTATCGATCTCGGCACGACGAATTCTTGCGTCGCGATCATGGAGGGCGGCAAGCCCAAAGTCATCGAGAACAGCGAGGGTGATCGAACGACGCCGTCTATCGTTGCCTTCACCAAGGATGGCGAGGTGCTGGTCGGACAATCCGCCAAGCGCCAGGCCGTCACCAATCCGGCGAACACCATAGCCGCGGTCAAGCGTCTCATCGGCCGCAAGTTCACCGACGACGTGGTGAAGAAAGACATGGGCATGGTTTCCTACAAGATCATCAAGGCCGACAACGGCGATGCCTGGGTGGAAGTCCAGGGCAAGAAAATGGCGCCGCAGGAAATTTCCGCGCGCGTTCTCATGAAGATGAAAAAGACGGCCGAAGATTATCTCGGCGAGACCGTCACGGAAGCCGTCATTACGGTGCCGGCCTACTTCAATGACTCGCAGCGCCAGGCCACCAAGGATGCCGGCCGCATCGCGGGTTTGAACGTCAAGCGCATCATCAACGAGCCGACAGCGGCCGCGTTGGCGTACGGCCTCGACAAGGACGGCGGTGATCGCAAGATCGCCGTGTACGACTTGGGCGGCGGCACCTTCGACGTGTCGGTGATCGAAATCGCCGAAGTCGACGGCGAGCGTCAATTCGAAGTGCTCTCCACCAACGGCGATACTTTCTTAGGCGGCGAGGACTTCGATCTTCGGGTCGTCAATTACCTGGCGGATGAGTTCAAGAAGGAAAGCGGTATCGACGTGCGCAAGGATCCCCTTGCCATGCAGCGCCTGAAGGAGACCGCCGAAAAGGCCAAGATCGAGCTGTCCTCGAGCCAGCAGACCGAAATCAATCTGCCGTACATCACGGCGGACGCGGCGGGGCCGAAGCACCTGAACATGAAGCTGACGCGGGCGAAGCTCGAGTCGCTGGTCGAGGACCTGGTCCAGAAGACCATGGAGCCCTGCCGCATCGCGCTCAAAGATGCAGGCCTGTCCATGAAGGATGTGGGCGAGGTCATTCTGGTCGGCGGCCAGACCCGTATGCCGATGGTGCAGAAAGCGGTGAAGGACTTGTTCGGCCGGGAGCCGCGCAAGGACGTGAATCCGGATGAAGCCGTGGCGGTGGGCGCCGCGATTCAGGGCGGCGTGCTGTCCGGCGATGTGAAGGACGTGCTGCTGCTCGACGTGACCCCGTTGTCGCTGGGCATCGAGACCCTGGGCGGCGTCATGACCAAGGTGATCGAGAAGAACACGACGATTCCGACCAAGGCATCGCAGACCTTCTCGACCGCGGACGACAATCAGACCGGTGTGACCATCCACGTGTTGCAGGGTGAGCGCGAGCGCTCGAGCGACAACAAGTCGTTGGGCCGATTCGACCTCACGGATATTCCGCCGGCGCCGCGCGGCATGCCGCAAATCGAAGTGGCCTTCGACATCGATGCCAACGGCATCTTGAATGTCTCGGCGAAGGATGTGAAAACCGGCAAGGAACAGCGCATCGTCATCAAGGCCTCGAGCGGACTGTCGGAGGCTGAGATCAAGCGCATGGTTTCGGACGCCGAAGCGCATGCCGAGGAGGACAAGAAATTCCGCGAGCTGGTGACCGCGCGCAACAAGGCCGATGCCACCATTCACTCGGTGGACAAGGCACTCAAGGATGCCGGCGACAAGGTCTCCGACGATCAGAAGAAGGCGGCTACCGATGCGGTGGCGGCGCTGAAGAGCGCGATGAGCGGCGATGATCGTGACGAGATCGATAGTAAGACGACGGCTCTGGAACAGGCCTCGAGCGCTATCGTGCAGAAGATGTACGAGCAGTCCGCGGCGAGTGGCGGTGCCGGCGCTTCGGGACCCGGTGCCGATAGCGGCTCGGCAGGACAGCATGCGCCCAAGGACGATGTGCTGGACGCGGAGTTCGAGGAAGTGAAGGATAGCGACCGCAAGAAGGCCTAACGGCATTGGCGATGCGGTAGATTGTGATGCGATAGATTGCCGATTGAAACCGCCGGTATGCATAGTGCCGGCGGTTCGTTTTTATGGGAAAGGCGTTAAGGTAAGCAATGGCGAAGCAGGATTACTATAAGCTCCTCGACTTGCCGCGCAACGCGTCGGAAGCCGAAATCAAAAAGGCCTACCGCCGCCTTGCGATGAAATTTCACCCGGATCGCAATCCCGACGACCCGGACGCCGAACACCGTTTCAAAGAGTGCAAAGAGGCTTATGAAGTCCTCTGCGACTCGCACAAGCGCGCCATCTATGACCAGTTCGGACATGCGGGCTTGGAGGGCAACCGCGGCGGCGGCTTCAGCGCCGGAGAAGCATTCGGCGATATCTTCGGTGAAATGTTCGGCGACATCTTTTCCGGCGGCCAGCGCGGCCGATCGCAGGTTTTCCGCGGCGCAGACCTAGATTCACATTCCCTCCATGGGCGAGTGCAAAACCTGTAAGGGCACGGGCGCGGCCAAAGGCTCCACGCCGAAAACGTGCGACACCTGCAATGGCCAGGGTCAGGTCCGGGTGCAGCAGTCCATCTTCACCATCCAGCAGCCCTGTCCGCGCTGCAAAGGCCGCGGCAAAATCATTTCCAATCCCTGCGATAGCTGCTTCGGCCAGGGCCGCATCCGCCAGGAGAAAACGTTGCCGGTCAAGGTGCCGGCGGGCGTCGATAGCGGCGATCGCATTCGCTTGAATGGCGAGGGCGAAGCGGGCCGAAACGGCGGCCCGGCCGGCGATCTCTATGTCGAGATTCGGGTGAAGGAACATGCGATCTTCGAGCGCGAAGGCAGCCATCTATCCTGCGAGGTGCCCATCACCTTCGTCACGGCGGCGCTCGGCGGTACGGTCGAGGTGCCCACGCTCGACGGCGAAGTCATTCTCAAGATTCCCGCCGAGACGCAATCGGGTCGGGTATTTCGCATGCGCGAGAAAGGCGTGCGTCCGGTGCGCGGCGGGGCCGCCGGCGATTTGTTCTGCCGCGTCGTCGTTGAAACGCCGGTGAGTTTGCGCGGCGAACAAAAAGAAATGCTGAAGAGATTTGCCGAATCTCTGGAACAGGGCAGCCATCATCCCAAGGAGCAGACTTTTTTTGAGGGCGTGAAGAAATTCTTTACGCGCGCGGTCGAATAAGTGATGCCGCATGCGCTGACCGTGTTCGGCATTACCGGCCGCATGGGACAGTCGTTGATTCGGGCCCTGCGCGAGGCTTCTGAGTTTCAGTTGCGCGGCGCGATCGCCTCTGCGGGCAGCGCACGCCTCGGTAAGGATGCGGCGGTGGACGGACAGCCGACCGGCGTTCTGATCACCTCGGATCCGGACTTAGGCCTTAGGCAAGCCTCGGTGGCCCTGGATTTCAGCGTGGGGGACGCCGTCGCGCTGCATGCGCGGGCGTGTGCCAGAGCCTCCGTTCCCCTGCTCGTCGGCGCCACGGGGTTCGACGCGCCCGCGAAGGCCGAGCTTAAGCTTGCGGCGAAGTCGATTGCCGTGCTCATCGCGCCCAATACCAGCGTGGGTGTCGCGGTGTTGAATGAACTGGCCGCCGCGGCGACCCAGGCGCTGGGCGCCACGTACGACGTGGACATCTCAGAAGCGCATCACCGGCAGAAGCGCGACGCGCCGTCCGGCACGGCCTTGAATTTGGGTGAGACCATCGCCAAATCGCGCGGCGTGAGCTTGGAAGAAGTCGCAGTTTATGACCACATCGGCATGCAGGGCCCGCGCCGCCCTGGCAGCATCGGTTTTTCGGTGGTGCGGGCCGGCGACATCGTGGGCGAGCACACGGTGACCTTCACCGGGGCGGGCGAGCGGTTGGAGATCACCCATCGCGCCACTGACCGGATCACCTTCGCTCGAGGGGCCTTGCGGGCCGCCGCCTGGCTGATTGGCCGGCCCTCGGGCCTGTACAGCATGAACGATGTGCTCAGACTTTGAGAAGAAGCATGGACAGTGATCGCGGGCATCGTTAATATTCGCGCCCGGAAACTGATCGCGAATCAACCCATGAAGCGGGAGGACGTTCTCAAGAGCGCCTCCCGCTTTGCGCATCTGCGTCAACGCGCCGAAGCGCAAAGCGAGGAACCGGAGTGTCGACCCCTGCAGTGC
>Ga0210398_10006290_pt1 | contig 10946 bp, 10 predicted proteins | sample IncBWC4OmetaG_FD_161047 | JGI IMG/M metagenome (GOLD analysis project Ga0210398, IMG submission 161047) | Forest soil microbial communities from Barre Woods Harvard Forest LTER site, Petersham, Massachusetts, United States - Inc-BW-C-4-O | ecosystem: Environmental > Terrestrial > Soil >... | reverse complement strand
CTTGCACGCTTGCCATTGTGCTGCCGAAGGAAACGAACGGTCCCGGACCCACGTTCCAATGGGTCATCGCGTTAACCAGACGCAATTCGCAAAAACCGTGTTCGCCTGCTCGCGCACTGCACTTTTTTGCGCCGCCCACGTTACGCAGCGCACGCGCTGTGCGAACAAGGGCGGTTCGACTAAGGGGCTGACCCGCCTCTAACTGTGCCTTGAAAATGGTAGAATTAGCGTGGAACCATCGCCTCGCATATAACAGTAACGGAATGCAATCTTGATATTTGGAAGACCAAGAAATGCTCTCGGTGCGTGGTTTTTCCTAGGCTGGTGTATCTATGCCCTATACAGATTCGGTAATTACACTCATTGGAATTGGGTGGGTATTGGAGCCTGTGTGGCGTTTGCTGTCCTATTCGTCGGTGGTGGCGTCATCCTCACAGTAAGCGCGATTCGTGAGGGTAATCGTGTGATGAAGATGAAGCCGGAAGAACTATTCCCTCCTGACCTTGTTATCTATAACGATCCAGCCTCGCGGTTGTTCGACAAAAATAGAGGATGTTCACAAAACTTAAAACCAACATCCGAGAACTGATTACTTCCAAAGCCGCGCTCTCGTAAGTCCTTGGGGCAGCGGGTCGTCGGGCAGCGGTGCCTGTTGGCACGATATAATCCGTCCCCAAGCAAGGAGGCGCACTCCAATGCTCATTCTCACGCGACGAAATCGGCGAATCCCTGAAGATCGGATCAGACATCACTGCGATGATGGTAAGCGTCCGGGCATCCCATCTTGCGGGTAGGATATGAGCCGAGCAGAGGCCGCATTTTTGGGTTTGCCTACTCCGAGGTGATGTACCCGAGTTTCATTTTGTATCTAGCGTCCCGCAACGACTGGAGTAATCGGCTGACCTGCTCATAGCGTGCCGTCTTCGACCCTCGGAGGGTGACGTACGCTTGAGCGGGGATGCGCGGCTCAGATTGCATAAGTGCGACGATTTCTGCACAGGGTGCCGCGCGGGCCACCTCTTTGTAGTGCACATGACAGAGTCCGTTTTCACCGGCGTTTTGGTCCAGTGTTATAAGTACCGTTGGTGCTTCCGAGAAGAGCGCGCTCCGGGGCACGCGGCACGCGGTCAATATACTCAGCGCGGTAGCCGCAAGGTTTCGAGGCATTAGCGTCCTTGTCACGATGCGCGCAGCTCCCATCGGTGCGGGAGGAGTTCTTGGACTCGACTGGCCGCCTAGGTCGGTAGCCGTTCTTCGAGGCAATTTCCGGGGAGGAGACCGCTTCTTCCGAAATTCTCTTGCCGGGTTTGTTTTGTGTTTGGAGAGTCGTGTTCACGTACTGTCCACTATTTGCTGGATAAGCTTCGAGTTCTTGGTTGGACGCGTTAAGAGGTGTAGAGAAAGCCCACGCGACCTCTCCGATCTCAATGCGAACCTGGTGCACGATGGTTTGCAGGTCGAGACGCCCATTTGGCGAAAAATCGCGGTAATTTATGGCTGTGCCGCCTGGTCCTTCGGCGAAGACAAAATACAGGCTAGCAGTGTCTTTGGCCACAATAAGAAATGTGCACTGCTGCACCTTTAACAGGGTGGCAGGTACCTGTAATGCAAGGGCATAGCGTTTAACCTTTGCCCCGAAGCTCTTTACGATTTCGTTTGCAATTTTTCTGTCGCCCCCCTTGTTAATGGGGCAGCGTAAACCAAACCTCCGATGTGACTCAGCAACCGATGCGAGACAAAGAGAATCAGAGACTCGAATCGGGGGTCAACAGAAAGGGCGTTCCCCGACGGCGCGCACTCGCTCACGCGCTGCGGACGAATCGCACGGCCACCGAGGCGGGGTTGGTGATCTGGCTGTCTGCGAGAACGTTTCGGAAGCCATCGACCATGAACAAAGGAGTGGCACTGCGCAGATCAGTGCTCGCGCCAGTGGCCGCCCCCACCGCGCAACTGGTGAAGGTGAGGATGCCAAAGTCCGCAAGGTGTCCAAGTGTCTGCACAAACTCCACCACCCACTCGCCCGAGACGCCCGCGACGGGGGATCCCGGTGCAGCCGCCACCCCAAAATTGCAGCGCACTCGCTTTGAATCATTGGCGAGCAGAATCCCTGCCGATGAATTGGATCCCGGCGCCAGCTTGATGGTGGCAGAAATCGCATCGCCGGCTGCGATCGGGAAGTTGGGGATCGGTTGCGAGCCGCCCGGCCGCCACTGGTACCAGAAGGCGTACGGCGCCGTGCCGGCGCCGATCCGCGCGGCGCATCCGACCTGCAGGATATTCGTGGCATTGTTGAGCCCATCAATACCCACCCACGGACAGGCCGCGAAGTACTCGCCCGGGATGCCCGGGGGCACCTGGACGGAGGGCACCGTCCAGCCCCCTTGGATCCAGCAAATGGGCGCGGCGGGCGAGCCGGGCACCGCGGCCCCCGCCCAGGTGGGGAGCGTCACAGGGGCGGCCTCCGCGTCCTCGGCGCTCTTCAATGAGAGATTCACATCTGCGCGAACCGCATCCCGAGACTCTTCTGCGCCGAACGTCGGGGCAATGAACCGATAACCCCGATGCTGACCGTTGAGACGCCGCCGCAGCGCCGGGGCATCCTCAAATGCCGCGAAGCCAAATCGAGCCCGCTCCTCGAGGGTCGCAGACTCCAAATCAAAATCGGCGGGGGCCACCTCAAAGGTGTCGACGGTAATACCCGAGGCGGTGGTGAGGCTGACCATAGGAGTTGCTCTTTGTAGGTCTACTGCGGGCGCACGACGAAGTTTCGGAGAATCATGAGGTCATTGTTCTGATAGCCAATCGCGGCACTGACCTCCTGAGCACCGGCCAATTGATCACAAATTCCGATGGAATCCCAATAGGTCGTTACATCCGGCGTAGCCGGGCTCGTGTTGCGGCAGGCGGCTACAAAGGTGATGGCCATCGAGTCGGTCTTGGTGCGCATCCAGGTGGCAAACGGAGCGCTCATCCCGGTGATTGCCTTCAAGTGCGTCCAGGTAAAGGCGGGCGAGCCATTCAAGCCATACACGAGCACGAAGTCGACCAGGGAGCCGAAGGAGGTCCCGCCGCCCGAGCCTGAGGGCGATGCGCCCTTGGCCGCCGGATTCTGGGCATTCGGGGGTCCGTAATCTGGGTTGTCCTGATCGAGCGTGACGCGGATCGGATCGGTCGCGCGGGCGTACTGGGTCTGCGCCACAGGGGCGATGATGCCGGCAAGCTTGATCGATGGCACCTCGTAGGTTCTGTCAATCGTACCTGTGAGAGTCACCGTGGGATTGAAGCCCCATCGATGCTCGATGTCGGTCAGCCGCGCATCGCTCGGATCCGGCACGAGGGCCCCAGAGAGCGTGAAGTAAAGGGGTGACTTCGGATCGAGCACCGCATTGGAGGGCAAGATGCTCCCGGTCCAGGCTCCGAGGTACTGCTGATCATCGATGGTTGCAATGCCGCTGAAATTGACGGTTCCCTGCGTCTGCACGCCGGCCGATTGTGGCGCGAAAAGAAGCGTCCCTCGCAGCGCCTGGAAGGTAAGCGGGCGGGCCTTCACTTCAGGTAACTTCGTCGGCGTGGTGACTTCCGGCATGTAAGGAAGATCGACCTTGCCTCTTCGCGCGAATTTGATCGCGACGGGGGCCGGTGAGGGCCCCGCGTTCGCGTACACGTTCGTGGGTGCGGATCGATCGAGCGAGAGCAGACCATCCGCGACGATATCGGCGAGCCCCAGATCACCCTGGATTCCACTTTCGCCCGACTCTGTTGAGATCTTCGCGCAGTAATCGGCACTAAAGGGACTTAGGCGCGCGAGATCGACTGCGTAGTTCAACGTGATGTTTCGGTCCTGTGTTCCATTCCATTGTCCGGCGAACGTCCCGGTGTGCAGCCCCATGAGCGCATTCTGAAAGGTAAGGGAGGGATTCAGTCCCTCCGCATCCGTCACCTCGAGCGACAGCTGGATGGTCGCAACGAAATTGAACGCGACGAGCTTGCTCACAAGGTCGTCTTTGAGGTCAGGATTGTTGGCGAGGCGACGAAGGAATTCGACGCTGTTGGAGTCCCCCGGCGCATCGCCCCGCTTCGTGTTGAGGATGCGGGCGATCTCGCACTGGATGTGGCCGATCACATCGGTCACCTTCGGTGTGATGTCGGGCTTGGGATAGACGGCACCCTGCGCAGGCTTTGAGACTTTCTTCGCCGTCGGATAGTCATCGAGTGCTGGCAAGTGCGACTGACAGGCGCTTAGAAGCGTGAGTCCGGCCACAATCAGAGTGGAACATTGCGCACGCATCGCGCGCGCTGCGAAGGTGAACATGGTTCATATCTCCCTAATATTGTTAATCGTTCCCTCGCCGCTATTGTGCCCCGTCAGTTTGGCGTTTACCACCTCGGTTTGAGGACGAAGGACCGGAAATGTCGCGTAGCAGTTGGCACGTCGCATTTGAGCTCGCGTACTGACACGGTGCGCCACCGATTTGTTATACCTCCGTAATATTGCAGTGCGGCTTTCTCCGCGCTTTGCGACAAGGGTCTTTTTCCCGAAGCGTTTTGGCGGAAAGCCGTGGGCGATACGCGTGGCGGCATGCACTGCTGGCCACGTGCTTCGAGTGATTCGTGAATCGGTCGGACGACGCGGTGCCGCAAAGCCGACGTTGACCACTGACGCTTTAGGGTCGAGTCAGGCAATGACCGAATTGGATGGGACGCCATTTATGCTGCCGTGCGGACATGGTAGACGTCCGAACAGGATCTGAAGGAAATGAGGTGGTCATGATGGTGCGAATGTACTCACAAAAAGACGGATTGAACCCCTTGGAACTGCTTCACGGCGCCCTCGATCACTTGAGCGCGTCGAAATCATTATTTAAGGGCAGCCCTTCGCACTATGACTCCGCCGGATACTTGGCTCACCTCGGTCTTGAATTGACCTTGAAGAGTTGGCTTCTGACGGTTCGCGGTGAATTTGATGGGATCCATGAACTTCACTCGCTTCATGCCAAGTTGGTTTCGTCTGGCACCGCCGAGAGCCTGTCGTCCGAAGATGCAGACACCATGACGCTATTGGACGAGTATTCGGAACTTCGATATCCGAATTTGAACCAGCCGGTCGAGGTCGGCACCCAACAGCAGGCGCAGGTTGAGTTGCTCATGGACACCCTGTGGGCACAAATCCCCGCCTCGCTAAGTGAGGCAGTTCATTCAATGGACCCACTTCAAAAGGGCGGTCGTGTTCTCATGAAAAAGAAGATTGAGTGACCGGCCCTGGTCCGAGGCGCCGGGCGCTATATGATATGGATGCGTTGGGATGGATGTTCAGGCAATTCACTTCGGTGTCGGGCAGGCCCTGTGGGAATCGTATAACGTCATCGACCAATTCTGCACTCACGGTGACGAGGGAATTTGGCCCATGCAAGAGCTCACCTCCTGGCGGGGGACCTTTTCGGGCGTCGTGATTCGTTAGACCTGCGGCACTACATGTAAAGCAAGCCAACTCTGGGGGGTCCATGATGGACTTCTGTGTCATGCAATCCCTCCGGGCCTACGCCGGATCATGAGCCATCGGTGAATGGATCACCTTCGCGCCGAGCCCTGGGGCCAACCGTTCGACCACCGCCCTCACAGTCTCGACGTACCATTCTCCCGCGTACGGGCTCACCACGATCCTATCGACTACGCCGATGTCCCAGGGGATCGAGATGGAAGGGGGCTCCTGGTCCGGCGCAGTGGCGGTAGCGTCCACCCAAAGCATTACGACGCGGGCCTCCTGCTCATACTGGAACTGCTCGCGCTTATGCAGCGCAGGAGTGAACGCATTTCCCACCGTGAGCAAGGCGGACGCGTAATCGATGTAGGTCACCGTGCCGAGATATGCGTTTGTCTGAGCGGTATTAATCGAGGCGCTCAGCGTCGCATAGGGCAAGACGATGGCGGCGCCGCCGCCAGCGCCGCAGTAGATGCGCCACATTGCCTCCGACTCGATGTGGCCCAGATGCCAGCAGCTCACAAAGAGCCTTTTCCTCGACTCCTTGGCATAGTTCACTCGATAGTCCGCGATCTCTCTCGCCTGATCAGCGGTGACATCTCCTGACGCCGCGATGACCTGCGCCAGCGCCGCCGAGACCTGTGCCGGGTAAAGCCCCTCGTACTTGTCGGGCATCAGGTCCAACCGCCTAAGGTAGAGTTCTCGCTTCACGATCAGCGATAGCAGCTTCGGCAAGTCCATGTACCGCCATGCGGGAATGGACGTGTCGCGCGGTTGCGGAAATGCCGGGTGTGTCGCCGTACTCGACATATTCATAGCCAGCCTCTCCCCGACACCCGGCGGGCTCGCCGGCATTCTCTCGCGTCGTCCCTTACGGGGAACGAGGCGTCGGCGGCGCCACGGGCCATAGGAACCGATACCGATCGCCGCCCTCGTGCACCATACGGACCGGTGGGCACTTCTCGGTCGCGGCAAGCAATTTCCTGAGACCCTCGGGCATCACTGGGGTGGTTCTGTCAGCGCTCATGGCTCGATACCTCGGATGAAGTGCGCGGCGCTCTTGAAACTCGGGACAGTCCCAGCGATGCATATACCCTCGCGGGCGCCATTGTATCACCCGGCCCGTGGCGGAGTACCGGGCTCCGAGTAGGCGAGGACATTTCTGCCCTCGCCCCTCACAGACCCGAACGAGCGCGACTAACGCATTCGGTTCTTCACAGCACAGCTTCGCGCACGATCAAGTGTAACGATGGACGATTCTGGGAGCAGGCAACGGATAGCGATCAACTAACCGCAGGAACTTCTCCCATGTGACGTAGCTTCTCCACGACCGCCGCGACAACCATTTGCGCCAGATCCGCCGCGTCCAGTGGACTAAGGTGGCTAGGCGTGGATAGTTACCGGTGATGCCGAAGTAGGCGAAGTGCCCCGCCAGCATCCGGCAGAGTCGATGATGTTGCTCAGCGATCGGCCACGGCCGCATGAAGCGGCATTGGTCATTGATCGCCTTGAGCGTGCGCGCCAAACGATCTTTGGCGGTCCGCTGCCACACCGTCGCCTTGCCCTTTCGCGTCTTGCTCCAGATGTGGAGAAAGCCCAGGAACGTAAAGGTCGTGGGCAACGTTGTTTGCGCACCCGCGCGCTCGGCCGGCGGCCTGAAGTCAACCAGCCGGGTCTTGTCCGGGTGGAGTTCCAACCCGAACTTCGCCAGCCGCTTACCCAGCACTGCCTGCACCCGCTCGGCGTCGTCTTTGCTAGCAAAGAGCATCACAAAATCGTCGCAGTATCGGATCAAGGCACCGGTGCTGCGCAGGCGCGGTTGCGCCTGCTCGGCAGACCACTCGTCGAGCACGTAATGCAAAAACACATTGGAAAGCACGGGTGAGATCACACCACCTTGGGGCGTACCGACGCCGGGGAAAGATATCTGCCCCGACTCCAGCACACCGGCTTTCAGCCACTTGTCGATCATCCTTCTCACCACACCATCGGTGACTCGTCTGGCCAGCAGTTCTCGCAGCTTGGCGTGATCGATGCTGTCGAAGTATTTTCGAACGTCCACTTCCAACACCCATCGAGCTCCCTGCCCCAATATCCCGTGACGGATGACTCGCAGCGCCTGGTGCGCATTGCGACCCGCGAGAAAGCCGAACGAGCAGTCACGAAAGTCCTGCTCGTAGATCGGCTCCAGCAGCATCACAATGGCACGCTGCGCCACTTTGTCCTCGAAAGACGGGATGCCGAGTGCACGCTTGCCACCATCCGACTTGTCGATGTAGTGACGCCGGACTGGCGGCGCGCGATAACGGCCCGATTTCAGCCGATCCATCAGACTTTGCAGGTTCTGCTCTAAATTAACCGCATATTCCTGCGCCGTCTGACCATCGGCCCCCACCGCACCATCCTTGCGCGTGCACTCATAGGCATACCTCAACCACTCGGCGTCGAAGTACTGGTTCAGAGACGTGAACGCCATTGCTGGATTCTCAGCCGCCAGCTTGGCTATCCGCTCCTGTTTGGTTGACACGCTTTCAGGCTTCAAAGCGCCCTCCGTGTTTCTCAAAAGCGATTCTGTACTACGGTGCTCCGCTTCCCTCCACTGGGTCCGCGCGAGCCGCGTTCCCCAGCATCCTCGGTACCATCAGAGCACTAAGACTTCCTGTGCCGAATACGGAGTCGCTTATGTTTTTCGCTTCCCCGCCCCAACCGATCTTCTCCACAGTTCGCTCCCGAGCGGCGGAGAACTCCGCTCAGGTCTGGTCCCGTTCAAGCCCGGTATTGCTGGCTATCGTCGGCTGGTCAATCACAGGATCTCCCAGGTTCCTGGAGAATCCATCCCGTACCTCTGCCCCGCTCTAGGATCCCGGCCAGTTCGTCGACCCTCGCCTTGTCGGCCCTAACGATGCGGTCCCCACTTTGCGGAAAATGAGGACACCAGCACTACGGAGTTCTCGAGACTCAATGACGCGGCTTCAGTACTCGCTGCCTACGCTTCAAGTGATGCGTTACCGCACCCGCATGCAAGGCTCGCTTCCGGCCGGTGGCTAACCCTTGCCGGATGGGAGTTGAACCCACTGGATTCCATCGAAAAGTTTCTGTCCTCTACATCGGACGTCCTCCTTTCCCAGGCTTTCCCTGGCGCGACCGCAAATCTCCCAACTCCTCGGGGGAAACCTCTTGATGGCCGGCGGCGTCCTCCATGGCCGCACGGTATCCGAGCGCCGATTTGCCCGTTCGCGTATAACGGGACGACACACCCCATTCTCCGGGGAGTTCGCATTTGGGCCCATTTACAGGAGGTTTGCGTGGCCATTCTCAATCTGCAGCAGTTGCTCCAGCAGTTCACCAAGTTCAGGGCCGAGACGGAAAAATCCTTCAAGGCACACCAGGACAAGATCAACTCACTCGAAATGGACACCATTGGCGCGCTGCGTGCGCAGATACAGGCGCTCGCGAAGCGAGTACACGATCTTGAGAAGCTGCAAAATGCCAAGGCCCCGTGAGGGACACGAAGTCTTAAATATCTTGTCCGACGCGCCACAAAGTAGTCCTTCCACGCCTCGATCGCCACGCCTACGCCGAGGAGGCCCGCGAGCTTAGGCGCATCGTCGCACCTTTTATTGATGGCTCTGGTTCAAATCCGGAGCGGCGGAAGCGAATGGCCATGCTCGGGAGATCAACCGAGCCGCAAAATCCGCTGGTTCGTTTACCTATACCAGGCGACAATACGCAAGTAGACATCTCACGCCCTATCGGTTTGCAGGAAGCGAGCCCACCATGACTACCGAATTCCAATACCTCTTGCCCGTGGCAATTTTTCTCGTAGTGCTGTTGATTGCCCATTATTTGTTTCGGTCGACGCCGGGATCCGTGCCAGAGTCGACTTTGCTCAAAGAACTCCTTCCTGCCGCTTCGGCGGGACTGCTGGGGTACCTGGGTCTTTGGGGGGCTGAACATTTGCTGTCGATCCGGTTCTTAGCGCCAAACCCTGCGGAGAACCCCGCTGCCGAAGCGTCCCCATGGTCGGGACTCGCCTACTTCGTCACATTGGTGATCGGCATGCTGGCGCAAGCGCTGTGGCAGGCAATTCAACGACGCAGGGGACAACATCCCCCCGCCTTCGACAAGTGGGAATTCATCAAGCCCGCGCTCGTCGCCCCAATCGTCTTCCTCGCCGTGTACCACAACATTTCGGAGCCCAAAATTACGACGGTGATGCTCTTGTTTTCGTTTCAAAACGGGTTCTTCTGGCAAACCGTGCTGCGAAAGCCCTGACAATTGTGTGCCCGATGATGCCACACCCAGCCCGAACCTTCGTCACACTGCTTTTGTTCACGGTCCTGGTGCCGGGGATCGCCGTACTCGCGATGTATGTTGTGCTTCATCAGCAGGTCGTCGCGAAGTACAACAGCTGTGTGGCTGCACTGAACCCCGAACAGCGTCGCTCCCCGGGACTTGAACTCGTGATTGACGATCTGCGCAGGGTGGTTCGGTTTCAAGGCACCCGCTGGAACCTAAACGCCCCGTACGATGCCACGGCAGTCAACATTTTAATCTCATCGAGTGCCGACCCCGCTTGGGATGAACGCTGTGGCCTCCCCCCGGCGCCCGCCGATTGTCTTGCGGCGGCGCGCGAGCGGTTCGTTATCTGCAACGCGATCGTCGGCCATCAACTTATGGACCCGAGAATGTCCCGCGGCGTGGTACGCGACGAAATCGTCCGGGCCCGGCGCTTTCTGGCATTGGCTTTCCTTGGCCACGAATTGGGGCATTTGACACGCGGGTCGCCGGACACGTTGCGTCACCTTTATCCGACCAACCGAATCAGAGGTCTTCAGTGCACGACACCGAGCGACGCCGGTCCCTCGGAGGAGCAACGCGCAGACGCGTTCGGCGTGGATGTTGCCTGCGAGGCTTTGAAGAAAAACCCGGACTTGATTTCGATTCCTACCGATGTGCAAGCCGCCGTTTTCACACTCAGCCATTTGCGAGATGCGCTAGACGAGGATTACTTTGCCTTCGACGATACCTGTCACAGTGATCCGGACTATCCGAGCATGTCACGACGGAAGAGCACCTTCGCGCTTGAATACGCCAAATGCTTGTTCCCGGGTCGAGATCTCCCTTACGCGCCGGTCGCCGGCGACCAGACGGCCGCTTTCCAGGTGTTGGAAAAGTGGCTACGCGAGCACCAGATCTCTGGCATCGTGGGCTCCGCCCTCTATGGTACCGGCGCGCCCTATCATTTTCAGGTGGCAGAGACCTCCCGCGCGGATTGCTATGTCGCGTTCGATAGCGCCGGTCGCTATTCCCAAATTGCGATGACCGCGATTGTGGGAGACAAGCTCGCTCATGCGGTACTGGCGTCGTGGGATCAGGCAGGTGAGGTCGTCGACGCGCACACTACATCTCCCGCCTCGGATACGTTTTTGCTGTCCTTTGCGGCGCCTGAGAACGGTACGGATAT
>Ga0210398_10006288_pt1 | contig 10946 bp, 11 predicted proteins | sample IncBWC4OmetaG_FD_161047 | JGI IMG/M metagenome (GOLD analysis project Ga0210398, IMG submission 161047) | Forest soil microbial communities from Barre Woods Harvard Forest LTER site, Petersham, Massachusetts, United States - Inc-BW-C-4-O | ecosystem: Environmental > Terrestrial > Soil >... | reverse complement strand
GCCTTGGTCGTCTACAGCATCATTAGCTCGGTGATGGGCCAGGCTTCTTGGGATCCTTATCCCTTTATCCTGCTCAACCTCTTTCTCTCCATGCTCGCCGCCATTCAGGCTCCGGTCATCATGATGAGCCAGAACCGCCAGGACACCAAAGATCGCCTGCGCAGCGAACTCGACTTCGATGTCAACCGCCGAGCCGCTTCTGACATTCAGGGACTCGCCCGCAAGCTCAATGCCCTGGACGAAAAAATCGGCGACCTCGACGAACTGTTGCGCAGCAAGCCACCACAAACTCTTAACCCGTCGTCCTGAAGCTCGGCAAACCGGTTCACCTCGACGAACCGGTTTGCGGGGGAAACGCCTTCACTTATTCCGTGAAATCGCCTCATTATAGGAACCCATTTTTGCCCGAACCATCCTGTATGAAAAGTTTTTCCCTGTGAACAAGTCTTTCACCATGGCCATAATTTCTGATTACCCTGCATTACCTGAAAGACTCTATGCGGTTACCATCGTGCCAGTGAGTCTTCTTAGAGCCCACCTTCTCTGAACGCTCGCACATGAGCTAAATGCTTCTTTTAGTTCGTATTTCGACTCGCGTGCCCCGCTGCAAATAGAACTGTTGCTTGCGAAGTATCCACGATTGCCAGTGGCATGGCGATTGCGCCACAAACACCCGAATGGGGAAAGCTCAATCGGAGGCACTCCTGTTTACATTATTGCCATCGCCGCGGCCACGCTGGAAATCCTTCCTGACTGGCTGGAGTGTGCAGGCACTCTTGCTGGTGTCCCTCCTCTTTGTGACCGTACGAGTTCATCAAGAGCTGGTCGCGCCTGAGAGCTATCGGGTGACGAAACTCGTGACTTATCAACCCCTCGTGATCCAGGAGACTCAGCCGGCTATCCCGCCCGTGGTGGCGCACCCTAAGCCGCGGTTGGAAAACAAGCCGGTACTCGAAAGCAAACCGGTCATAGAGAGCAATACCCTCGCGACTCTCGTCGTCACCCCACAGGTAAAAACAGTGCGCGAACACAAGCCATCGGAGCCTGAACCGATGGCGCCTGCGCCGAAGCTGGACAACAAGATGCCCGTAATGCCGGCTGCGCCAACCTCTCAGATCGTTGCAGTCGGCACCTTTTCCCACGACAGTCCGGTCACCGCACCGGTCGCTAAGCTAGCCGCTGCCATGCAGCCGGGAGCCTTTGGCGACGTCAACGGCAATGGATCAGGCAGCGGCCACGGAACCGGTTCGACAAATCCCAACGTGGTAATGAGTTCAGGATTCGGCAACGGAGCGATCGACCCGCTCAACGGCGCTGGTAGCCGTCTCAAAGCGCAATCGCACCAGCCCAGCAATGGAGCCAATGCTCCGGTCGAAATCACGTTCAAGCCTAAACCCAATTACACCGATGAGGGACGGAAACAGAAGATCAACGGAGAAGTTCGCCTGGAAGTCCTGTTTAAATCCGACGGGCGAGTGCACGTAGTGCGAGTGTTACAAGGCCTGGGTTATGGACTCGACGAACAGGCCGTGAAGGCCGCCGAACAGATCAAGTTCACGCCGGCCTTGCGTGAAGGCCAGCCGGTTGATTCGACGGCCCTGGTCCACATCATTTTCGAGCTTATTTCTTAAGGAGAGCTATGCGCGGTTTCAGAACAATCTTTTTCTTACTGCTTGTATCCTCGATCGCAGCTGTTGCGGCCGATAACAAGGTACCAGCCACACTCTCCTTCGACCAAACCGTCGACCGCGTGGTGGAACGCGAACGCACATTTGTTACCACCGTGAAACGCCTGCACCCGCTGGCCGAAACCTACATCCAGAATCTCCATGAAGACAGCGATCACAACGTCGAGCCGGTGAATGATCAGTACTTCCTGGGACGCATTGACCTGAACGATGGTCCCCGCGATTCCGTGTTCCAGAAGCGCCACAAAGGATTCTTGCGCCACGCCTTGAACCCCTTCTCCGCCGCCCTGTCGTACAGGTTCTTGCCGCAAGGGTTCGCACAGATGGTGTTGCTCGATGCCGACTTCCAGAAGACTAACTACCATTTCACTTTCGTGCGTCGCGAGTTTCTTGGCGAAGCCCGTTGCATCGTAATCGACGTACAGCCCCGTGAAAAAGCGCCGAAGGGGTTGTTTACCGGACGCATCTGGGTCGAAGACCGCGACTTCAATATTGTCCGCTTCAACGGAACCTATTCCGGCCATTCCGACTACACCTACTATCTGCACTTCGATAGCTGGCGTTTTAATTTGCAATCCGACGTGTGGCTGCCTTCCTACATCTATGTCGAGGAATCAGGCACACAACGCAAGAGCGCCCTATACCACGATTTGTACCTTAAGGCGCAGACCCGTCTATGGGCCTACGACCCGGAACAACTGAATCACGAGGAAGAATTCACGCAAATCAAGATCGACAGCGCGGTGGATGATCATCCTGTCGCCAAAGATAATGCCCCGGTCGAAGCCCAGCGTATGTGGGAACGGATGGCGGAAGACAACGCAGTAGATCATCTTCAGAAGATCGGTGTGCTCGCGCCTCCCGGCGATGTAGACAAGATCCTGCAAACCGTCGTCAACAACCTCATTATCACCAACAAGCTGCAAATCGAGCCCGATGTGCGCTGTCGTGTGTTGCTGACGCTACCTCTGGAGTCTTTCACCATCGGGCACACCATCGTTGTCAGCCGCGGACTTCTGGATGTATTGCCGGATGAAGCCTCTTTGGCCATGGTCCTGGCTCACGAGCTTGCTCATATTGCCTTGGGTCATCATGTCGATACCCGGCTTGCCTTCAACGACCGCTTCTTTTTTGCCGATGCCGATGCCTTCCAACATCTTCATTTCGAACGGAGCGCTGCGGACGAGGAAGCCGCCGACACCAAAGCGATGGAGTTGCTGGGCAACTCGCCATACAAAGACAAACTCGGCAATGCCGGGCTGTTCCTCAAAACCTTACAAGCTCATTCGCCCGTGCTCACAAATTTGATCAGCCCGCGGCTGGGCGGCAGAATGACGAGTGCTAACACCACCCGGATGGCTGCGCTTTTCAACTCCGCGCCCACCTTAGAGAAGCAGCGCATCGATCAGGTTGCCGCTCTTCCTATCGGAAGCCGTATCAAATTGGACCCGTGGAGCAATCAATTAACCATGATGAATGCGAACCCGGTTGCGCTTGTGTCCTCTAGGGAAAAAATGCCGTTTGAGGTGACTCCATTTTTCCCCTTTCTAAGCTATAGCCAGGCTGACAAGAAACTCGTCGCCCAGGGTTCGGTGAATCCCTGACCTTGTCGGATAAACGTTCAATATTGCTTCCCCAACCCGCGCTGCCGATCGGAAAGGACGTAATGAGAAACACGATGAGGATTATAGGTAAGCACTATTTGTTCGTGTTCGTGATGGCTGCGTCCGCCCTGGCACAAAGTCGGCTGGTATCGGGACCATCACCCGCAGTCGCTGGCCCGGCTTACGATGTAAGCGTCGGCTATAGCTACCTCAGCATGCCAATCGCCTCCGCCGGGCGTACCAACCTCAACGGTTTGGACTTCAGTGGCAACCTCGCTCTAAGCCCGCGCTGGGCCGCGACGCTCGACTCCAGTTACCTTCGCACCTCCGACGTACTCAGTACCCCACATCAAGGATATCTCCTGAACCTTCAGACTGGTCCGGTGTTTTCTCTCGTTCAGAACAGAAATACCCGGGTATTCGTTCGCGCGCTGGGCGGTGCGAGTCTAGTCGACGGTGCCGTGCCGATCAGCGAAAACAAATACTTTCACGGATGGTTGGCTCGGCCCTCTTACGCGGTTGGTCTGGGATTCGAACATCCGGTCTCGCAGCAAGTCGCGGTCCGCGTCATCGGAGACTACTTGCGCACCACTTTCTACGACGCTGCCGGCACAACCCAGGCCCAGAACAACCTACGTATGACCGTCAGCTTCGTCTTTCGCCTCAAACAGCATCAACACAGATCTAGCACACAACTTCGGTAATGGAGCTCGCTACGGATTAGGAAACACGCGCGCTTATTCGCTTCCACCCCTACCCGAACTCCACTCTTCCCATTAGAATCTCCCTGACACGCTTATACCGGAGACCTACATGGCCGCGGACCCCACCACTAACATCGATTCCGTCCTGCAAGAGCAGCGCAAATTCGAATGTCCCGAGCACTTCCGCCAACACGCTCACATCAAGTCGGCGGAAGAATACGACCGCATCTATCGCGAGTCCGTCGACCATCCTGACAAATTCTGGGGACGCATCGCCGAAGAACTCCACTGGTTCAAGAAATGGGACAAAGTCCTCGAGTGGAATCACCCCTGGGCCAAATGGTTCGTAGGCGGCCAGCTCAATCTCTCCTACAACTGCCTCGACCGCCAAGTAAAATCACATCGCAAAAACAAAGCCGCCATCATCTGGGAAAGCGAACCTGGCGAAGTCCGCACGCTCACTTATCAACAACTCCATCGTGAAGTCCAAAAGTTCGCTAATGTACTCAAGTCGCTGGGCATCAAGAAAGGCGACCGCATCGCCATCTACATGGGCATGACCCCGGAATTGCCCATCGCCATGCTGGCCTGCGCCCGCATCGGCGCGACCCACACCATCGTCTTCGGCGGATTCTCCTCCAACGCCCTCGTCGACCGCATTCACGACTCTCAAGCTGTCGCAGTTCTCACTCAAGACGGCGCCTATCGCCGCGGCGCCGAAGTCAAACTTTTTCCCGCCGTCGAAGAAGCCCTGAAGGCGTGTCCCTCCGTGAAGAGCGTGGTCGTTTACCAGCGTACCGGATCCAAGATCCACATGCAGCCCGGCCGCGACCACTGGTGGCACGAACTCATGGCGTCTGTCTCCGATCAATGCCCAGCCGAGCCGCTCGACTCCGAACATCCTCTTTATATCCTTTACACCTCCGGCACTACCGGAAAACCCAAGGGCCTCGTGCACACCACCGGCGGATATTCCGTTGGGACTTATCTCACCTCCAAATGGGTTTTCGATCTCAAAGAGGAAGACACCTATTGGTGTACCGCCGACATCGGCTGGGTCACCGGACACAGCTACATCGTCTACGGCATCCTCCAGAACGGCGCCACCAGCCTGATGTACGAAGGGGCTCCCAATTTTCCCGAGCCCGACCGCTTCTGGAGCATCATCGACCGTCATCAGGTCAATATTCTCTACACCGCGCCCACCGCCATCCGTACCTTCATCAAGTGGGGAGAGCAGTGGCCGCGCAAACATCGACTCGATAGCCTGCGACTACTCGGTACCGTCGGCGAGCCTATCAATCCCGAAGCCTGGATGTGGTATCGCGAGGTCATCGGCCACGAGAATTGCCCCATCGTTGACACCTGGTGGCAGACCGAAACCGGCAACATCATGATCAGCCCCATACCCGGCGCCGTCGCTACCAAGCCCGGCTCCGCCACCCGTCCGCTTCCCGGCGTCGTAGCCGAAGTCGTCTCCATGGATGGCAAGCCCGTGCCGGACGGTTCCGGCGGCTACCTAATCCTCAAACAGCCTTGGCCGGGAATGGCGCGCACCATTTACGGAGATCCCGACCGTTATGTGCAGCAATACTGGTCGCAGATTCCCCCTTCTTACTTCACCGGGGACGGCGCTCGCAGAGACAAAGACGGTTATTTCTGGATCATGGGCCGCGTGGACGACGTCATCAACGTCTCTGGCCATCGCTTGAGCACCATGGAGGTAGAATCCGCGCTGGTAGCCCATGAAGCCGTGGCCGAAGCCGCCGTCGTCGGCCGCCCTGACGATCTGAAAGGTCAGGCCATCTCCGCCTTCGTGACTCTCCAACAAGGCCGTCAACCGACGGCAGAGCTGAAAGAAGAACTGCGGCGCTGGGTGACAAAAGAAATCGGCGCGCTCGCCCGTCCCGACGACATTCGCTTTAGCGACATGCTGCCCAAAACTCGCAGCGGAAAAATCATGCGCAGGCTGTTGCGAGAACTAGCGACCAGTGGGGAAGTGAAGGGTGACACCACCACCTTAGAAGATTTCAGTGTGATTTCAAGGTTGAAAGAACAGGACGAGGTGTAGCGCGGGCGCCCACGCCCGCGTCTCACAATGCATCACCGGTCGCGGGCGGCCGATTGGGGTGGCTTAGCCACTCACGCCGCTGCCACAAAATCCCAACCCTCACCGCCAAACATGCTCATTTCCGACTGCTGCTCCCGCCCGAAAGCACACAAGCTGGCCGTGCTCGCCGATATCTCCTCGCGCGCCAGCGCTTCGCCGATCAACGCCTTCGATCCTCCCTGACTCTGTTCCAGCAAAATCCGCGCCAGCACCCGTACGTCTCCATCCGGCGATGACAGCGCCCTCACCAACTCCAATCCCGCATCTTCCTTGCCGAACTGCGACCACACCATCCCGCACAGCACCAGATAGTCTCCGTACATGTTCGGCCTCCCGCTACTGGGATTTAGTTCCGCTATTACTTGTACGTAATTAAGACGCGGAAGGACGGCACGGCGTTGTCAATTTCTTGTAAAAAGACTTGCCAGGAGATCCTCAGGGACAGTCCCCTACTCGCCCGCCCCCAACATCACAATCGGCATAGTAGGAGTCGTTGACCCAGCCTCCGGCTCAATAGTGATGGCAAAAGCCTTAGCCTCGACTCCCGCCGGCAGCGGAGGATTTACCACCGTCGCGCTGCCGTGCGCGTCCGGCTTAAAAACACCGGCTGGAATCGGTGCCCCGCTGGTCGGGATCAGCCACAGCTCATACGCCTTCTTCGCCGGAGCCGCCGGCATATTGCTGGCAATAAAGATGAGGTCGGAACGGTCGCGCACATAGATCGCCCTGCCTTGCGGCTGTGGCGGAGTCTTCGCCGCCACCAGAGTTACGCGCATGGCGTCGCTTGCGGTCAGTGTCGAGACAATCTCATGCGCCCGGCGCAGTTCCACCTGATCCCTGGCCGCTTCAGACTGCATTCCCGCAATCTGTTCCCGCAATGCAGAATTCTGTCTTCCTAGAAACATGGCTACCAGCACCAGCCCAGCCGCCACTAACGACGGCGTCAGCATCCACCACGATCGAGATCGTTTCGGAGCAACTGCGCGCCGAGGCTCCCGGGAAACCGCCGCCATCAACCGCTCCCGCGACCTTCCCGGAGGTTTCGGTCCCGTAGTCGAAAGTGACAACAGCGCCATATCGCCACGCAGAGATTCCAATTCACGCTTGCACGCGGCACACTCGCGTAAGTGTGTCTCAAGCTCCTGCCGCTCTTTGCCTTCGAGCGATCCCATCGCCAGCAGCGCCAGGTTCTCCGCGAATTGTTCGTGTGCACTCATGCCTGAAACGCCTTACGCAAAGTCAGCAACCCAGCCCGAATGCGGGTCTTCACCGTTCCCAAAGGTTCCCCCGTCTTAGCCGAAATCTCGGAATGCGAAAGTCCTTCAAAGTACGCCATCTCCAGCGCGCTTCTTTGAGCCGACGGCATTCCACCCAATAACGTGCGTACCTTGGTCATGGCTATCGCTCGGTCCGCTTCGCCGGCCATATCCGGCTCAACCGACAACAACACATCCTCCACATCGCTCTCCGGACGCCGCTTGCGCAACCCATCAATCGCCCGGTTCCGTGCAATCACCGCCAGCCATGGCGCCAGATTTCCCCGGCTCGAATCGAACAAATCCGGGTTCCGCCACAATTGCAAAAACACTTCTTGTAACACATCCTCTGCCGCGCCCGTATCCCCCAAAACCCGCAGCGAGACCGAGTATACGACTGCCGAATAGCGATCGTAGAGCTCCGCCATAGCTGCCTCGTTGCCAGCGCGTATCGCCGACACCAGTGCAGCATCGCTCATACCTGTTCTAGCTTCGGCGGGGGACAATCTTCTCTTCTCCTTTGATGTACGTTGGCCAACCCCATGCTGGATTGCGGGATATTGTACCGTGGAAGCGCAACAGACCACCTAGGCCCAGACGCCCAAAGCCTGTCCTGAGCAAAGTCGAAGGGTCAGGGCCAAACTCAACAGGGTTTTCTCTGTGAGCTCTATGGTGGACGCTTTTTCTTGACAGGTCGTTTCCGCCCAACTACACTGAACCATATGGTTCAGTATCGAGCCAACAAGTTCGACCGCGTAACCGCAGCCATTTCTGACCCCACTCGCCGCGCCATCATGGAACGGCTGGCGCGCGGTGCGGCAAATATTTCCGATGTCGCTGAACCGTTTTCCATGTCTCTAACGGGTTTCTGCAAGCACGTGCGAGTGCTGGAGCGGGCCGGTCTCGTCCGCCGTACTCGTCACGGCCGCAACAAGACGCTCGAACTGTCCCCGGAGCCATTGCACGATGTCGCGCAGTGGCTTCTAAGATACGAACAATTCTGGAACGCCCGCTTGGATCGACTTGAGCAGTTCTTCGTCAAACACAAGGAGAAATCACGATGAAACTTACCGATATTACCGTTACCCGAACCATTCCCGCCTCAGCCGACGCAGTGTTCGATGTCTGGATCGACCCGAAAAGTCCGGGCGGACCCTGGTTCGGCGCCGAACGTGCCATCCTGAACCCAACTGTGGATGGTCTTTTCTATCTTGCCATGAAGCACGAAGGCCGCATCTGGCCTCATTACGGACGTTTCCTCCGCATCAACCGTCCTCACCTGATCGAGCACACTTGGATGTCTGAGGGCACTAAGGGTGCCGAGTCCGTCGTCACCATAACCATGCAGGTGAAAGGAAATGAAACCGAGGTCACGCTTCGCCACTCCGGCGTGCCGGACGATGAGATGGGGCATAAACACAAAGACGGCTGGACGTGGATTCTGTCTGCTCTGGCTGAGAGCCTCGCCTCGCGGCGATCGGCTTAGCCGTTCGGAAGGGACGTGGTGATGGGCCGTTAATGGGTGAACTGGGATTCGACAACCGGGTTTTATCTCAAGCCCCTGCGGTTTGCGCTTCGATCTTCTTCTCGCATTTGTGTGCGTTAAATTGCGCTTGGATGGCAGACTGCGCGTTACCCCTGGCGGGGTCGCCGAAGAACTGAGTATTGCATTGCTCACACGTTCCAATCACAGGAACGTTCCTGACCCGCTTCACGATCCGAAGGCTGCGCTTAGGCATAGGTAAGTTTCGCACATCTGGGACTAAAACCTTCGTGAACCTTCGTGTCCTTTGTGGTTTATTGATTTTTATCGAACTTACGGCCCCGTCTTCATCGCCACTTCCCGCTCTTCCGGCGTCATCTGCTGCCAAAGCACAACCAAGTCCTGCTGAATCCGCACATTCCCCGGTTCCTGGTGCGACGCCTTGGCGAACCAGCGATACGCCAGCGGTACATCACGCGTCACGCAATGCCCGGTCGCATACATCGTACCCAGCACACTCTGTGCCTTGGCGCTCGATTGCGCCGCTGCCGCCAGCAGACTCTTGCTCGCGCGCCCGCAATCCGCCTGAACTCCATGCCCGTACAGATAATCTTCGCCCTGCACTTCGAGAGCTTCCGCGGACACATTCTTTGCCGGCGTCTTGTACTCGACTTTGGTCGCCGCCGGTTTCAGTGCCGGTTTCTTCGCGACCGGAGCTTGTTCCTCCTGCGGCTCCGGTTCCTGCTTCGTCGCCTCGGTCACGGCCTGACTCGGCTGCGTTGCCACTTGATCCGAAGGCCCGGCCATCGGCGGTGCCGGTGTTGCATTTTGCGCCGCATTCTGCGCAGCACTATCGTTGGTCGGCGCTGGTTGCACAACCGGCGGATTCGAGGCCGGTGCCGCCGCGGGAGGAACTGGCGCGGCCGGAACTGGGTTTGACTCTGCCTGCGCAACGTTAGGGTTTTTCCCCGCCTTCGCAATCCAGGCCCGCATCTCTCCCCGCCAGTGCCAGCCCGCACCTGCTATCACCGCCAGCAATAACAAGAGGGCAAGTAGCCCTCGTCGATGTTCGCCGCCGGAGTCATCCTCCAGAAGGTATTCAACCCGCTCCGCTTCCGTAGGATCATCCTCCGCCAGGCCCAGCAGCGAAGGCCGGCTGAATGCTTGCGCTTCCTCGCGCTCCCGTTCCACCCGCCGCCGGGAGGGAAGCTTGGCTCCGCACATTCCGCAAAAACTGTGTTGCGGAAGGTTCTCGTACTTGCACTCTTCACATCGAACGGACATAGGATCCCCTTTGGGTGACCTTTGACGACAGATTCCGATTTCTGTCCAGGGGTTGGCGCGACACCGCTCCGGAAGTTCTGTACCCATGCTACAGTATTCGCCCTAAGAACAGGATTAACTTTTGCGACTGTGTGCGACATCGCCTTCGGCTCGTCGGACGCTGCGCGCGAAGTCGTCCACTGATCGGGTGTCGTCGTACCAAAGAAAAAAGCCACGATTCGCGTCATGGCTTCTATCTCAACTAATCTGCGCAATCAGCGGCTCCCGGCTACAAAAACTAGGGAACGTGCTGCGCCCATCTGTGCTCAATTTTTGGTGGACGCTGCAAGGTTTGCATGACGACGCAATACTGTTCCGTTTTCGCCTGCAACGCACTTAGCTGCTCCTCCGTTGCCTGCGGTGCGCGGACGTCGAAAATGACGCGGATGCCCTGAAATCCGACCGGGGCCTCTTTCGATATTCCCAGCGTCCCTTGCAGGTCAAGATCGCCCTCGACCGTGACATCAATACCCTCGGTAGGGATTCCCATCGCGGCGGCCACCATTTGGCAAGTAATCTGAGCGCAGGCGGCCAGTGCACCTAAAAGCAGGTCTCCGGAGCAGGCTCCGGTGCCCGCTCCGCCAACGCCTTGGTGCGCTTGCGCATTGTAGATTGCCCGCCCCAAGTCGACCGAGCAGGAGATGGGCGCGTCGGTCTGACTGCCCCGCGCGGTCAGCGTAATTCGGGAACTCGTCGGGTCTTGCCGGTACCGGTCTTTCAACGGGCGTTGCAATGATCGAACATCCATGAATCGTCTCCTGATCTGGGGTATTATAAG
>Ga0210398_10006287_pt1 | contig 10946 bp, 8 predicted proteins | sample IncBWC4OmetaG_FD_161047 | JGI IMG/M metagenome (GOLD analysis project Ga0210398, IMG submission 161047) | Forest soil microbial communities from Barre Woods Harvard Forest LTER site, Petersham, Massachusetts, United States - Inc-BW-C-4-O | ecosystem: Environmental > Terrestrial > Soil >... | reverse complement strand
TGGGTGTTCCTGGGATTTGATGAGGATTTGAATCAGGCGATGAAGATCGCCGTCGAACAGACCGTCAATTGGCTCGCTGCGCAAACCATGGTCCCGATGAGCCGCGAGGAAGCGTACGCGCTTACCTCGATTGTAGGCGATTGCCGCGTCTCGCAAGTAGTCGACATTCGCAAAGGCGTGCATTGCTTGATACCCAAGGCGATATTCGTCAATTACGACGTCGGCGCCAGAAAGCACGCGGGTTGAAAGGCGGTACGACCGGCGACGCAAAATGAAAATCCAGCCGTTCCGTATCGCGGTCGATGAGTCCGACATTATCGATCTGAAGAAACGGATACGCGCGACTCGCTGGCCGGCGCCAGCACGCGATGCCAAATGGTCTTTAGGTATGGATCTCGAGTATCTTCGTTCGCTCGTGGAATACTGGCGGGACCAGTTCGACTGGCGCGCAATCGAGTCGGCCCTCAACCGGGTTCCTCAATTTCAGGCAGCGACGGCTTCCGGTTCGATTCATTTCGTGCATTTGCGCTCGAACGAAGCTAAGGCGCTGCCGATAATCTTGACTCACGGTTGGCCCAGCACCTATGCGGAACTACTTACGCTGGGCAAGATGCTCGCAAACCCCGAGGCGCACGGCTTAGGATCCAAGGACGCGTTCGATGTGGTGATCCCTTCGCTTCCGGGCTACATTTTCTCTTCGGCTCCGGCTCTGCTCGGTACGGATCTCTACACCATCGCCGACCAATGGTCGGAACTGATGGCGGCGCTGGGGTACGCCAGGTTCATCGCACACGGCGGAGACATCGGAGCGGGGGTGTCGACCGCGCTGGGGCTCAAGCACGCCGAACGGTTATTGGGCGTGCACCTGAATTTCATTCCGGGATCTTACGAACCCGACATGGACCACGGGCCCGAGCTTTCAATCGAGGAACAGCGGTCCCTCGCGCAACGCGCCGATTGGTTTGACCGGGAAGGCGGCTACTCCCATGTACAGCGGACCAAACCGGATACCCTCGGGCCCGCGCTCAACGACTCGGCGGTTGGTCTTGCCGCATGGATAGTCGACAAGTTTCGCAGCTGGAGCGACTGCGACGGCGACATCGAACGGCGCTTCAGCCGGGACGAAATCCTGACCACTGTGTCGTTGTACTGGTTCACCCGCAGCATGCCTTCGGCGATTCGTTTGTATTGGGAGAGCCGGCGGCGGCCCTTGAGATTTGCGGCCGGCGAAAAGATAAGCGTTCCAGTCGGCATAGCGCACTTTCCTCGCGAGCTGCCGATTCCAGCCAAGTCCTATGTCGAGCGCGGCTATAACATTACGCATTGGAGCGAAATGCCCAAGGGTGGCCACTTCGCCGCGCTCGAGGAGCCGGAAATGCTGGCCCGCGATATTCGCGCATTTGCCAACGGGCTGCGTTAGAGTCCAGGCGCTGCGCTATGCAGGCCGCAAATTCCGGGCCATCACTCCTTCGCCAGCTGCACCACCATTTTTCCGGTGTTTGCGCCGGTGAACAGGCCGATCAAGGCAGTCGGAGCCGCATCAATACCTTCTTGAATCGTGGTGCGATACTTGAGCCGGCCGTCCTTGATCCAGCACTTCATATCTTTCAGAAACTGCGCGCGCTTGGATTCGAACTCGTAGAACACGAAACCGCGCATCGTGATCCGGTTGTAGATCATATTCGACAGCGTCGTGACCGGCTCGGACACGGCGCCAAAATTATTGTAGGCGGAGATCATGCCGCAGACGGCGATGCGCCCCAGCGCATTCATGCGCGGCAGAGCGGCATTCAAATGCTCGCCGCCCACATTCTCGAAATACACATCGATGCCCTTGGATGCGGCCGCCTTCAGTGAGGTGCGCAATTCGCCCTTCTTGTAGTTGATGGCGACGTCCAATCCAAGGTCCTCCTTCAGCCAGCGGCACTTCTCATCCGAGCCGGCGCTGCCGATCACATAACAGCCTTTGATCTTTGCAATCTGCGCCGCGACACTGCCCACGGCGCCCGCCGCCGCCGATACGAAAACATTCTCGCCGTCCCTGAGTGCGCCGATGACCAGCAGCCCGCCGTAGGCGGTGAGGCCGGTCAATCCCAGAACGCTCATGTAGGCGACCAACGGCATGCCGTCGGCATCAAGCTTGGACAGACCCTTGCCGTCGGAGACAAAGTACTCTCGGAAGCCGTTCATCGACTCCACGTGACCACCCACATTGAATGCCGGATTGCGCGACTTGAGCACGCGGCCGATCGCACCGCCCATCATCGCTTCATTGAGCGCCGTCTGTCCCGCCAAGCGCGGCCGCATGGCCGGATCGACTGACATATAGATGTTTTGCACCAGCAATTGCCCCTCTGCGGGCTCTGGTACTTCGGCTTCCACGATCCGGAATTGTTGCGGCACCGGCAAGCCTTGCGGACGTTCGATGAGATGTACTTCTCTGCTTCGCATGATGGTTATCCTTGAGCGGCGGCCGCGTGAACGGTCAGCACATGTTTCCAACGACCCGATTTGAAGCGCCAGATGAGCAACGAACCCTTGAGCAGATAGTCGCCGATGATGGAGCTATACACCCAAATCACCGGCAAGTGAAACGAGGCGAAGGTTGCCGCCAATGCACAGCGCACGCCGATCAACCCGAGAAATGAGGTCATCAGCGGAAAACGCGTATCGCCAGCGCCGCGCAGGGAACCGCCGATCGCCATGTCGATGCCCAACAGCGGCAGCATGGCCGCCATGATATAAGTGAATTCAATGGTGCGTTGCACCGTGATCTCGTCGTGGCCAAGGAAAAAATGCGCCAACGCGGTGGCATTGAACACAATCACAATGCCGATGAGGGACATCGCGGCGACCGCGATGATGCAGGCACGCCAGCCGCTGCGGGCCGCGCCCTCGACGTCACCGGCGCCTAAATGCTGGCCGACCAATGTCGCGCCCGCGATCGAGAATCCGGAGCCCACCACCATCGCTGCGTTCAGCAAATTGACGCCGACATTGTAGGCCGCGAATGCCTCGGTTCCGTAAAAGCGGCCGATGAGCGCCACGAACAAGAAAAATCCGAATTGCAGTACGACCTGCTCGAGCGCAACCGGATAACCGATGTGCAATAAGCGCTCATAGCGCGCCATTTTGAAGATATCGCCGGGAAAGAATTTGAGCGTCAATCTTTGACGCATCCACAGCCACACCAACACCGCGCCACACAGCACAAACGACAATCCGGACGCAAACGGCGCGCCCGCAGAACCCATACGCGGCGCGCCGAAATTGCCCAGGATGAAGGTGTAGAGCAGTGGCAGGTTGACCAAATTGACCGCCAAACCAAACAGCAGCGGCGTCCATGCATTGCCCGCAGCACGCAGCGCGCTGGATAAGATGATGTCGATCGCAAAGCCGATGATGAATGCCGACAGCCAAAATATATTGCGCGACGCCAATTGTGAGGCGGACTCATCCAAACCAAATACGCTGGCGATCTGATGCGAAAACACCATGCCGAATGTCATCAGCAGCAATCCCACCAGTCCGCCCAGCATGAGGGACGATGAGGTAATTCGGCTCGCCTCCTCCTGCTTACCCGCCCCCCAAGAGCGCGCGACCAGTGCCGTCGTGCCGACTCCGATCGCCATCAACAGCGCCTGCAGCGCGAAAAAAACCCGCTGACCCGCGCCGACCGCGGCCACCGCGGGCGCTCCCAATGCACCGACAAATTTGGTCTGCACCATGGCGACCATCGAGAACATGAGATTTGCCATGATCGACGGCGCTGCGAGCTGCCAAATGGTCGGCCGCTTGTACGGCACAGCCTCCTCTGCCTCTGAGTTTGGCCGTGTCATCTAAACCTTCAGCGCGGCCGGCTTTTTTATCCAGAAAGTCAGCACGAGGTAGTAAAGAACGCCGATCGCAATCCAGCTTAGACCCAAAAGCTTCGCGGCGCGGTCCATTTCGTACAGCACGTAAATGATGATCAGCATGCCGACTAGCGGGAAGATGAGATGCCGAAACCAATCGCCGCTGCGCTTCCTGAGGAAGTAGTGGTTGATCACCGACAGATGCAGCAGCACGAAGCCGGTGAGCGCGCCAAAATTGACGATGCGGGTCAAATCGTCAATGCGGTCCGCGAACAGCAGTCCCACCAGCAGCGAGACTCCTGAAACCGCAAGGGTGCTTACATAAGGGGTCCGGAACCGTGGGTGCACCCTGCCCAAAATCGCCGGCAACTTGCCATCGCGCGCCATCGCAAACAATATGCGCGACACTGCGGCTTGAGCAGCCATGGCGTTCGCGATGGCTGAGGCAAGTACGACGGCCATGATTGTGACAAGCCTCAATGCATTGCCGCCGGCACGTTCCGCGATCTCGTAGAACGCCGTCTCCGGAGAGGCAAAATGCATTCCCACGCTCAAGTCCGTGGCAATCCAGGTCTGCAGCATGAATAGCACGCCGACCAATAGCAACGACAACACTGTGGCTCTGCCCACCGCGTTCTGGCCGCCGCGGTTTTCTTCGGCGAGCGTGGATATACCGTCGAAGCCGAGAAACGACAGCACGGCAATCGAGGTCGCTCCAGCCACAGTGGCCAATGAAAACACGTGCGGGTCGTAAATTGGCTTCAAAGTCAGCCTGCCGGCACCTGTCCCGCCGTACAGGGCCGCCAAGCCCAGGATCACGAACAGCGCCAGTATCACCAATTCCATCGCAAGCATATAGCGATTGACGCGAGCGGAGAGCTGTATGCCGAGCAGGTTCACCACTGCGTTGAAGGAAATAAATCCCACCAGCCAAATCCACGGGGGCAGCGCGGGAAATATTGGGCGCAGCGCCACCGCACTGAACAGATACAACAGCGATGGCACCAGGATGTAGTCAAGAAGAATGAGCCAACCGGAGAAAAAGCCAGCGATCTCGTGCAGGCCGCGCTGCGCGTAGGTGTAGACCGATCCTGCCAGCGGAAATGCGCGCGACATGGCCGCATAGCTCAAGGCGGTAAAAAACATGCCGATGAGGCCCACCAGATAAGCCAGCGGCACCATGCCCTTGGCATCGTTCCACACGAAGCCGAAAACGGAATAAGGCGCGATCGGCACCATGAAAATCATCCCGAAGATGATCAGGTCCTTGGTCGTGAGCGCGCGGTGCAATTGCTCTTTGTAGCCGAATTCTTCTAGCGACAAGCGGTAGCTCCTTTTAACCTCCGCAGTCTATCCCGTACAATGCAGGGAAACATGTCGACCTCTAATCCCCATCCAGCACATCGACACACCATCCATCACCGGCATCTCGGTTGGGACAACAGTTTTGCTCCCGCGGTACGCATAGCGCCGGGAGAGGCGTTGGAATTCGACGTGGCGGATGCCTCCGGTGGCCAGCTGCGCGAGAACTCAAGTGCCGCTGATGTGACTCGCATGGATTTCGACAAGATCAATCCGGTCACCGGTCCGGTGTATATCGACGGAGCCGAGCCCGGCGATGTACTCAAGGTTACGCTGCTGTCGTTCGTGCCGTCGGGTTTTGGTTGGACGGCGAACATTCCCGGGTTTGGTCTGTTGGCTGATGAATTCCTGCAGCCGGCGCTGCATCTGTGGCGCTACGACGCGGGCAATCTGGCCCCGGCGTTGTTTGGGTCTTGGGGCAAGGTCCCATTGAAACCCTTTACTGGAACCATCGGCGTGGCGCCCGAAGAACTCGGCTTGCACAGCATCGTGCCCCCGCGCCGCGTCGGCGGCAACATGGATGTCCGAGATATCGCGCTGGGGACCGAACTGTTTCTGCCGATCGAAGTGTCCGGCGCGCTGTTTTCCGTGGGAGATACGCATGCGGCACAGGGCGACGGCGAGGTGTGCGGCACGGCCATCGAGAGCCCGATGCGCGTGGCCCTGCAATTTGATTTACTCAAGAATATGCAGCTCAAGTTTCCGCGTTTTAAAACCTCAGGTCCTGTCACCCGGCACTTGGACGCCAAGGGTTACGAAGTCGCGACCGGCATCGGCCCGGATCTCATGCAGGCGGCGCGCGCGTCCGTGCGCTCGATGGTCGACCTGCTCATGCACCAGCATGGGATGCAGGCGATCGATGCCTATATGTTGTGCAGCGTCTGCGGCGACCTTCGCATCAGCGAAATCGTCGACTTGCCGAACTGGACGGTGTCGTTTTACTTTCCGCGCATCGTGTTCGAGTGAAATTGGTGTTTGGATAACGCGTTTGGCATTGGGGGGCGTTCCGGTTGTAGAATCGGATAACCACCCGCGGAGTCACTCATGGCGACCACCTTCCTACTCAACGGCAAATCCGCCACTTTGGACGCCGATCCCACGATGCCCCTGCTGTGGGCGCTGCGCGAAGTCGCTGGCCTGCACGGTACGAAATTTGGTTGCGGCATGGCGCTGTGCGGTGCGTGCACCGTGCACCTGGACGGAAAAGCCACACGTGCCTGTGTCACGCCGCTGTCGTCGGTGGCCGGTCGCAAGGTCACGACGATTGAAGGCCTGCAGAGCAAACAGGCCAAGGCAGTGCAAGCGGCTTGGATCGAACTGCAAGTCCCGCAATGCGGCTACTGCCAATCGGGACAAGTGATGTCGGCGACGGCACTCCTGGAAAGAACTTCCGCGCCGACCGACGCTGACATTGATGCCGCGATGAGCGGTAACATTTGCCGATGCGCCACCTATTCTCGTATCCGTGCCGCAATTCATACGGCTGCTCAAGTCCTCAAGTCTTAATCCCATGACAACCCTAACCCGTAGATCACATGAGTCGCGCCGCACTTTTCTCAAAGGAGCCGGTGGCGCATCCGTCATGGCGTTTACGATCGGATTTGATTGGATCATTTCGACGCGGCGCGCAGCCGCAACCGCAGCAGCGGGGCTTGCATCCGGCGCGCCGTTTGCGCCCAACGCCTTCCTGCGCATCGGCGCGGACAACAGCGTGACGGTGATCGCCAAGCACCTCGAAATGGGCCAGGGCGCCTACACCGGCATTGCCACGATCGTTGCCGAAGAGCTCGATGCCGATTGGCCGCAGGTACGCGTCGAAAGCGCTCCCGCCGATGCAAAGCGCTACGCCAATCTTGTTTTTGGCACCCTACAGGGAACCGGCGGCAGCTCGGCCATGGCCAACTCCTGGAATCAGCTGCGCGAGGCCGGTGCCAAGGCGCGCGCGATGTTGCTTACGGCGGCTGCGAGCGACTGGCATGTACCGATTTCCGAACTGACGGTCTCGAAAGGCGTCGTCACCCACGCGGCAACTAACCGCGCGGCAAATTTCGGCTCGCTGGTAAAGACCGCGGCAACACTGCCCGTGCCCGACCAGGTCACGCTCAAAGATGCCAAGGACTTCAAGCTGATCGGCCACAAGGCAGCGCGCGTCGATGCGGCAGCGAAGACTGACGGTACCGCCGAATTTACTTTGGACGTGGTGCTCCCCGGCATGCTGGTGGCGCTGCTCAAGCGTCCGCCGCAGTTCGGCGCGACGGTTCGATCCTTCGATGCGACCGCAGCCAGCGCAGTGCCAGGCGTGGTCAAGGTGCTGCAGGTGCCCCGCGGTGTTGCCGTGGTTGCGAAGAGTTTTTGGGCGGCCAAGCAAGGACGGGACGCGCTGCGGATCGATTGGGACGACTCGAAGGCGGAGAAGCGCAGCTCCGCCGATTTGATGGAGCAATACCGGCGCCTCGCGGACCAACCGTCGCTTGCCGCGCGTAAGGAGGGCGACGCCGAGCGGGCACTGCGCGATGCGACCCAAAAAGTGACGGCCAGCTACGAATTCCCGTACCTTGCTCACGCGCCGATGGAGCCGCTCGACGCGGTGGTCAAGCTCAGCGCCACTAGCTGCGAGATCTGGGCCGGCGATCAATTCCAAACCGTCGATCAAATGAACGCTGCGCGCACCGCGGGTTTGGATCCACAGCAAGTCAGTATTCACACGCTGTACGCCGGCGGCAGCTTTGGTCGGCGCGCCAATTTAGGGTCGGATTACATTGTGGAAGCAGTATCGATTGCCAAAGCCTACGGCGCCGACGGCACGCCAATCAAGCTGCAGTGGACCCGCGAGGATGACATTCATGGCGGCCTGTACCGGCCCATGTATTTTCACAAGCTCGAAGCGGGTCTCAATGCGCAAGGCCAGCTCACCGCCTGGCGGCATGTCATCGTGGGACAGTCCATCATGGCCGACACCATGTTTGCCGCGATGATCAAGGATGGCATCGATGGGACATCGGTCGAAGGCGCCGCGAATATCGCTTACGCAATACCCAATATTGCGGTCAATCTGGCGACAACCAAGACCGGCGTGCCGGTCCTGTGGTGGCGCGTGGTGGGCAGTTCGCATACCACCTTTGCCGTCGAAGCCTTCATCGACGAGGTAGCGCATGCCGCTGGCGAGGACGGATTCACATTCCGGCGGAAACTGCTGGATCACCATCCGCGATTGAAAGGCGTGCTCGAGCTCGCCGCCGAAAAGGCGGGCTGGAGCAGCGCTCCCTTGCCGGCGGGTCGGGGCCGCGGCATCGCCGTTGCCGAGGCGTTCAAGACCTATGTCGCGCAAGTGGCCGAAGTGAGTGTCGACAAGGACGGGCACGTCAAAGTCGACCGTGTGGTGTGCGCGGTCGATTGCGGCACGGCGATCAACCCCGACATCATTGCCGCGCAAATGGAGGGCGGCATCGGCTTTGGGTTGGGAGCCGTGCGATTTGGAGCAATCACTTTGAAGGACGGACGAATCGAGCAGGACAACTTCAATAGCTATCGCGTGTTGCGCATGAATGAAATGCCCAAAGTCGAAGTGCACATCATGCCATCGACCGAGGCGCCGACCGGTGTGGGAGAGCCCGGCGTGGCGCCGGTCGGGCCGGCCGTCGCCAATGCCATATTCGCCGCCACCGGCAGGCGCATGCACGTGCTGCCGTTTCCAAAAACCGGAGACGCATGAAACTTGCCGCCGAAAGCGGGCGCGGCGCACCGGCCGTTATGTGGATCCTGGCGTTGATTGTGGGAGCGGCAATCGTCGTATCGGCGTTTCTAATATTTGGACCGCATGCGACGGACTTTGCGGGCGGCAAGCGCGTGGCACTGACCGATTACAAGGCAACGGATCCCACCGGGGTACCCGCAGAACTAAAATCCGCGCCGCTCGTCGAGCGCGGCGAATATTTGACGCGCGCCGCGGATTGCATGGTGTGCCACACGGCCAAGGATGGTCAGCCATTCACCGGAGGGCGCGCCTTTGTGCTGCCGTTCGGTACCTTGTACTCGACCAATATCACTCCCGATGCGGAAACGGGAATTGGCAACTATACGGATGCGGATTTCCTGGCGGCGGTGCATAAAGGGATCGGCCGCGGCAATGCCAAGCTATATCCCGCAATGCCTTATGCCAGCTACACCTACATGGCTGATGCGGACGCTCTGGCCATCAAGGCCTATCTATTCTCGCTCAAGCCCGTACACGCACCTGCGCCGCAAAACACCCTCGCCTTCCCTTTCAATCAACGCGCTCTGGTAAGCATCTGGTCGGCTCTATTCAACCCCGACACACGCTATGAACCAAACATCGATCGCAGTCCCGAATGGAATCGAGGCGCCTACCTGGTCGAAGCGATGGAACACTGCGGGGAGTGCCACACCCCGCGAAACATTTTCTTCGCGTTGAACAATCGGCGGAAATTCGCCGGTACCGTGCAAGCCGGTTGGCGCGCGTACAACATCACGCCCGATCGTAGTGGCGGAGTTGGGGCCTGGAGCGATGCAGATCTTTCCAAATATCTCGCGACCGGTCATGCAGACGGACGCGGCACCGCTGCGGGTCCCATGGGCGAAGCGGTCGATGCAAGCTATAGTTACCTGAAGCCGAGCGACATTACTGCCATGGTGATTTATTTGCGGTCGCTATCGGATGTCGCCGCTGCCGATCTTGCGCAGCCCAAACTCACGGCTGCCGCAGATTCCGGCGCCGACAACCGCGTCGTAATCGGGGATTCACGCGGCAAGGAAGTTTATGAAGGCGCTTGCGCCGGTTGCCACGGCTGGACTGGAGTGGCGTCAGATCTACCCTGGGCAACGCTGATCGGCACGCTCGATGTCAATGATCCGACTGCCAACAATGTGGCGCAAATCATCATCGGGGGCGCGCAGCGGCATACCGCCGTTGACGCTGACAACATGCCGGCATTCGGCAGCACATATTCCGACGCCGAAATTGCCAGCGTCGCGAACTTCGTCACTGCGCGCTACGGCGCGACGCCATCCCGGATAACGGCCGCGCAAGTCGCTAGGTTGCGCGCCGAAAACTAAGACGAGGACGCTCTAGGTTTGGTCTGCGTAGGCCTTGACAAGGAGGTAGAGAAAATTGCGCCCGTCGAGCAGGGACTTCACGCTGACGTACTCGTTGAGCCCGTGAATGTGTCCCAAGTCGGGCCCGACGAATATGGGCTCAATACCATAAGTGGGGATGCCGACGGCGGTCAAAAACACACCGTCCGTGCCGCCCGCCTGCAAAATCGGCAGAACGGGAACCCCAGGATAAAACGTGGCGCTCAGTTTCTGCACCGGGCCCAGTATCTGGGGTGTGAGCGGCGGGGGCGGGGATGTGGGCCCGCGCGTTTCGAGCGTAGTTACTTTCACCGCCGGATCCGCGACGAGCACCTCCAATTGGCGCCGCACGGATTCTTGCGGCACGCCTGGAAAGATTCGGCAATTGATATTGGCACGCGCGCGCTGCGGAAGCGCGTTGGTCGCGTGCCCGGCTTCCAGCATGGTCGCGACACAAGTGGTCCTCAAGGTAGCGTTCCAGCTCGGATCCTTGGCGGACACGAGTGCAATTGCGCGGCTGTCGTTCGGATCCCTGACGAGCGCGTTCATTGCATCGGCGATGGTCTTGTCGCCCTTGGCCGCTTGAATAGGCGCCATTCCCGAGAAATAGGCTTTGCTGGCATCGGTAAACTGTGCGGG
>Ga0210398_10006286_pt1 | contig 10949 bp, 3 predicted proteins | sample IncBWC4OmetaG_FD_161047 | JGI IMG/M metagenome (GOLD analysis project Ga0210398, IMG submission 161047) | Forest soil microbial communities from Barre Woods Harvard Forest LTER site, Petersham, Massachusetts, United States - Inc-BW-C-4-O | ecosystem: Environmental > Terrestrial > Soil >... | reverse complement strand
GGCGCTCCAGGTGAGAGTCACTGAGTGCGCGCCCGCTCCGGAGGAAGCTTGCGCGCCATCGCCAAGAAGCGAAATCGTCGCGGGCGAATTGGAGGCGTTGCTGGCCACCGTGACGCCGCCCGACGCGCTCCCGGCAGCTCCTGGCGAGAAGGTCGCATCCAGGGTAGCCGACTGGCCGGGCGCCAGGATCAACCCGGCGGAAACGCCGCTTTCGGAGAAGGATCCCCCGGCAACGCTCACCTTTGACACGGTGACGTCGGAATTTCCGGCGTTGGTCAGGGTGACGGACAAAGAAGTGGTTTTGCCCACCGTCACATTCCCAAAATTCAAGCTGGGGGCGCTGGAGGTGAGCAGCGCGGTGGCTGCCATCGCGGTTCCGCTCAGGGTCACGCTGTTGGGCGTGTTGGAGGCGCTGCTGGTCACGGAAACGTCGCCCGACAGGGCGCCGGCCGTCTTGGGCGCAAACACAACGTCGAACGTGGACTGCTTCCCGGCCGGAATCACCAGCGGCAGCGTGACGCCGGAAACGGACACGCCGGCGGCGGTGCTGCCGGCCTTGGTGATGGTGACGCTCGATGCGTTGCCATTGGAAACAGTGATCGATTGGGAGGCAGTGCCTCCGATGGCCACGCGACCGAAATTGATCGACGCCGGGGCCACGGAAACTCCGGCGACGGTCGTGTCCTGGCCGCTGGCGCCGGGCTTGCTCGCGCCCGTCAGGCCGACGCAACCGGAACTGGACAGAACGAAGAACAGGAGAAGAACCAGGGCGGCAAAGGATACCTTGTTCTCGCCGGCGGAAACAGCAAACGCCGCGGAAGCTTTGGCCGCGGCGCAGAAAACGTTGTCGATCGTTGCGTTTCTCATCGACGCCGATTTTGCGGGGCGGCGCCGCGAGGCAACTACTGGCCCAGGGGACATATGAGGGACAGGTCGAGCACCTGCACCTCTTGTCGGAGGTGCTGAGGGAAGCGGCGGGCCGCGCGATGAACTACCCCAAGCGCGGCCCGCCGAAATCAATGGGCCTTGCAACCGCCTCCGTTCTATGGGACGGTCGCGGAAACTTCCGCCGAGTCGGCGCTTTCCACGCCGCTCGAATTGATCGAAGTGACCACGTAGAAGTACGTCTGACCGGCGGAAACCGTCGAATCGACATACGAGGTTGCCGTGACCGCGGTGGAATCCAGCTTGGTATAGGGGCCGCCGCTCACCTGCGAGCGGTACACGTTGTAGCCGGCCACCGACGACGTGCTGGCGGTCCACGTCAACGTCACCGAGTGCGCCACCGGCGCCTGTGCGCCCGTGCCAGTGAACGTAACCGACGCCGGCGAGTTGGTCGCATTGCTCTTCACGGTCACGCTTCCCGGAAGCGAGCCCGTGCTCGCCGGGGCGAAGGTGACGTTGAGCGTTGCGGATTTCCCCGGTGCCACGATCTGCCCGGACTGAATTCCGCTCGCCGTGTAGCCCGCGCCCGATACGGTGACGGTCGAAATCGTCACGTTGGAGTTCCCGCCGTTGGTGAAGCTCACCGGCAGCGCGCTGTTGCTGCCGATATTGACGCTCGAAAAATTCAGCGTGCTCTGGCTGGCGGTCAGCGTGAACGTCGCGGCGTTCACCGTCAGCGCGGCCGCATTGCTGGTAGCCTTGCCGGCGCTGTTCGAGACGGTGACCGTGAATTGCGAGCCGCTGTTGACGGTGGTGGTTGCCGGCGTGGTGTAGGAGGACGATGTCGCGCCGCTGATGGGCGAGCCGCCCAGGCTCCACTGATAGGTCAGCGGAGCCGTGCCGGTCGCCGAGACGGTGAACGTCGCGGTCTGCCCGGCGATGACGGTCAGGCTGGCCGGCTGCGCGGTGATGGAAGGCGCCGTGGACGGGCTGTTCACGGTCAGCGTGGCGGCATTGCTGGTCACGCTGCTCACCATATCGGTGACCGTCACGGTGAATTGCGCGTTGTTGTCGGACGCGCTCGTGGCCGGCGTGGTGTAGGAAGACGAGGTCGCGCCGCCTACGGCCGTGCCGTTTTTCTTCCACTGGTAGCTCAGCGCCCCGGAGCCGGTCGCGACTACGCTGAATTTCGCGGTTTGCCCGACATTCACGTTCTGGTTGGCGGGCGGCGTGGTGATCGACGGCGGAACATTCACGGTCAAGGTTGCCGGGTTGCTGGTCGCGCTGCTCACGCTGTTGGTCACGATGACTGTGAATTTGGAACTATTGTCCGAGGCCGAAGTGGCCGGCGTGGTGTAGGAGGAGGAAGTCGCGCCGCTGATGGCCGCGCCATTCTTGCTCCACTGATACTTGAGCGGCGCTGTGCCGGTTGCGGAAACGCTGAACGTCGCGGTTTGCCCGGCGCTGACCGTCTGGCTGGCAGGGGGCGTGGTGATCGACGGCGCAACCGCCGACGCGGTCACCGTAAGAGTCGCGGGATTACTGGTCACGCTGCTGCCGGTGCTGTCCGTCACGGTGACGGTGAACTGCGTACCGCTCTCCGAGCTGGTCGTCGCCGGCGTGGTGTAGCTGGATGCCGTCGCGCCACTGATGTTCGCTCCGGCCTTTTTCCACTGATAGGACAGCGTGCCGGAACCGGAAGCGGTTACCGAAAAGGTCGCCGTCTGTCCGGTGGTCACGCTCTGATTCTCCGGCTGCGAGGTGATCGCCAGGCCCGCCATTCCCGTCCCGTTCAGGGTAATGCTCATGGAGGCATTGGTCGCGTTGCTGGCGATGGCGAGGCTCCCGCTCACAGCGCCCGCGCTCTTGGGCGCAAATTGCACCTGAAACTGCTGATTCTGCCCGCCCGGAATGGAAACCGAGTTCATTCCTCCCACCACGCTGAAGCCCGTGCCGGTCACCGTTGCCTGCGAGATGGTGATCGCGGAAGTGCCCGGGTTACTCAGCGTCAGCGTCTGCGGACTGCTCGACCCGTCGGTTACATTGCCGAAATTCAAGGTGGTGGCGCTGGCTTGCAGCGTTCCCGCGGTATCCGCCGGCGAATTCGTGCTGGACTTTCCCTGCGGCGTGCTCGCGCCGGTCAAACCGACGCAGCCGGAAAGGGACAGGACCGCCAAAGTCGCGAACAGCAAAGCAAAAACGCCGAGCGGCGCCCGGCGGTTGAGAGTTTGTGTGTGAGAGGAGTGGGGGCGAAAGTTTGTGTAAGCGTTCATGGCTATCTCAGACTAGGTTTCACTCTGAGAAAGCCACTACTGGTCCGCGGAACTAACGAGGGACAGGCGGGCAGGCTGTCCGCGGGACCAAGTACTAATCCTGTGCTGCGACCAGGACAAGCCTGCGGCGGCGGCTCTGCGTGGGGCAGGATGCGATCAGCGCCGCAAACACAACGCGAATGAACGCGGCAGCTCGGGTGTGGCAGCGAGCGGGGGAGCTTCGCAGCGCTGTGCTAGACTCAGTTGCTCCGGGTATGCGAAGTGATCCTGGCGTCATGACAACTCCGGCCGGAACGCCCCGCGAAGCCTCGGCGCGCTGGTCGAATCGAATCCTGTTCCTTTCGCTGCTGGGCATTGCGTACCTGACTCTTTTTCCATTTCGCTTCGATTTTTCTCCGACGCTCGTTTTTCATAAATCTCCCTTGCTTCTGGTGTCCTCCGTGAAGCGGTCCGGCTATTACGATTTTTTCTTGAACGTCCTTTTGTTCGTGCCGTTCGGATTCGGCATCGCGGCGCACGCGCGCAAGCGCGGCCTGGCGGCGGGGACGGCATTTCTTCTGGCGCTGGCTGCGGGCGCTTGCGGCTCCTACCTCGTGGAAGTGCTGCAGTTTTACATTCCGGCGCGTGACTCGGGATGGGAGGACGTGTTCTCCAACACCTCGGGCTCGGTGGTGGGGTGCTTCTTCTTCCAGTTGTGCGGCCGACCGCTGTTGCACCTGGCGTCAAGTTGGGAGGACACGCTGCAAGGCTGGCTCTCAACGCGGCGGGCCGCGCTCTTGCTCATCGCCTACTTTGCCCTGTGGTTTGGAGTTTCCGCGCGCCTGCAGCGGCAAACGCGCCTGAGCAATTGGGACCCGCAGGCGATCCTGTCCGTGGGCAACGATGCGTCAGGCCAGAATCCCTGGAGAGGACAGGTCTTTCGCCTGCAGATCTGGAACCGCGCCCTGTCCGAGCAGGAGATCCGCGCCATCGCCGGCCAGTCGTCCGCGAATCTGGACAGCCCGGGCTTGCTGGCATCCTACGACTTCACCGGTACGCCGCCCCATCCCGATGAGAGAAATTTTCTGCCGCCGCTGGACTGGACGCGTGAGAATTCTGCGCCGCAGAACGCAGACCCGCCCCATGAAAGCGCAAAGCCCTGGCTCAGCACCAAAGTTCCGGCGGAAAGCCTGATGCGGGGAATCATGAATACCGGCCGGTTCACCGTTCATCTGGTGTGCGTGCCGGCGCCCGAACACGACGTGAACGGGCGCATCCTCGCCTTCTCGAAATCGGCGGGGGACGTGAATTTCCTGCTAAGGGAAGAGGGAGACGCCCTGGTGTTCCGGCTGCGCAATCCGCTCTCCACGCGGCGCGCGCTGCTCGGCCTGGCGTGGTACGTCCGCGGCGTCTTTGCGCCGGGCGAGAAGCGGGACCTTATCGCGCTTTATGACGGCTCGGACGAGTTCGTCTATCTCGACGGCGAGCGCGTGCGGGAGGAATATCGACTGAGTCCCGCCGCGGGCCTCATGCACCGCGTCCGTTACATCGAGCCGGAGGCCCTCGAGGGATACATTACGGTCTATGAAACGCTGATCTTTTTGCCCGCGGGATTGCTGATCGGATTGGCTGCTCGCCGGTGGTCCCGGCTGAACTTCTATGCGCGCCTCACGCTTGTTCTTGGCTGGGTGCTGCCGCCGCTGCTGCTGGAGATTCTGCTGGTGGCGGAAAGCGGGCGAAGGATGTGGGTTGGGAACGTCGCGCTGTCGCTGGTTTTTGGATTGATGGGAGTGCTGCTGGTCAACGCCGACCGGGGCTTCAAGAATCCCGCTGACGCCGCCTGAGAGTCTCACGAGTGAACGTTCCGAAGCGCGGACGATCAAGACGTCGTGCTGGCCCGGCTCGCGGCAGACGCCACGTTCAGGCGCTTTTGCAGTAGCTGCTCGTACACTTTGTCGATCCCCGCGACGCAAGCGTCCAGCGTGAAGTTCTGGGCCCTGAGCAGCGCCTTCTGGCCCATCGTGGCGCGCTTCTCCGGATCGCCGGCCAGCTCCACGATCGCGGCGGCCAGAGCGTCGACATCCTTGGGCGTCGTCAACCGGCCCACCTCTTCGGTGATCAGCTCGGGAATCCCGCCGATGCGGCTGCCGATGACCGGGCGGCTGCTGGCCAGGCCTTCCAGCGTGGTGTAGGAAAACGACTCCAGGCTCACCGACGGCACCACCACAACGTCCGCGGCGCCGAACACCGCCGGCATGTCCCGGCGAAATCCCAGCAAGTGCACGTGCGCCGCGAGGTCTAATTCCCGGATCAGCTGCTCCATCTGCGGCCGCCCGTCGCCGTCACCCGCAATGATGCAGGTGACGTCCGCGCCCGCGCGGCGTGCCGCCGCCACGGCGCGCACCAGGACGTCCAAACCCTTCTCGCGAATGAAACGCCCGGCCGCGGCAACCACAAACGCGGAAGACGCAATGCCGAATTCTTCCCGCACGCGCGAATCGGCGCTGTGCTGCCAGGGCTCAATATCGATGCCGTTTCGCACCACCACGATCCGTTTCGCGGAAACATGGTCCGCGATCAGCATTCCGCGGATAAAGTCGGACACGGCAATAATTCCGTCGTAGAAAACCTCGCTGCACAGGTAAGCGACCACGCGGCTGCGGAAGGTATTCGGATGGTGGCGGCTCATGACCACCGCGGGCACGCGCTCCCAGCGCGCCGCCGATGCCGGCACGATGTAATCGACCGGGTGGTGCACATGCACGATGTCGTAACGCGCTTTGAGGGCCCGCGAAAAATGCGGGAATTGCGCCCAATCCTGGCGCTTGCGGATCACCAGAGGAACGGTGGCCAGGCCGGCCTCCCGCGCGCGGCGCTCGACTTCTGATCCGGGCTGGCAGCCGATGGTCACCTGGTGGCCGCTCCGTTTCTGAATCGGCGCGATATCCAGGATATGTTTTTCGATGCCGCCCCACTTCGGCATGCAACTGGCGACATGTAGAATCTTCAGACCCATTTGTTCGAGCTCTTCTCGTTGCCGCCCAGACCAATCCGCGGCGCCTCTCCATTCTAGGAGAGCTGACTTGCTGCGGACCTGATTTCACCGTCACGGGGGTCCTATGAGTTACAGGACTCGTTCACGCGCCGTTTAACTGATCGCAGACACGGCGGCGCCAAAAAAATCGCAACCCCGCGCGTGCTCTCGAAAAAGAGTGGCACTTATTTGCGGTAATTGAGACCGCGGTTTCAGTAACTGTGTGAAAGCGCTTGCTTTTTTCCGCGGTTTTTAGACCCTAGCCAACTGACCGGAAACAGCTTAACCCCAGGCGCGGATGTCCCCGAGATGGGCGCAGACGTGCATTTAGATAACGCATGTGAACAGAGGCTTGTAGTGTCCCATCGTGGCGCGCCCGCTCGAAGTACTACGAGTTTGGAGCGGCGCCCCGTGGGATGAAGCCCGCGGCGGCTTTTGGTCGTAACGCCGGCGTCGCAAAGATCGTGGGAAATCCCTCCTGTCCGCAGCAGCGAGGCAAGCACCGAGTGGGAAGGCTCGTTGAGGGAGTGATTGTTTCTTTCGCTCCTTCAGTGGTCTTCGCACATGTTCCGCAGTGCAGGCGGCAAGGGGAGATTCATGATCATTCGCGCGGAGAAGACCGGCGAGTTCAGCACTTTCGGCAAGACTTTCCTTGCAGCGCTCTTCCTGCTCGGCCTCGCACTGTTGTTCGGCGCGCCGCGAGCGGCGCACGCGCAGGGAAAAACCGTCATGGTCATCGCTCCGCATCCGGATGATGAAGCGCTCTGCTGCTCCGGCGTCATCTATTCGAACATCCAGGCCGGAAACACCGTCATTGTGGTAGTCGTGACCAACGGTGACGATTACACCTCGCCGGCCTCCAAGTCCGCCGGCCTGACGCGCGAGGGCGAATCGGTCACCGCGATGAACGGGCTCGGGGTGAGCACCAACAACATCATCTTTCTCGGTTACGGCGATCAAACCCTGCAGGAAATCCTTTTCGCAACTTCCGCCACTCAAGTCTTTACGTCGCCCGCGAATCAGACCAAAACCTACGCGGACACCGGGCTGGGAGGTGTTTCCTACCATCAGTACCTCACCGGCTCGGCCGGCTCCTATAACCAGCAGACGATCCTCAGCGATTTCGAATCGCTCCTGAAGAATTTCAGCCCCACAGATATTTACACCACCGGGATGTGGGACGATCACCCGGACCACCGCGCGACCTACGCCTTTACCGCGCAGGCTCTGGTGGCTCTGAAACAGCAAGGCCTGCTGCCCAACACGCGCATCCACGAAACCTGGATTCATGCCTATTGCGAGAACTGCGATTCGAACTATACTTGGCCGGAGCCGGTTTTTACCCCGACCCAGCCCTTCCCCGAACCCGAATTCATTTCCATGACGCCGTACGACTGGACGCAAATCGAAAACATCCCGGTTCCGGCGGTGATGCAGGACCCCAATCAGAATACGAACCTGAAATTCAATACCATTTACGACTACCACTCGCAAACCGAAAACGATCTCTCCAGCTACCTGTTCGGCTTCGTCAAGATGAACGAGTTTTTCTGGGTGCGCAATTTTGAGACCAACGTCGCGGTCCTGGCCACGGCCACCGCTTCGTCGCAATCCTCCAGCGTTCTCAATAAAGCTGTAAATGTGAACGACGGCATCATCAGCGGCCAACCCAACCCGGTCGACAATTCCTTTGATTACATCAGCGCGTCCTTCTCCGGCGGCGGCGAATGGGTCAGCAACAACCAGCTCGCCGGCGCCTGGGTCAAGCTCACTTGGCCGAGTTCGGTGACCACTTCGGAAGTGATTCTCTACGGCCGGCCCGACGGCACCGACAACGTTCTGTCCGGCACCCTGACCTTCAGCGATGGCAGCTCCGTTCCGGTCGGCGCTTTGCCGGTGGGCGGCGCCGGCTTGCCAGTGACTTTTCCCTCCAAGACCGTCACCTCGATGACCTTTACCGTGAACACGGCCCAGGGAACCGCCATCGGTCTCGCGGAAATCGAAGTCTTCGGAACGCTGACAAGTTCGACCAACAGTTTCGGCCCGCAGATGACCGACGGCCCGGTAGCCAATCCATCGAGCACCACCCCGACCCAGCCAGCCGCACTGACGGCCAGCGCGTTTGACGTGTATGGGTATCCGCTGACTTACACCTGGAGCGCCAACGGCGGGACGTTCACCGGGTCGGGGCCGAGCATCACCTACAATCCGCCCGGTGCGCCCGGCATCTACACCGGCACGGTAACGGTGACGGATGGCCACGGCGGAAGCACGCTCAACAATACATTCATCACGGTAAGCTGCGGGCTCTGCGGAACCATCACCGGCCCCGGCGCAAACGGCGCCAAGGTCACCTTGAGCGGCGCCGGCAGCGGAAGCACCACCGCGGGCGCAAACGGCATATTCTCTTTCACCACAGTTTCGAACGGCACCTACACCGTGACGCCGTCGCTGGCCGGCTACTCCTTCAACCCGTCCAGCCAGGGCGTAACCGTGAGCGGCGGCAACGCGGTTGCCAATTTCACCTCGGCGCCGCTCCTGTACTCGCTGAACGGCTCGATCAACGGCGTGGCCGGGGCGACTGTCACCCTGACTTCCGGCGGCAGCACTGTGGGTACACTCACCTCCGGCGCCTCCGGGAGCACCTTCACGTTCACCAGCTTGCCGAACGGAACCACGTACACCGTAACGCCTACCTTGGCGGGGTATACCTTCGCCCCCACCAGCGCCACGGTGACCATCAACGCCGGAAACGCCAACGTTCCGGCATTCACCGCCACCCTGATCCCCACGTATTCGGTTTCCGGCACGGTCACCGGCGTGACCGGGGCCACGTTGACCTTGACCTCCAGCGGCAGCACCGTCGCCACAACCACTGCGAACGGTTCGGGCGCTTTCAGCTTCACCGGCGTGCCCAATGGAAACTACACGGTGACGCCGAGCTTCTCCGGCTATGGCTTTACCCCCTCCAACTCTTCGATCACCGTGAGCGGCGCGAGCGTCGTGAACGTTAATTTCACTGGATCGAACGCGGAGACTCTGTTCACCACGCAAACGCCGGCGCTTACCGGGAAATCCGACGGTTCGAATACGAACTACGAGTTGGGCATGTTGTTCCAGTCCGATATCGCCGGCCAGATCACCGGCATCCGCTTCTGGAAGGATGCCAACGAGTCCGGCACCCACACCGGCCACATCTGGTCCTCCACCGGCACCCTGCTCGCCACCGTCACCTTCGCCAACGAAACCGCTTCCGGTTGGCAGACCCAGAACCTGACCACTCCCCTGGCCATCACCGCCAGCACCAGCTACATGGTCAGCGTCAATACGGGCAACACCTATTACGTGGATACCGTCAGCGGCCTCGCTTCCCAGGTGACCAACCTGGACTTGTCGAGCGTGGTGACTGCGAATAACGGCGCGTACGGCTCCGTCGCCACCTTCCCCACCAGCAGCTATGAGAACTCTAACTACTTCCGCGACGTCGTCTTCGTCCCCGGCGCTCCCGCTACCTACAGCATCTCCGGCACCGTCAACGGCGTGGCCGGCGCCACCGTGACGCTCACTTCCGGCGGCAGCACCGTCGCCACCCTGACCACCGGCGCGTCCGGCTCTACCTACACCTTCAACAACATTCCCAACGGCTCCTACACCGTCACGCCGACGTTGTCCGGGTATTCCTTCTCGCCCACCAGCGCTGCAGTCACGGTCAGCAGCGGCAACGCCAACGTGGCTGCCTTCACCGCCACCGCGCTGACGTACTCGGTCTCCGGCGTCATCAACGGCGCGGCCGGTGCCACGGTGACGTTGAGTTCGAACGGCAGCACGGTCGCCACGCTCACTTCCGGCGCATCCGGTTCGACCTACACCTTCAACAACGTGGCCAATGGCACTTACACCGTGACGCCGACTCTGTCCGGATTCTCCTTCTCACCGACCAGCGCCTCGGTGACGGTGAGCAACGGCAATGCCAGCGTGGCAAGCTTCACGGCCAGCGCGAATACGTACTCGGTTTCCGGGGTCATCAATGGAGCGGCGGGAGCGACGGTGACGTTGAGTTCGAGCGGCAGCACCGTGGCCACGCTCACGAGCGGCGCTTCGGGAACGACCTACACGTTCAACAACGTGGCCAACGGCACCTACACGGTCACGCCGTCGCTGTCCGGCTATTCGTTCTCACCCACGAGCGCGTCGGTCACCGTCAGCAATGGCAACGCCAGCGTAACTACCTTCACCGCGTCCACCGGGCAGTCGTACACGATCTCCGGCACCGCCAGCGTGGCCGGGGCCACGGTTACATTGACTTCCAGCGGCAGCACCGTGGCCACCACGACTTCGGGCACAGGCGGGGCGTATAGCTTCAGCAACGTGCCGGTCGGAAACTACACCGTGACGCCCAGCTTCACTACGTACACCTTCTCTCCGCTGAATGCGGCGGTCACGATCAGCGGCGCCAGCATGGCCGGCATCAACTTCGTCGCATCGGAGTCTGTGTTCACCACGCAGACCCCTGCGCTAACCGGAAAGTCGGACGGTTCGAGTACGAACTACGAGTTGGGCATGTTGTTCCAGTCCGATATCGCCGGCCAGATCACCGGCGTCCGCTTCTGGAAGGATTCGCACGAAACCGGAACGCACACCGGCCACATCTGGTCCTCCACCGGCACCCTGCTCGCCACCGTCACCTTCGCCAACGAAACCGCTTCCGGTTGGCAGACCCAGAGCCTGACCACTCCCCTGGCCATCACCGCCAGCACCAGCTACATGGTCAGCGTCAA
>Ga0210398_10006285_pt1 | contig 10952 bp, 9 predicted proteins | sample IncBWC4OmetaG_FD_161047 | JGI IMG/M metagenome (GOLD analysis project Ga0210398, IMG submission 161047) | Forest soil microbial communities from Barre Woods Harvard Forest LTER site, Petersham, Massachusetts, United States - Inc-BW-C-4-O | ecosystem: Environmental > Terrestrial > Soil >... | reverse complement strand
ATTTCCGTTCCCTGGCGGCACGTCGCGATCACCGGACGGGCACTGGCGAGCATGCCGCTCAGCTTAGACGGCAGCACCAGATCCGCGGCGTCGGAACTTTGCGGCAACAAGTGGATGTCAGCCATGCCCAGCATATCCGCCACGCACTCGGAGGGCTGCAGCGGCATGAAGCGCACGTTCTTCAAACCCGTGGCCGCCGCCTCGATCTGCGGCTTCATCACTCCATCGCCGCATATCACGAATAGGATGTCGGAACGAAGCGCCAAAAGGCGCGCCGCGTCGGGAATCACCATCAGCCCCTGCTTGCCGCTCAAGGTGCCGGAGAACAGCACGACAATGAGGTCGTGTGGTATGCCAAGCTTCGCGCGATAGCTGCCATTCTTCGCAGGCTTGACTCGGGCGAGTTCGACCCAATTCGGAAAGTATCGAGCCTTGCGCGCGAGCACGCCCTTCGACAAGAGACGCTGAATCATTCGACCGGATATCGTCGACACCGTATCGAATCGCCGCAGCAGCGAACCTTCCATCCGCAAAACGACTCGCCGCAGCAGTCTGCCCTTTAACAGCCCCATGCTGAAAGCGACGTCGATCTCAAAATCCTGAAGGTGTAGCCAGCGCTTGGCGCGGCAGAGCCAAGCCGTCAACAAGCCCGCGGGCGCGCACATGAAGGCGGGGGCTACCGTCAGCACCACCTCGGGCCGCCACGCGACCTGCCACAGCATCACCGGAAACGACGTTATGGCAAATGATAGAAGATGCAATATGCGGGTAAGGCCGCTCGGCGATTTGGGGACCCAAAGAGGCGTACGCCATACGTCGACACCACGCCACTGCTCGCGCCGATAGAGCGGCCAGCGATATTTCTGATCGAGCTGCCACGCCGGATAGAAAGGCGGGGCACATACGACGCGAACTACGTGGCCGTGTTGCACCAGCCACCAGGCCATTTCGCCCGAATACTTGCCGATCCCGGTCGGCTCAGGCGCAAAATTGGCGCTGTAAATCAATATTCGCATTCTCTATCGCCCCTAGTCCCGCCCGAGCGGATCCCTCGAAGCAGGTAGTTCGCCAGACATAGGGGAATAAAGATGCCAGACATCCACCCTGCTCCGCGTAAGCTGTGGTCTGACACGCATCGAAGCGCGGCTTGCAAGGTCGCTGATATACGACATGGCAGCGATGTAGCGGCTCGGTTCGTCCGCCTCGGACGGTGTATCCGCACGCGCTGGCGACAGTTAAATAAAAACTTGACACGCTGGAATTTTTTCGATGCGCGAACGCGGCGGCGGGCGACAGCCCCGACGGCGCTCGAGCCTCTACGGAAACCAAGGGACTTTCCGCTGAATAATCGCTAGTTGCGTCGTTGCTGCCGCCGCTCTGTCGCTCGCTGGATGGTGCGGCATTGCGTCACAGTTTTTCGCACGCAATTTCTTTGCGTGTCTGTCGGTCACGACACGATGCTCGAATTTACTTCCCATGTTTTACTTCGATTCGTTCAAGGGCATACCCGGCGCAAGCCGGTGACGCAAAGCTTCCGGTCTGTGAGTGACAGATAGCGGGGTTGCCGAGACAAGCGCGAAGGCCTGTCTTTGTCAGCTCATGCGATAGCCGCTCATGTTCCGTGTGTTTCACGAGAAATTAGGAACAGGTGGTTATGGGATATCGGTTGAGCGCGCTGCGCGCTTTTACTCCACTCGGATTTTTATTCATCTTTGCAATGACCGGCTGCGGATCCAGCAGCTCTTCTAGCAGCGATTCGCCCAGCATGACATCGACGATAACACCGCCGGCAAAACCGGTTGCTCCGACACCCGCACCTGCCCCGGCACCCGCGCCTGCGCCGACTCCCGCGCCGACACCCGCGCCCGCGCCGGTCACCGCGGCCGCGACGGACGCCTGTTTGCCCACGCAAATGCCCTCGGCCGACGCGTTGTTCAATTCGTCGAAAAGAGTCTTTGCGCATTACTTCTATCCGTTCCCGGTCTCGATCGACAACGCCGCACCCGCGAACGATTACTACAACACGCAGTATCTGAGCATCGCCGGCGAATCCGGCAAGTGGCAGAAGCAAGGCGGCTATCTGCGCCAACGGCCGTTGGGAGTCGCTCCCAGCAGCAGTGCGAATTGGAAGCAGCTCAATATGGAGAGCGAAGTGCGCGCGGCACTGGCGCGCGGCATCACCGGATTTACCTTTGATTCGCTGTCGGTTACCGACGCCACGGATAGCAGCAGCGCGCTGCATCTGATGCTGGCGGCGGCCCAGGCGGTCGATTCGCGCTTCAAGATTGTCGTCATGCCGGACATCACGACACTTGGCAACGACACCGACAGCGTAGTGCAAATCATCGCGTCGGCCGCGGCCAGCCCAGCCGCTTACAAATTGAGCGACGGTCACCTTGTGGTGTCGGCATTCGATGCCGCCCAAAATTCCGCCAGCTGGTGGCAGTCTGTGTTCAGTAACTTGAATTCTCAGGGTATTCAAGTTGCCTTCGTGCCGACGTTCTTGGCGTGGCCCGCCACCCAGAACTCATTCGCCGGGTTCTCCTATGGCTACGGCGATTGGGGCGCGGCCACGATCGCAGCCGCACAAGGGATGCTGGACGAGGCCGAGACCATCCACAAGACCGATGGCAAGATTTACATGATGCCGGTCGATCCGCAGCAGTTCCGCCCGAAGGATTTTCTGTATTGGGAAGCGGGAAACAGCAGCGCCTTTAGGGACGCGTGGACAAGCTCGATACAAGGTGATGCGGATTGGGTCCAATTGGTGACCTGGAACGACTTTTCGGAAAGCGGCCAGATCGCTCCTTTTACCGACGCCACTTTGCAGCGGACCATCGGCACCGGATACTACGACCTCAACGGCTTTTACGCCGCGTGGTTCCTGACCGGCCAGCAGCCCCAGATCACGCATGACGTGCTGTATTATTTCTACCGCCGCGAATCAACGACCGCGGCCGCCCCGAAGCAAAACCAAACTGACGCCATTGCCACCGGCAGCGCGGAGAATGACATTGAAGTGCTGGCTTTCTTGACCAGTCCCGGCGTCCTGAAGATCACGATCGGCGGAAAGACATTCACTGAAAACGCGGCCGCGGGAATCGTCTCCTTCAAGGTACCGTCGCAGGCGGGAACACCGGTATTCACGCTATCGCGAAACGGCACCGACGTCTTTTCGTTGACCGGTGGTGTTCAGATCTATGGTTCATCCGGCCTGCCGAGCGGCGTCCAAGATCTGACTTACTGGAGCGGAAGCGCCTCGAAGTCCGGCGTCTGCTCCCTTTAAAGCAAGCCTGCGCCGCTCTCCGGACCAGCCCCGCCTCGGATCGCCCCCTTGAAGCGGCGCACCCAATGCCGGGCAACCGTCAAATAATTGGGTAATGGAGTGCGGCAGAAGGCGAGTTTTCGGACATAGTTATCGACCGTCCACTCGGCGCTCGACCCCGTCGGAAAGAATACGGTATCGCCGGCCGCGACCCGGCGCGACTTGCCCGCCGGGTCTTTCAGCGTCACCGCTCCCTCTAATATGTGAAAAGTCTCGTCGAAGCCGTAGAACCAGTTGAAGCGCCCGGCAGTACAATCCCAAAAATAGGTGCTTGCCGTACCATCGGCGCTGCTCGATAGGAGTTCAATTCTCGCCTGCGGCTGACCTTCGAGCACCCAAGCAGCGTTGATGGGGTTCGGCACGAGGTTGGCAGTCGATGTTCCGAAGATGATCGAGCATTCACTGGACATACGCTATTTATAATATCATGCGAGTTGCCGCGAATTAGTCAGCACAGTCCTACAAGCGAGCGACGCAAACCTGACTGGCCGCCGGGGCGCGAATAAATTAGATGTCTCCAATAGATAACATATGCTCTTGCACTCGAGTTGCGGCGTGGCCTCCCAAGTGTTGAACCCAGCAGAACTGTCCCGAACTTGCCGTGATGAGCAGCACTAGCGCGCTATTCGCGCGAGTGCCGCTCAACTCCGAGCGCGCGATCGTGCCCTTAAACGACTCCGCTCTCGCGACCGAATCGACCTTGCCGGCGTTTTATTGCGTACACTCAGCCTCCGGCGTGGCGGGCACTGACTTTCTCGATCTTGCCAAGCGACTCGACCCCAATGTTCGTTTTTACGGCATCCAAGCCCCTCCCAGGCAAATCTCGGAGACCGAATTCGGCGGATCAGTGGAGTCCATAGCGGACTATTATTGCCAAGCGCTGCTCAAGTTTCAGCCGACAGGACGTCTGTTGCTCGGAGGCTATTGCGTCGGGGCCGTCATTGCGCTGGCGATGGCGGAAAATTTGCGCACGCGCGGCCGCGAACTAGGGCCGCTGATAGTCATCGACGGCGTGCCCGAAAACACCGGGGTGGCATTGCGGCGTTGGAGTGCGCGCTACGCCCTCGACCTGATGCGCAACGCGCGCGGCTGGATGAGCCACGCAGATCTGGTGCGCAATCGCACCCTGCGTTCATTGTTCTGGAGCATCTCGAATAACGCCTCCGCGATCGGCAAGGGCGCGCTGGGTTTGAAACGCGGCCAAAGATTGGGCGGCGGCTACAGCATCGAGGGAATCATGGACATTTCGCGCTATCCCCCCGCGCACAAATCGTTCATCAATAGGCTGTTCAACGCTTTGTTCGCCTATTCGCCGAAGCCCTATGGCGGGGATGTCGTGGTCTACGAAGCCACCGTCAAGCCACTGCTGTCCCTGCCGCAGATCGGCCGTATTTGGCAGAAATTCGCTTCCCAGGCGCAGCTCGTCGAAATCGTCGGCACGCACATCAGCATGATGCACGAGCCCTACGTCGATGCGCTGGCCCAAGACATGCGTCGGCGACTGGCCGATCGCTCCAAGCAATAGCGCGTCGCTCATGGCGGCGATTTTCCCGCTGCTGCGGTTGCGTCCCGCAGCGGACAAGTCTAAGTCACTGGGCATCCAAAATTGAAACGCACCCGCGCAGAATTTGGGCGGCAGCGTTCTCCGGAGTAAATTTTGCAATCACGTCCAAACACCTGAGCGCAACCGCGGCCCGATCTTTGGACAAAAGCTGCGCGTTCAACATGGCTCGTGCCAAGGTGCCCACATCGCCGGCCCGGAATGAATAACCCGTGACGCCGTCAATTACGAGTTCCGGTACGCAGCCGCAAATGTCGCTGACGACCACGGGACACCCGAAGCTGAGCGCTTCGTTGACCACCAGACCCCAAGGCTCCCGCAGACTCGGCAATATCATTGTCGCGCTATTCATGAGCAGTTGCCCAATATCGTGGGGCGACTTTGTGCCGAGAAACGTCACGACTGAAGCGATTCCGAGCTGCCCCGCCCGCTGCCGTAGCTCGTCCTCGAGCGCGCCCGATCCGGCGAAGTCAAGCGTCGCTGTGGGCAGTTGTTGACGAACGCGGGCAAACGCATCGAGCAGGTCGAACAGCCCTTTTTCCTCCGCCAAGCGCCCGACGTAGAGAAATCGCAACGCGCAAGCAGCGGCGAGCGAGTTACCGGTGTAGTGGGCGCGGATGGCGGCGGCCTCGTAGTCATGCGCCAGTGCGGCCGATTGGCAGCCATCGTAGATCTTGCCTGGATCGATCCCGTAGCTCGCAATGTATTGCTTGCTTCGGATTCCATAGCAAAAAAAGCCGTCGCAGCGGCGGAAAAACATGGCCTTTGCCTTTTCCTTCCACGGGCTCTTTTTGCGATCGAATGCCGTCGAATCGCAGAACACGGCACGTCTGCGCCGCCGCAACATGCATATCAACAACATCGCCCAATATTCGGGCCGGTGATAGCCCGGCAGGACGACCAAGTCGGTGGGATTCCTGATGAGGTCGGCCGATAGCGACGCGATCAGCTTGTAGGATGGGACCTCATCGACCGACCCCTTGAATAAGAGCCTATAAGGATACCGGTGATAAGAGCGATCCGCGCCGCCCAAGCCCTGGCGCTCGACGGACGTTTCGCCCACCTGTACGAAGAAAGTGGATACTCCATTGCGCTCGCTATGCGCAAACACTTCTGAAAATATCGCACCCTTGTATCTAGCCCAAAGATTGTTGTGATAGATGCGGACGCTGCGAATGCTGGTGGTACTCATGAGACGAACGATGCTTGTAGCGCTAGAAGCAATGTGCAGGATGGAATAGCATACAAGATGCTTGGATCTTAGTGCGCGCTGTCGTAGATCCACAATAAATCGGCATATATCTGCTCGATTGCGCGGACTGGTGGAGTCACAGAATGAACTTTGTATTGAAAGGTTTGCAGCCCGCGGCGCAGATTCGCGTGGCGGTCATCATTGCCACGAAGGCGCGGCCGCATGCGCTTGCCGAACTGCTGCGTTTGCTGGAACGCCAGTCTCAGCCTCCTGCGGTGGTTGTAATTTCTGCAACCGGCGCCGCCGATGTGGACCTGCCGTTGGCGACAGCATTGAACATCGAATGTATCTTCGGACCACCGGGATTGACAGCGCAGCGGAACAAGGGTTTGGTGCAGATCGACGGCCGAGCCGATGTCGCTGTTTTCTTCGACGATGACTTCGCTCCTGCCGAGAATTGGCTCGAGCAGTGTGCCGGGTTGTTCAACCTCGAGCCGGATATCGCGGGCGCCAACGGCATCGTCGTCCGTGATGGCATCAAGGGCGAGCCGATTTCTTGGCAGGAAGCCGCGCTTCTCATTGCGAGCCACGGGCAAGAGCCGCTCGTCGTATCGCGAATTCCGGATCTGTACGGCTGCAACATGGCATTCAGAATGTCGGCCATCGATGAGATTCAATTCGACGAGCGGCTGGTTCTTTATGGCTGGCTCGAGGACAAGGATTTCTCGCGCAAAGCCGCGAAAAATGGCGGCCTGGTGCAATGCAATTCGCTGATCGGCGTGCACCTGGGGCTGCAAGCTGGGCGCGTCTCAGGAAAACGATACGGCTACTCCCAAGTCGTGAACGCTTGGTATCTTTATAGAAAGGGGAGCCTGTCGTTGCGCGAGGCATCCGTCAACATTCTGAAAGCGCTCATCGCCAATGCGGCCAAATCAATCGGCAAGCAGGGCCACATCGATCGCCGCGGGCGGCTGCGCGGTAACTTAGTCGGTGTGGGCCATCTGCTGTCCGGCGCCTGCCGCCCAGAAAGCGCCGCTCAGCTTTAGCCGATCCGCTCGTTCATTCGTGCAGCACGCGATGCACTTGCTGTATACACGCAGAGCCCTCGCCCACCGCGGCCGCGACCCGTTTGACGCTGCCGCTTCGGACATCTCCCACGGCGAATATTCCGGGAACACTCGTCTCAAAAAATTCCGGCTGTCGCCCGTTTGCCCAGCTCGCCGCCGCCAAATCATCTTTGCGCAAGTCCGAGCCGGTTCGAACGAAACCCTTATCGTTGAGCGCAATGCATGAATCCAGCCAACCCGTGCATGGGAGCGCACCGGTCATGAGAAACACGTGGCCGATGTCATGCGTTTCCGGCGATTGACCGGCGGTTCGCCAGGTTACCCGGGCAAGCTGATCTTCCCCTTCCAGCGCCGTGATCTCCGTCAGCACGCGCAGCTCGATGTTCGACGTATCCTCGATCCGGCGGATGAGGTATTGCGACATCGTGGCCGCGAGTGCTTTGGATCGAACCAGCAGGTGCACCGTGCGGCAAGTGCCGGCCAGAAAGATCGCCGCCTGGCCCGCGGAGTTGCCGCCGCCCACGACGATGGCCTCGCCCGCTCCGCAGCGCCGCGCCTCCGTGCTGGTTGCGGCATAGTAGATTCCAGTACCGAGGAAGCGCGATGCGTTGTCGAGCGCCAGCTGACGATACTCCGCGCCGGTCGCAATGATGATGGAACTCGCGCGTGCGGCGTGGCCGGTGGCAAACTCAACGGCATAGGGCCGTTGGCTACAATTCAAGCGCATCGCCGAATACGCGGTCCTGATCTCGGCACCAAACTTCTGTGCCTGGATCAAGGCTCGCGAGGCCAGCGCCAAGCCCGATATTCCGGTCGGAAAGCCGAGGTAGTTTTCGATTTTCGAGCTGGACCCGGCCTGGCCGCCCGGGGTTCCGGTTTCCAGCACCAACACGTCGAGGCCTTCCGAAGCCGCATAGACGCCGGCAGCCAGTCCCGCCGGACCTGCACCCACTACGATGACGTCGCGGACGCGGTCGTCGTCGATCTGCTGATTCATTCCGAGGCAGGAGGCGACCTCCTCATTGCTGGGATTTTTCAGCACCACCGAAGCGCGGCAGACCACAACCGGAAAGTCCTCCACCTTGACATGGAAACGATCCAGCAGCTCGCGAACGGACGGATCGCTGTCGATGTCCAGGTTTACAAACGGATAAGTGTTCCGAGTGAGAAACTGCTGCAGGCGCAGTGTGCCGGCAGAGTGCGACGAGCCGAGCAATATGACGTCGCTGCTCTGGGAACTGATAAGAATCACGCGCCGCAAAATGAACGCGCGCATGAACAGCTCGCTCAACTCTGAGTCGGTCTGAACGAGGGTGCGCAAATGCGCCTCATCGATCGCCAGCACCTCACCGGCTTCACGCACGCGCATCCGCACCACGGTCCCGATGCCGCGCAGGGTGCCGACGTCTCCGGAGAAGCTGCCCGCGGTATGTACCACGATCAGCGTCTCGCCGCTCAAGGTCGGCTGAACCACCTCGATGCTGCCCGACAGCACGATGTATGTCGGCAGCCGGTCGCCCGGTTCAGCCAATATCTGGCCCTTTTGGACGCTGATTTTCCTGCCGTGCGCGCTCAGGCGCGCGATTTGCACCGGCGTAAGATGCGGAAACGTTTGCGCGGTGCGGCCGGCGTAAGGCGACTGCGCGATCGACCCTTCAATATTCAGCTCGGTACTCATTTCTCGCAGCCACTTGGTCCGTGCCGATCAATTATAGCCCGTAGACTTTCTTGCGAGTGCCTGCTGCCCTTCCGCTGCATGCCAAATCAGCAAAATGGGCACGCCCAAGGCAATGTCTCTGGCCCGCTTGAGCAACGAGATGGCAAGCCCGAACTCCGCCCCGACCCCGAACAGTGGTGCGACGACTGCGTAGGCGGCCTCCTGTACACCGAGCGCATTGGGGATGAACACGGCGACGCTGCGCGCTGCGCAGACCAGACTCTCGATGGCCACCACGGGCAGCAGACCGACGTGCGTTCCAATCAAGCGAAAAGCAATCCACGTCCCGATCGCGCTGGCGATCCACCCCGCCAAATGCAGCGCCGAGGAGAGGGCGATACGCGCCGGCGAGCGATGAATGTCATCGAAGGTTGCGGCGACGGCAGCACTGGAGGCACCCGCGCCGCGCAGCAAGCGCGCCGCCAGCTTTCCAGTTATCCACACGCTATGCCGCTGCATTACGAGAAACAAGCCGCAGCCGGCGGCCGCCACGCTCAGGCCGATCAGCGACGCCGTGGTCAGCGATGCTGCGAAAGGAGTGTGCGGGCCGCTGAGGCTTAAGATCGCGAGCCCTATGGCAACGAAGACAATCTGAGCCAGCAATTCGGTGGTCACATCGACGACGGTCGAGGCAAAGGCGACGGCTGGTTCCACGCCCTTCAAGATCGCTGCGCGCGCGCCAAACACGATCCCGCCGAGCTGCGCAAACGGCAGCACTTCGGTCGCTGCATCGCGCACCATGCGGGCCGCCACGAAAACCCACCAGCTGCGATGGTGCGAGTCCGGCAGCAACACATGCCACGCTGTCCCCAAGATGGGGAACAGCGCCAGCCCGTACAGGCAAAGGATCGCAAATCCACTCCACCCTAAGGCAACCGCGGCCGACAACACCGCGCCGATGCCGACAAACGCAACCAGATACACGGCCAGCGCGGCGCCCAGGGCCGCGATGATGACGATGCGCAATCTCATGCGGACCTTAGGCGCGGATCTTCGGCTTCGAATTCGATCGCATGAATCGGCGCGCCAGTTTCGCCAGGGCCGGTACGGCGAAGGGTCGCAGCAAGCGCCGATCGTAGGCACCCATGCGCCGCTCGTTTTCCGCGAGACAGATGTCGATCAGTTCGGCAACGTCAATATCATCGCCGACCGCCTTGGCGCCGGTCACGGTGAAATTATTATCCTGTACGCCGCTTCCCACATCGCGCGCAATGCCGATGCGCTCCCAGATCAAAAAGAGCCAGACGGCGAGCACTTTCAACTCGAAGAACGGCCGCCGCCAAAACGGCATGGTTCTGCGGTACCAGGCGGCCCAGTTGACAAAAAACAGGATATGACGCGCTTCTTCGTGGATAACCGGCTCGAAAGTCTCGACCAGTTCCGCTGGAAAAAAGCCGGAACGCCTCGCCGTCTCAAACAATCCGAAGGCGAAAAAGCTGTCGATGCACTCGCTGTAGCCTGTCACCATGAAAGCCCATTCAGGATCGCCGCGCACCACATATTCGGGCTCCGGTGCCAGCGCGATGCCGTATGCCGCGACCAGATTGGACAGCACGTGCTTGTGGCGGCCCTCCTCGAACGCATTGAGCTCGATCGCCTTGCGCAGCAAAGGATCGGCGGTGATGGCGGCATAGGCGGCGACATTGAGCCGCGCACGACCTTCGGTCTGCACCGCGATGTCCCAAATGGGCAACTCGACCAGGCGATTGCGCGCCTCGGCATCAAGCCGCGGCCAATCGATCACCGCCGGCTTATATGGATTGAAGGTATCGAGCAGCGTGCGGCAAAAAAGTGTCTTGTGCGCCTCGCTGCCGAAGCGAATCGGGCCCGCGGCCAAGCTTCCGGGGCCAGAATCGGTCATCGCGGTCGGGGAATTCATCGCAATTCTGTCTTAGGCAGCGTCGTGCCGCGACCGCAGAAAGTGGAAGAATTCCACGCCCTCGCGCAACCGGCGCCTCATCATTTCCGGGCTCGCGATCATTTCCGCCACGATCGAGGCGATCTTGGAAGGTCTGAAATAGAATTTCTTGTAGAAATCCTCGACTGACTTGAAGATCTCGGTGTGACTCAGGTGCGGATAGTTTAGAGGT
>Ga0210398_10006284_pt1 | contig 10952 bp, 9 predicted proteins | sample IncBWC4OmetaG_FD_161047 | JGI IMG/M metagenome (GOLD analysis project Ga0210398, IMG submission 161047) | Forest soil microbial communities from Barre Woods Harvard Forest LTER site, Petersham, Massachusetts, United States - Inc-BW-C-4-O | ecosystem: Environmental > Terrestrial > Soil >... | reverse complement strand
GATCCCGGTGCTCGGATTTTCGCGTCCGGACCGGCTTCTTGCAGTCGTTTCTGCTGATGGTTACCGGCGCGGGTGCCTAGAGGGCACCGAAATGCGCTGGAACCGGCGTCCTTATGGCGGGAGCCCTAGCCCCTTGTCAAGAAAAGCAATCCCGCCGCGGAGCGGCGCTATGTCCCTTGCGGAACCCAGGCCGTTGGCGTTCCTTTAAGGTCAAACAGGGTCGGCAAAGCTTGGCTTGGATAGCAAGGCTTGGCTTGGGAGAACAAGGCTTGGCTCGGGAGAACAAGGCCTGCCTCGGGAGACAACGCCGATGACCATGCTGTCGCGCCGCGCCTTGCTCGCCGTTACGCTGCCGGCTGTTGCGGCCGGCATGGCGCGTGCGGAAGATGCCGAGGACTATCCCACCCGCCCGGTGACATTCATCGTGCCGTTCGCGCCGGCCGGCGGCACCGACATCCTGGCGCGCATGCTCGGCCAGAAGCTCGAACAGCGGCTCAACAAATCGTTCGTGGTCGAGAATCGTCCCGGTGCCGGCACGGTGATCGCGACCAACTTCGTCGCCAATTCGCCGCCCGACGGCTACACCATCTCGATGACGGTGTCTTCGCTCGCCATCGACGTGACGCTGTACAAGAAGCTGCCCTACGATGTGCCTAAGGATTTGGCCATGGTGGCGCTGATTGCTTCGGTGCCGTTCGTGCTGGTGGTCAGCCCGTCGCTGCCGGTCACCAGCGTCGACGATCTCATCAAGCTCGCCAAGCAAAGGCCGCTGAGCTACGGCTCCGGCGGTATCGGCGCGTTCCATCACCTGGCCGGGGCGCTGTTTTGCAGCATGGCCGGCATCAAGATGACCCACGTGCCGTATCGCGGCACGGCGCCGGCGCTCAACGATCTGCTCGGCGGCTACATCCAACTCATGTTCAGCGATCTCGGCCCGGCGCTGCCGCTGATCAACGCCGGCAAGCTGCGCGCGCTGGCGGTGACCACGAAGGATCGCTTCGCCACGTTGCCCGACGTTCCACCGCTCGCCGATGCCGGCGTGCCGGGTTACAACGCCGCCGCGTGGCAGGCGGTCATCGCGCCGGCAAAAACGCCCAAGGACATTCTCATCAAGCTCAATTCCGCGATCAACACGATCGTCGGGCTCGACGAGGTGCGCGCCCGCATGAAGGATCTCGGCATGCTGCCGATCGGCACAGGCACGCCGGACGAATTGCAGCGTTTCCTCGTGTCCGAAATCGCGCGCTGGGGCAAAGTCGTCGAGGCCGCCGGCATTGCCCACTCCGAGTGACGACTGGGTAACGACTTGGCCGCGCCGTCCGCACCATCCGACATCGATCGCCAGCTTCCCGCCGGCGACGAGGTATTTTTAGATCATCTCGCCCATTTCGTTCATGACGCCGAGGCGGCGCGCCGCGCTTTTGCGCATTGCGGCTTTGCGCCGACGCCGGTGTCGATCCAGGTCAGCCCCAATCCCGCAGGCGGCACAAGCCCGACCGGGACCGGCAACGTTACCGCCATGTTTTCGCGCGGCTATATCGAGGTGCTGTTCAAGACCTCCGATACGCCGCTGAGCCGCGAATTCGATGCCGCGCTGGCGCGCCATGCCGGACTGCATCTCGCCGCCTTCGCCGTCGCCGACGCCGAAGCGGCGCATCGGCGTCTCGCGGCCAGCGGCTTTGCGGTCCGACCGCTGGTGCACATGTCGCGCCCGGTCGAGACCGCAGCCGGCCCCGGCACCGCGGCCTTCACCATCGCCCGCGTCGAACCCGGCGTGATGCCGGAAGGCCGCATCCAGATGCTGACCCATCACACCGAAGAGACGGTGTGGCAGAAGCGATGGCTGACGCACCCGAACGGCGCCATCGGCCTGATCGACGTCGTCATTGCCGTCGCCGACGTCGAAGAGGCCGCGCAGCGTTTCGCGCGTTTCACCGGCGGCGCGATCACGCGGACACCCGGCGGCGCATTGCTGCGCCTCGACCGCGGCGGCGTCTATCTCGTCAGCCATGACAGGGCGACGGAAAAACTGCCGGAGGTTCAATTTGCGACGCTGCCGTTCATTGTCGGCTATGCGCTGCGCGTCCAATCGCTCGGCATGGCCGAGGCAGCGATTGATCGCGCCGACCTCGAATGGCGCGCCATCGAAGACGGCATCGTCGCAACTTTTCCCGCCGAGCTCGGCGAGGGCGCGTGGTTCTTCGTCGAGCGTGCCGACGCGCTGCCGTGGCGGCGCTGATTATTTATTCCGCCGGCACCTTCTCGGCTTCGGCCGGGACGACTTCTTTCACTGCACCGCGCCAGCCGTTGTGCGTCAGGTCGAAGATGATGCCGTCCGGGTTCTTGTATTTGACCTCGTAGAAGGCATGCGGATTGTTCTCCGGCCGGCCGCCGAAATAAGTGGCGCCGGCGTCGGTCGCCTTCTTGGCGGCCTCGTCGAGATTGTCGACCCACATGCCGAAATGCACGAGGCCGTGATAGCCCTTGTGGAAGCCCGGAACGTCGCCCTCGTATTTCAATAGCGCCACGTTGATCGTTCCGTCGGACACATAGCAGCCGATGCCGGCCTTGCCGACGCGCTTCATGCCGAACGCTTCCTCGAAGAATTGTGCGGCCTTGTCAGGATCGGGAACGGACAGCGCGATGTGACGAAGCCGAGCAGCCATGGGAGTCTCCCTGTGTCGAATTGGACCGGATTGGGCGATGTATTGGCAACCAGCATCCTACCGCGGCCGGAAAGCGTCAAGCGTCGGAAAAAGCGCTACTGCGGATGAATGCCGGCGCTGACGATGACGTCATGCCACTTCTTGAGGTCGGCCGAGATGCGGTCGGCGAGCTGTTGCGCCGTGCCCGGCTGGGCCTCGACGCCGAGCTTGGCCAGCGCATCGACGGCGGCGCTGTCGTGCAGGATCGCATTCACCTCGCCGTTGAGGCGGGTCACGATCGGCGCCGGCGTGCCGGCCGGTGCATAGAGCGCCTGCCACAGCACGCTCTCGTAACCGGGCAGGCCGGATTCCGCGACGGTTGGCACATCCGCCAGCGCCGCGCTGCGTTGCGGCCCGGTCACCGCTATGGCGCGCACTTTGCGGTCGCGGATCAGCGGCAAAGTCGGCGGAATGGTCGCAAACGCCATGTCCACCCGGCCGGCGACGACGTCGAGAATTTCCTGCCCGGTGCCGCGATAAGACACCGGCGTCAGCTCGATCTGCGCCGTCTTGGCGAACAGCACGCCGGCGAGATTCGCCAGCGTCGCCGGACCGGCCGAGGCGAAGGTGAGCGCCTTTGTCTTGGCGAGTGCGATCAGGTCCTGCACGCTGTGCGCAGGCACGTCGGGGTACAGCGCCAGCACGAACGGCGAAGCGCCGATCATCGATATCGGCACAAAATCCTTGACCGGATCGTAGGCCGGCTTCGCCATCAGGCTCGGCGACAGCGTAAGCGTCGAAGTGTTGGCGAGGCCGAGCGTGTAGCCGTCGGCGGCGGCGTGCGCGACCGCTTCGGTGCCGAGATTGCCGCTGGCGCCGGGGCGATTCTCGACCACGAGCTGCTGGCCGAGCCGCTCACCAAGCTTTTGCGCCACGATGCGGGCGACGATGTCGGAACTCGAGCCGGCCGGGAACGGCACGATCAGATGGATCGGCCGCTCGGGCCACGGTGCCGGTTGCGCCGCGGCGGTGTGAACCGCAGCCAAAGCCACAAGTAGTGCAAAAAACGCCACGCGCCGCATCACCGTCCCCATGTCGTTACGCAATCGCGTCAGCTTCGCGCAAGCTCTCGAACAGCGCCGTGCGCAGCAGATATTGGCGCGCCAGCACCGGATCGTCAGCGGTCCGGCGCAATTGATCGTGGTTGCGCTGCCGTACTGCCGGATCCTTCTCGGCCAAAAGTTTTTTGTTGCGCACGGTCTGTGCCTGGGTGTGCGCGACGGCGACATGGCGGCGCTGGCGCTCGTAGCGGCCGAGCACGCTATCGTCGGCTTCACGGCGCGCGATGGCGATGAGCTTGTCGGCAAGGTTGATCGCGTCATGAATACCCGAGTTCATGCCCATGGCGCCGATCGGGCTGTTCACATGGGCGGAATCGCCGGCCAGGATGACGCGGCCGACGCGGAATTTCTGCGCCACGCGCTGATGCACGACATAAAGGTTGCTGCCGACGATGTCGAACGGCTTGCCGGTCGACAGGAAGCCTTGCAGCTTTGCCTGCAGCGCCTCCGGCCGCATCAATTCAAGCTCGTCGGCGCGCGGATCGGTCGGGAAATGCACCCGCCAGCGGTCCGGCGGGCCTTTCCAATGGAAGAGATTCGACCATTCCGCCGGATCGGAAATGTAATTGCGCTCGGCATAGCCGTGCCGGCGGAAGTCGTAAGCGACTTCGATATTCAGCGTGCGGTCATCGTAAGTAAAACCCTCGAACGCGATGCCAAGGTCCTTGCGCACGATGCTGCGCGCGCCCTCCCCGCTGACCAGATAACGGCCCTCGATCGTCTCCTCCTCGCCGGCAGGATTTTTCACGCGCGCCCGCACGCCGTCCGCGTCCTGTTCGAAGGCAATGAATTCCGTCGATAGGCGCAAATCGATATTGGGATGCGCCTTGGCCATCTTGAGCGCCTCTTCGACGATCTTGATGCGTTCGCATTGCAGCACGTAGGGAAAGCGGGTGTCGTTTTTCAGATGGATGTGATCAAACGCTGCGATGAGTTTTCCCTCACGCCGGTCCCAGTAATGAAACACCGGCGCGATGATGCCGCGCGGCTCGAGCTTTTGGTAAAGCCCGAGCCGGTCGAGCATTTCCAGCGTTGCCGGATGGTTGGTGCCGGCGCGCGGCACCTGCTTGAGGAAATTATCGTCGCCCAGCGCCTCGACCAGGCAGACTTGCTGGTCGGCCTGCGCGAGCGCCAGCGACAGACACACGCCGACGGGGCCTGCGCCGATGACGACGATACGATTGGGATAGGTGGGCATACCAGCATCGTTTCCCGGACGCGGTGCAGCACGAAGCCTAAAGCGCGTTTACGCGCGTCTTCGACGCGCTATGGCAAAGTGATGCACTGCAGACCCGGGATCGTTACGATCTCCGAGTTTGGAACGGTCCCGGATCAGCGGTGCACCACTTCGTGCTGCACCGCATCCGGGAAACGCAAGCCCATACTACGCCTTCGCCGTCACTTCCTTGGTGGCGCCGGCCCAGCCGTGATGGGTCAGGTCGAACACCACGCCGTCGGGATCGCGATATTTTGCCTCGTAGAACGAATTCGGCGAAGTCGGCCGGCCGGCGAGATAAGTGCCGCCGGCTTGCGTGACCTTCTTCTCCGCTTCGTCGAGATCGTCGACCCACATGCCGAAGTGGTACAGGCCGGGCTTCTCGCTGCCCTCAGTCTTGAGCAGCGCCACGTTCATCACGCCGTCCGACATATAGATGCCGCGGCGCGCGGTGCCGGCCCGCGTCATGCCGAAAGCCTGCTCGAAAAACGTCGCGGCCTTTTCCGGATCGGGAACGATGATGGCGATGTGGCGAAGCCTGGTAGCCATGAGCCGTCTCCATTGTTGGTTTTCGGCATAGAGCATGATCCGGAAAAGTGGATACCGGTTTTCCGAAAAGATCATGCTCCATCAAAATGCTAGAGCAAAATCGCTTCAATTCGAAGCGATTTTGCTCTAGGGGATGGCGCACCATAATCAGCGGTGCGATATTTGCAAAGGCTCGCCCCATTTCGTCATTCCGGGGCCGAGCGCAGCGAGGCGCCCGGAATCCATAACCACAGACGCTGCAAGTAGAGTACGGTGCAATAAAGCCAGTTTCGTGTTTATGGATTCCGGGCTCGCGCCTTTGGCGCGCCCCGGAATGACGGTGAGGAAAACAACTTGCACACGCCGACAGACGTAAAACCATCCTGGCCGGACGCGATCTACGGCCATTTCCGCCGCGTCGGCGTCCGCCAGGTCGGCTATGTGCCGGACGCCGGCCACAGCCGGCTGATCGAGCTGTGCCAGGCCGATAACTCCATCACCGATGTCGTATTGACCACCGAGGAGGAAGGCGTCGGCCTCGTTGCCGGCGCCGCGCTCGGCGGCCAGCGCGCGGCGCTATTGATGCAATCGAGCGGCGTCGGCAACTGCATCAATATGTTTTCGCTGTTGCGCAATTGCGGCTTCGGCTGCGTCGTCCTGGTCACCATGCGCGGCGAGTTCGGCGAGTTCAACCCGTGGCAGGTGCCGATGGGCGCGATCACCGAGGACGTGCTGAAGCTCGCGGGCTTCCTCACCTACCGCATCGATGACGCCGATGCCGTCGACGACATTGTCGGCGCCGGCTGCGACATGGCGTTCGACGGCAATCTGCAGGTCGCGATTTTGCTGTCGCAGCGCTTGATCGGCCGCAAGCAATGGACGCGATGATGCTCGACCGGCGCGATTTTGTGCGGCAGCTTCTGATCGATCGCGGAGATCTGCTCGTCGTCAGCGGACTCGGCTCCGCGACCTACGACGTCGCCGCGGCCGGCGACCATCCGCTCAACTTTTATCTGTGGGGCGCCATGGGCGGCACCGCGATGATCGGGCTTGGGCTGGCGCTGGCGCAGCCCGAACGCCGCGTCGCCGTGCTGACCGGCGACGGCGACATGCTGATGGGGCTGGGCAGCCTCGCCACTATCGGCGTCAAGCAACCCAAAAACCTCGCGATCGTCGTACTCGACAACGCCCATTACGGCGAGACCGGCATGCAGGCGAGCCACACCCACTCCGGCGTCGACCTCGTCGCCGTGGCGCTGGCCTGCCGCTTCAAGCACGCCCGCGCGATGTCGCGCATCGAGGAAGCCGCCGAGGTGCGCAAATTGCTGCACTCGGGCGAAGGCCCGATCCTGGTCAGTGCGCGCATCAGCGAAGAAGACGTGCCGCGCGTGCTGCCCATCCGCGACGGCCACGCGATCAAGCAGAGATTTATCGCGACACTGAATTCCGCCTGACGCGGCCGAGGGCCTATTTCTTACCGCGCCGCTTGGCCGGCTTTTTTGCGGGCGTCTTCTTTTTCGTGCCTTTTTTCTTTTTCGCCGCCTTTGCTGCAGGTTTCTTCGACTTCTTGGCGGGCTTTTTCTTAGCGGGCTTCTTCTTGGCCGGTTTCTTCTTGGCCGGTTTCTTCTTGGCCGGTTTTTTCTTGCCCGGCGATTTGGATGGGGACGTCTTGGCTCCCGTGGCGGCGCTCTTGCCCTTCGCGGCCGGCGGCTTCGCCGCGGCGGCGTCGACCGCCGACCAATCGACGTTTTTGGTCGTGGCAAGGCCGGGCGGCAAAGGCTGCACGGCAAACAACAGGCGGTCGCGCATGTGGATGTTCTTAGGATCGTAATAGGACTTCCACCACGCCGTCGGCGGCGCGTTCGGCTTGCCCGGATACCATAGGCCAAGCGCATCGTTGCTCTTCGCCGTCTGCATCACTTTGCGGAAGTGAAAGTGATCGAAGGTCGCGATCGCCTCGATGGCGTACATGTTGGCGATTGCCCCGTCCTCGATCATGGCGAGGCTGTCGCCGTTGGCCTGTTCGCCGCCGGCGGCGAGATTGGATGAGCCGGTGAACACGGCGGGATTGGCGGCATTGAAGTCGACGACGACGAACTTGTCGTGGATATGCATGCCCATGCCGCCGTCGGTTTCCTTCTTGAACGGCTCGGGCACGTTTTTGGTCAGCGCGGCGAAGCTCGTCATGATCCCCATTTCGCCGTCCGGGCTTTGCACCGCGAGCCCCTTATTGGTCTCGACCGTGCCGTAGGAAAACACCGTCGGCACGGCGGCGATCTGGCGCAGCGAGGCGAGCACCGGGCCTTGGCCGGTCGGCTCCATCACCGCGAACAGCACCGAGCTCGCGGCCTTGCGGATACGGTCCGACATTGGGCCGAGCGAAACGCTGGAATCTTTGTGCGGCGACAAAGCGAGCGAGAACTTCGGCAGCGCCGCCGTATCCGTCGCCGAGCCGACCATGTAGCCCTTGGAGATCGGATCCGCCTGAAAAGGCCCCGCCTTGACGTTGTTCTGGAACGCATCGTCGAAGGCCTTGGCGAACATGCCGGCGACGTTCGGATCGTCGACCACGACGACGTTGTTCGCCTGCACATAGATGCCGCGCACGGAGAAATTCATCGAGCCGAAGATGACGCGTTGCGCGTTGCCGGCGGAATCGCGTTTGATGAAAACCTTGTTGTGCTGGTAGCGGTTGAAGTGGCCCTGGCGGACGTTGCCCGCTCCCGCCGCGGCGATGATCATCTTCGCGGAATCGATCTCGATCGGCATGGTGCCGGACTTGCCCGGCTTCGAATGCAGCGGCGCATCGTCGAGAATGGCGCGCAAGCGGCCCTGCTTGCCCATCCGGCAGATCGCCGCGATGACGTCGGGTTCATCGAGATCGTAGGCGAAAACATTGACCTTCGCGGACGTGTCCTTTTCGCAATCCGCAATGAAATCGAACAACGCGACGCGCGCGTCGGCGCCGAGCCACGCGTATTGGGCCTCGAAAGGCTTGGTATCGAAGTCGGGCTTTTTCGGCCCCGCGGGGCGAATGTCCTTGTTCTGGAATTTATCCGTATAGGCCTGCGAGGCGATATAGCCGCGCGTGAAAGCCGGCCGGAAATTGCTGTGCAGCTGCTTCACCGGCTCGACTTTGACGGTGACCTCGGGCCCGGCCTTGGTGGCAAAACCCTGTCCGCTGAAATAGAGCGCCCGCACCCGGTAGGTGATCGGCGCATCGAAGCCGTCCTCCGGCACTTCGACCCAGCGGAATTTCTGGAACGGAGCCTTGTCCGAATCCGTCCATTCGACGCCCTTGGTGAAGCTGATGCGGTTGGGCAGAATGGTTTCCGGCTTGCCGTCGTAGGCGCGCCAGATCGCGAAGCCCGCCAGATTCTTGTCGGTGTCGTTGACGGCGCTGTCGTCGAGCGACATGGCGATGAGGATTTTATTGTCGCCGGGATAAATGACGACGTGCAAACCCGCACTGTCGGCGGAAAACTTCGTGGCCTGCATGGAAACCTCCCAACGGAGCGGCGGATAGTCCTTCAACCGTCACGCGAATGCAACATTGAATTCAGGACCAGCGCGTGGGCGTCGTTCAAGCGCAAACACCAAGTGAAAGATATGCCGCGCGTACGACGCAGCCGCGACGCACGCGATCCCGCGGCCATGGATCGGTGAATCGAATAGCGCGCGATGGCGCGGCGGGACGCTCGAAATTCGCGATGGATCGGGGCCATTGCCGATCGCGCCAACGGCGGCCGTGGCGAAACGGCGGGCATGGGCTGCGACAATATTGCCGGCCATAAATACCCTCAAATTGGCCGTTTGACCCGGCCCGGAGTATAAAAATGATGTAAACATGGCCTCTGGGGGCGTTACCGAGGCTGGGCCAGAAAGTTGCGCCGGGTCGGTGCCGTAGTCATTTGAAAATACTGCACAAATGAATAGAAAGGCGCGACGAGCAGCGGCCAAACAGGCCGGATTCGCGCTGTCGCCGGTGGCGGCGAACCGCCCCTTTCAGGCTGCCAAGGCCGACGATATTTACGCCGAGGCTATATCGCATTACCGCAAGGGCGAGTTCGTCCAGGCGGAAAACCTTTGCCGCTTGGCGCTGAGCCGCGATCCCCACCATGTGCGCAGCCTCGTGCTGCTGGGCGACGTGGTGCAACAGGGCGGCCGCAACAAATTGGCGGTGAAGCTGCTCAATCAGGCGCTCGAACTCGACCGCACCGATGCAGCCGCCCATGACAATATCGCCATCGCCTACCAGGCGCTCGGCCGCATGGACGAGGCGGTGGCGCATTTCACCGATGCCATCGCGCTCGGGCTGCGTGATCCGGAGATCCTCGCCAAGCAAAGCGCCGCGGTAGCAGCACCGTTGAAGCGTCTCGCCGACGCCTGGCCGCGACAGATCCCGCTTGCGGAATTGTTTGGCGCGCAAGGCGCGAACGCAATGGCGCGGGAAGCCATGCTGGTGGCGCTGTTGCAGTCGAAGGTCGTCCACGACTTCGAGCTGGAGCGCTTGCTCACCACGATCCGCCGCGGATCGTTGCAACGCGCGATCGAGGCCGATCGGCCACCTGTCGATGACGATGGCCTCATATTATTTTGCGCCTTGGCCCAGCAATGCTTTCTCAACGAATATGTCTTTGCGCTCGGCGATACCGAGCGAACGCAAGTTCAGCACGTCGAGGATCGTATCGTCGCTGCGCTCGCAGCCAGCGCGGAGATTGCCCTGCACGATCTGATCGTCGTGGCAAGCTATCTGCCGCTGCACAGGCTACCCGGCGCATCGTCGCTGCTCACACGTGCTTGGCCGGATGCGATCGAACGGCTGTTGACGCAGCAGATCCGCGAACCTTTGGAGGAAGAGGCCGACCGCAAAGACCTCGCGGCGCTGACGCCGATCGACGACGCCGTCTCGCTGCAAGTTCAGCATCAATACGAGGAAAGCCCTTACCCGCGATGGACCGCGGTTCCACAAATCGAGCCGACCACGGTCGTGCGCTTTCTGCGCGACCGGCTGAACATCGTGCCGCTGTCGTGGCCACAAACCATCGTCGGCGTCGACATTCTGATCGCCGGCTGCGGCACCGGTTCACATTCGATCGACAGCGCGCTGCGTTTTCCGAAGGCCCACATTCTGGCGATCGACATCAGCCGCACAAGCCTTGCTTACGCCCGCAGGAAAAGCCGCGAACTGGGCTTGACCAATATCGAATACGGCCAAGCCGACATCCTCAAGCTTGCCGCGCTCGGCCAGCGTTTCGACGTCATCGAAACCGTCGGCGTGCTGCACCATCTGGCCGATCCTACCGCCGGCTGGCGCGTGCTGCTGTCGCTGTTGCGCCCGCACGGCCTGATGCTGGTCGGCCTCTATAGCGCGACGGCACGGCAATCGCTGGCCGCGGCACGCGCTTTCATCGCCGAGCGCGGCTATCGCTCGACGGATAT
>Ga0210398_10006281_pt1 | contig 10954 bp, 11 predicted proteins | sample IncBWC4OmetaG_FD_161047 | JGI IMG/M metagenome (GOLD analysis project Ga0210398, IMG submission 161047) | Forest soil microbial communities from Barre Woods Harvard Forest LTER site, Petersham, Massachusetts, United States - Inc-BW-C-4-O | ecosystem: Environmental > Terrestrial > Soil >... | reverse complement strand
GAAGGAATCTGGGGCCGCGCCGCCGCCAACCTCCGCAACGACCTCCGCGAAGCCCCCACACCCGCTCGCAAGTTCGACCTCCTCGACTTCGCCCTCCGCCATCGCCTCAGCGAAAGCACGACCACACACCGCACCCCCACCATCGACTACGTCCTCACCCAACTCCACCGCTCACCCGGCACCATCACCATCGCCCAGCTCACCCGCGATATGGGAATCGGCCCACGCCGCCTCTCCCAGCTCTTCCGCGACCACGTCGGCGTCTCCCCCAAACTCTACTGCCGCATCCAGCGCTTCCAGCAGGCCGTCCAGCACATGCACCGAGGCGACGACATCCACTGGGCCGAACTCGCCCTCACCTGCGGCTACTACGACCAATCCCACTTCATCAACGACTTCCACGCCTTCTCCGGCCTAAGCCCCACGCACTACTCCTCGACTCAACGCCGCTGGAGCAATCACGTCCCCCTCGACTGAAAGATCAGTCGACATAGAGAGGATGCGAAGATGTGTGTTTTTTTTTGATATCTAAGATTTGATACTGCGAAAATTTGTCATCCTGAGCGGAGTCTCTCGCGGTTTCATCGCGAGAGACGCAGTCGAAGGATCTGCTGTTTGCTCGGAGCACCAGCTTCTTTCTGGTTATCTAAGGCATCTTCCGTGGCTCCAGACGACGGAAGGGCCCGACTTCAGTCGGGCCGTCAACAAAACGCGCAACGCGCCTCCGCTCTGCCCTGAGCAGCGTCGACGGGCTGGAGCGAAGCCCAACGGGCGAAGCGACTAATTCAATTGCCTTTGCCTTCGCCTTCGCCGGTATTTTCCAAACCGCTACACTGGATATATAGATTAAAAACAAACAATCCCGGCCATACGCCGGGGCTAACTCGCTTAGAAAGAAGATTTTAGCTATAACCCCTTTGCCATAAAGATTTTGCAGTCCCACACACCCCGTAAACAACTGAAAACAAAAAAAAATCGCTAAAAGAGGGGGGACCCCCGTCCGATTCTTCCAAGACACCACCCAACCAAGCATGACACTCTTAGAACCATGACCAACCAAGCCAAATCCTGCCGCTCCACCATCGTCCCCAGCCTTCGCTACCGCAACGCCCTGGCCGCCATCGACTGGCTCGTCCGTGCCTTCGGCTTCGAAAAGCAAGCCGTCTTCCTCGGCCCCGACAATATCACCGTCATGCACGCCCAACTGACCTTCGGCAACGGCATGGTTATGCTCGGGTCCGTCGACAACGGCGGCGAGGTCGGCAACCTCATGGTCCAACCCGACGAGATCGGCCTCCGCGAGACCAAGGGCATCTACCTCATCGTCACCGACGCCGACGCAGTCCACACAACCGCCAGGTCCGCCGGCGCCGAGATGGTTCTCGACATCCGCGACATGGACTACGGCGGCCGCGCCTTCACCTGCCGCGACCTCGAAGGCCATCTCTGGAGCATCGGCACCTACGACCCATGGGACACGGCCAGGCCCGAATAAAGGCGAGAGTCAAAACTCTGCCCCGCCGCCCGTGGTATTTTCTCCACATGGAACTAAATCCGTACGCCAAGTACCTCAACGGCCAGGATCCCGTCCCAGTGCTCTCCTCCACGGCCGCGCGCATCCACACTCTCACCGCCGGCCTTTCCGGCCCGCAGATCAACGCCCGCCCTGCCCCGCGCAAGTGGAGCATTCGCGAAATCGCGGCCCACCTCGCCGACACCGAGATCGTCTTCTCCTTCCGCCTCCGCCAGACCCTCGCCCCCACGCTCGACCAGCCCCACACCATCATCCAGCCCTTCGACCAGGAGGCCTGGGCCAAACGCTACGAGGCCTACCAGTTCGAACCCGCAGTCGCCCTCTTTCGGGCCGCCCGCAACTGGAACCTGCTCTACCTCAACACCGTCTCCTACGAAGACCGCCACCGCCGCACCACCCACCCCGAACGCGGCACCATGACCTTCTGGACCGTCGTCGAAACCATGGCCGGCCACGACATCAACCATCTCCAGCAAATCGAACGCCTCGCCGCTGCCACGACCTAGCGCATCACAAAAAATCTACAAACCCAGCGCCTCATTCACGTCCCGCACCAGGTTCCGCAGATAGCTCCGCTTATTCAAAAGCGCCACCATCGCCTCCTTCGCCCGGGCCTTCACGGCCTCGTCGCCCGCGTCCACACCAGCGTCCCAGGCTGACCAAAGCCCCTCCAACTCCGCCTGCGTCTCCACCATCTTCGCGTCGAAGGCGTCTTTCGCAGTCATCAGGTCCCGCCGCAGCTCGGGCTCGTCCTCACCCATCTTGTTGGCCGCACGCATCTCCTGCAGCTGCATATTCAGCTCAAAGACCTCCTCCAGCAGCTCCGGAGGAACGACCTGCTTCTTCTGCTCACCCGAAGCCCGCGCGGCCTCGGTCGCCGCCTTCGACCGCTCCTCCAGCTCCACCCCCTCCAGCTTCAGCAGATACTGCGTCCGCAGGATGGGGTCCTTCAGCGTCCGATACGCATCATTCAGGTTGGAACTCGCGGTCAATGCGGCCTCTTGCTCGGAAGCTGGTTTCGCCGCGAAGCGGTCCGGGTGTAACCGGCGCGAGAGCGCGTAAAACTTCTTCTCGAGCTCCACTACGTCGAGGTTCAAGTGTTCAGGAAGTTGAAAAAGAGTGAAGAAGCTGTTGTATGCGTCGTGACTCATCGCTATCAGATTACGTTACGCCGCGCCTACGCCGAGAAGCTCGACCCACACCCACAACTCTTCGTCGAGTTCGGATTGATGAAGTTGAACCCCTGCCGCATCAGCGTCTCTTCAAAGTCCAACACCATGCCATGCAGGTAGATAAAGCTCTTCGGATCGACAAAGATGCGAATCGGCGCTCCATCCGTCGGATCGCCCGCCGTCTGGATCCCTTCACCAAATGAATACACGCGATCCCGCTCGCGAGGCTGCGTATCGAACCGGATGTTGTAGCTCAGCCCCGAGCAGCCCCCACCCTGGATTCCCACCCGCAACCCACCTGCAGTCGGCGAAACCCCCTCTTTTGCCATCGCCACTCGGATCCGCTTCAGCGCCTTCTCAGTAATCTGAATGCCTTTCTGTCCGGGCCCCTGCCCCTGCGCGGTCAGCACATTCATCCCCGCCAGCGGGTCTTTCTTCTCACCAGCGACAGACGCAGTCTTCGCCGCCTCCATCTCCGCTGCGGTTTGTAGTGTCACTATCGCCATATCTTTCGCACTGCTGTTACTGCTCTTGCCGTTGGTTCTCTTACTGTCTTATCGTTGCTTCTAGGCAATCTTTTCGCTGCTTCAAGGTAGGCCAAGGCTTTAGCCTTGGCAATCTTCAGCTGCAAAAACGCGGGGCTTTAGCCCCTGGGGTATGCCTTCTTCAACACCGCCCCAAAAAGCAAAATCCCCGCTCGAACTCTTAGTGAGCTGTGGCCGCAACTGCCGATGTCTCGGCCACGCTGTTCTTCTTCTTCCAGTCGCCGATCGCCGCACGGATCGCATCTTCTGCGAGCACCGAGCAGTGGATCTTCACCGGCGGAAGCGCTAGCTCCTTCACAATGTCCGTGTTCGAGATCGCCATCGCCTCGTCGATCGTCTTGCCCTTCACCCACTCCGTAGCGAGCGAAGAAGAAGCTATCGCCGAACCGCAACCGAAGGTCTTGAACTTGGCATCTTCGATCACGTTCGTCTCGGGATTCACCCGAATCTGCAAACGCATCACGTCGCCGCACTCCGGCGCGCCTACAAGACCGGTTCCAACCTCGGCCGCGCTCTTGTCCAGCGTGCCAACGTTGCGGGGATTGTTGTAGTGGTCTACGACTTTATCGCTATATGCCATTGTGTGTTCCTCGTCTCTTAATTTGATGATACCGCGTTCCTGATGGTTTCATCGGTAGTGTTGTGTGGCGCATAGATAATCACAGTCGAGAAGACAACTGCGACCATCAAAAGGATGATCCCGTACTGGACGGCATGCAGGCCAAGCAGCCTGCTGCGGCCTTGAACAAGCCATACCAAAAGTCCAATGGCAGCGAACAAAATCGGGAACAAAACCATAAACTGACCCGAATCGCGCTCGGTCAACTGATGTGCATGAGCTAACATCAGGAGCCGATAAACGCACGCCGCGAACCAGCAGCTTGTCAACATCCCGATACTCGGTAGATAAGTAGCTCTACTCATAGCCCGTAATCTATCGATCTCCTAGTGGGCCGCCCACTCAATCTTGCTCAGGTCGATCCCTTCCTTCACCATCTCGTACAGCGGGCTCAGCTCCCGCAGCTTCGAAACCACATCGATCAACTTGTCCGAAACATAATCCACCTCGGCCTTGGTGTTGAATCGTCCAAGCCCAAACCGGATCGAGCTGTGCGCCACATCGTCCCCAAGCCCCAGCGCCTTCAGCACATAGCTGGGCTCAAGCGTAGCCGACGTGCAGGCAGAACCCGAAGAAACCGCGATGTCGTTGATGCCCATCAGCAGGCTCTCGCCCTCAACATACACAAAGCTCATATTCAGATTTCCCGGCAGATGGTGCTCCATGTTGCCGTTCACATGAACATAGTCCAGGGCCTTCTCAAACTTAGCTCGCAGATAGTCCCGAAGCTCCTTCTCGCGCTTCGCCTCGACTTCCATCTCGGCCCCGGCGATCTCACAAGCCGCGCCCAGTCCAACGATCCCCGGAACATTCAGCGTGCCCGACCGCATACCGCGCTCATGTCCGCCGCCGTTGATCTGCTCCGAGATCTGAACGCGCGGATTGCGCCGGCGAACATACAGCGCGCCGACACCCTTCGGTCCGTAAATTTTGTGGCCTGAAAGTGAGAGCACATCGATGTTGTCCTTCTGCACATCGACAGGGACCTTGCCAACGGCCTGCACAGCGTCCGTGTGGAAGATCACACCCTTCTCATGACAAAGCTTCCCGATCTCCGCGATCGGTTGGATCACGCCAATCTCGTTGTTCGCATACATGATCGAGACCAGGATCGTCTTGTCGTCCATCGCCCGCTTCAGGTCTTCAAGATCGATCAGACCGTCCGCCTGCACCGGCAGATACGTCACGCGGAATCCCTGTTTCTCAAGCTTCTTGCAGGTGTCGAGCACCGCCTTATGCTCGGTGACCTGCGTGATGATGTGGTTCCCGCGCTCTCGGTACATCTCCGCGATGCCCTTCAGCGCAAGGTTGTTTGACTCCGTCGCGCCTGAGGTGAAGATGATCTCCTTGCTCGTCGCGCCGATCAGCTTCGCAATCTGCTCCCGCGCCTTCTCCACCGCCTTCTCCGCTTCCCAGCCGAAGCTGTGGTTGCGGCTCGCCGCATTCCCGAAGGTCGAGGTGAAGTACGGCATCATCGCCTCCAGCACCCGAGGGTCCAGCGGCGTCGTCGCATGATTGTCCATGTAAATCGGCAGCTTCACGCCTGCCGGCAATGGTGTCGCGGACTCACTAATCACTACGCCGTTATTGCTCATATCGTTGCTCATCGTCTCTCCCGAAACCTGTACTCTTGAATCCTGCCGATTGAAAAAATCCAGATCGCCAAACCGCGATCACTAGATCGCAATACTTACAAGCCCTCCACCCACCGGAGCGCCCGTCCCCGCCTGCTCCCCTTCCGCCTCAATCAAATCGGCGATGTGGATGCCGCTCAACAATTCCTTGATGCTGTCGTTCACCTTGCGCAATGGTTCTTTGATGGTGCAAGTGCTCGTCAGGTCGCAGGCTCCGTGGATCGTAATGCAGCTCGTAATAAAAAGCGGCCCGTCAATCGCCCGAATCACCTCAAACGCCGTAATCTCTTTCGAACTCCGAGAAAGCGCATATCCCCCGTTTGTGCCGGCATGAGAGACCAGCAACCCCGCCTTCGCCAGTGTCTGCAGTATCTTCGCCAGCAGCTGCGGAGGGATGTGGTAGGCCTCGGCGATGTCCTTGGCGCTGTGCGCACTGCCGTCCGTCTGTTCTGCCAGATACTTCAGGGCCATCAGACCGTAATCCGCTTTTTTGGTCAGACGCAGCATGTCGGTTTCAAGGCTCCCGCCCACCTGAAAATCGTCGGATGTCAGACAATTCCAGTCCTAGATAGTGTACGTCCAGAATCCTGCGCTTGCAACCACGCTTTACCAGCCGTTCCACCACGAATCCACCACAACTTATCCACGAATTTTCACCATAAAAACCAGAGAAATCCCAGTTGACAAGCTCGCCGGGGACGGGCAAAATCCATACCATTCGCAATTTCCTCCCCCAATGACCGCCAAGTGCAAACATCCCATCGTCAAGATCGTCGCCCGCGAGGAAGACGCAGAGTTTGTTGAGTGCCAGAAGTGCGGAGAAGTATTTGATTCAGCAGAATTTAGCGACATCGCCATTGAAGAGGAAGAGGCCCTTGCCGAAACCCCGGCTGACGAATAAACCGCCTAGACCACCGTCTGCGCAGGAGGTGTATTCATCCTCCGAAACACAATCCACGCATACTGCGCCGCCGAAAGCGGAGCCAGCACCGCAATCGCCCGCACCAGCACGTCGCTTAGCATCGCCAACTCCGTGGAAACAAATATCTTCTGACAAAGCACGGCGATTAAAGCAAAAATCTGTACCAGCGTATTCAGCTTCCCAAAGAGGCTCGGCCGGAAGTCCCGCAACGCATTCGTCACATAAAGTAGCGTTGAAATCAGCAGAATTCCTACGTCGCGGCTGAAGACCAGCACCGTTACGTATTGCGGAATCATCCCGACATGTGTGAGCACCACAAACAACGTACTAAGCAACAGTTTGTCAGCAATCGGGTCGAGATACTGCCCCAGCGTCGTCTTCTGGCTCAACCACCGCGCCAGCAACCCATCCAGCGCATCGCTGATCCCGGCAAGAATAAACAGCGCAAACGATATGCGGTAATGCCCGTCCAGGATCTCAATCACAAGGAAGGGGATAATGAACAGCCGCATCAGTGTAAGCAGGTTCGGCGCGGCGCGAAATTGACTCAGGAAGGGCACTGTGCGGGTTCAAACAATCGTAACCCAATCAACCGCAGGTTGCTCCAGCCTGCTCTTCCGTTTAGACTTGAACAACGCACAGGCGCGTAGCTCAGTTGGTTAGAGCGCTACCTTGACACGGTAGAGGTCAGGAGTTCGAGTCTCCTCGTGCCTACCATTCCTTCCACTTACTTACTTCTTCCTCAGAAATCGCCGAGGACCCAATTCGACGTTCTTCGGTTGGTTCCTTCCCCAGAACTCGAATCCTATCTCGATGGAAGACATCGTCTATAAGCCACTGACCGGCTCCATCCAGCTCAAAACCGCGATTGCCTGGGGAACCGAAACCTGCGGCACTGGGGCGGCCCTCCACTTTTCCGGTTCCTCCCAAAACAAAGTTCCCGCAAAGAACGAGGGAACTTTCTTTCGGTTCCCTACCCAAAAGCGGTCCTTGGCACTTGGAAGCCGGATCCGCTCGCTCAGCTCCGCTCCGGTGACTCGAGTCATCGGGAGATCACCTACGGAGCGACACCATGCCTACGAATCGAATCGACCAACTCTCACTTCCAACCAAAACAGTCCTTCATGGAGATTTCATCTCCACCATGCGCAGCCTGCCCGCCAACAGCATCGACTTCATCCTGACCGATCCACCTTACCTGGTTCGTTATAAGGATCGCGAGGGGCGATCGATTCAAAACAACAGCAACTCAGACTGGTTTCTGCCGGCGTCTGCCGAAGCCTATCGCGTCCTCAAGCAGGATCTCTTTATTATCTCGTTCTAGCTGGACACACGTCGACAAATTCTTCCACGCCTGGCGTAGTGCGGGGTTTCGCATCGTCGGCCATCTGGTCTTCCGCAAGCCATGTTCTTCTTCGTGACGCGATCCACGAAACTCGTATTCGACTTCTTCGACGGTCCCTCGTTCCAGAACGGCAACGGATCGCTCGCTACACTTAAGTTGTTGGTTACGTGGTCGAAGACTGCTGGTTGTTAGAACCAACAAGGAAGCTCACAGCGAATGTGGCAATCACAGAGCAGGCGCGATTCATACTCCTCCTTCGGAGACCACTGCTGATATGGCACAACCGAGCGTGGCAATTCTAACCTCTCTCTTCGTCGGCCACTCTACTCCTAATCTGAAGCGATCCGGGAGAAAAGCTATCTCCGGGAAGGATTTGTACCGATAGGTTGGCTTCTGTTTACCGATCCGTTCTATGTCGTGTGGATGTATAACCAGCAAGTGTCCCCCTTTGGCGACTTGCCTTGATCTCAAGTGTCGATAAGCGCTTTGGCGATTTAACTGATCCGGGAATCTCCCCGGTCGCAAGCGCGTGTAGCAGTACGCATGCGAGGCTAAGATTGGTTCATGAACAAGAGCTGGTCCGTGGAAGAGTTCTTAAGGTCGAGGCCAACCTTCGTTCCGGCCCTAGTCGTTCTGCTTCTCTTGGTCTTCGCCGGCCAATTGCTTCGCGTCGCGCGGCTTTACTCCGCAAACTGGGATGAAGCCCATCATCTCTACGATGGCTACAACATCCTCACCACGCATGACTACCGGGTGAATGCAGAGGTGCCTCCACTCGTGAAGATGGCGGCTGCAGTGCCCCTGCTTCCGCTTCACCCGTCGCCCCCTCTTCATCAGGGTTCTTCTCACACTGAGAATGCCTTCCTGGATGGCCGCGCCTTTGTCTTCAGCAATGGAGGCGACCGGCTGCTGTTTCCGGCGCGCGTCGTCTGCATGCTGTTCACCTTGCTTACCGCATTGCTGATTTATCAATCAGGACGCAAACTCTTTGGCGCAATGGCGGGAATCTGCGCCCTTTTCCTTTTCGTCTTCGATCCAAATGTGCTCGCGCACGGCACGCTTGTCTCTACTGACATGGCAAGCGCATGTTTCATCCTCGCCACTGTCTATGCTTTCTATCGGTATCGCCTCAAACCAGGATGGAGATGGCTTCTGATCGCGGGTTTGCTGGCCGGCCTTGCCATGTCCGCGAAGTTCACCGGAATCCTCGTCGCGCCGATGCTTATACTCCTCGCAGCCGCAGAGGGTATCCGTGAGCGAAGCTTTTCTTCATTTTCAAAATCGTTGCTAGCCTGCATCGGCATTCTCGTCTCCGCATGGGCTGTGATCTGGGCATTCTACGGCTTCCGCTACGCACCGGCACCGAGCAACCTGCAGCTTTCTCCCGCGCTCGGCCCTTACCTGGCCTCTCTTCCAAACAAGGGCGACGGCGTCAAACTTGCCCTGCTTGCTCGCTTTCATCTGCTGCCTCAGGCATACATCTGGGGACTGGCAAATACCAAACACACCGAGTGGGAGTTCACCAGCTACTTCTGGGGACGCGTCTATCGCCATGGCCCCTGGCAATACTTTCCCGCGGCCTTCCTCATTAAGTCCACGCTTCCACTACTCGTCCTGCTGCTTCTCACACCATGGGCCGAGCGCGGATTCGCACGAAGATACAACCGGAAACTGATCTTCTTGTTGATTCCGGTCGTCGTCTACTTCGCCGTCATCATGAGCTCAAACTTCGATATCGGTGCAAGGCATCTCATGCCGGTCTACCCGTTTCTCTACGTCATCGCCGGCGCCGCCGCCGCGACGCTGATGCGCCGAGGACCTGCATGGACAGCTGTCGCGGGGCTGTTGCTCGCCTGGCAAGTCTTTACGACGGTGAAGGTCGCTCCTGACTTCATGGCATATGGCAACGAACTCTGGGGAGGTCCGCTCCAGGTTCGCAACTACCTGAGCGATGCGAATGTTGACTGGGGCCAGCAACTCAAGACGGTGAAGCAGTACCTCGATCAGAACCACATCTCCAACTGCTGGTTCGCCTACTTTCCAGATGGCGCAGTGCAGCCACAGGACTACGGGATCCACTGCCAACGGCTGCCGACCCCAAGCGCCTTATGGTGGCTCAACCTGCCCATGGCCGTTCCGCCAGAGATCGACGGCACTGTGCTGATCAGTGAAAGCGACCTTGACGGCGTCGAATCCGGTAACGGAATTCTCAACCCCTACGATTTCTTCCGCCAGCGGAAACCAGTCGCGATCCTTCAGGACGGCGTTTATGTCTACCAGGGAAAGTTTGCCGTTCCACTCGCCTCAGCCTGGGTGGACATTCGGCGCTCACAGGACCTCACCAAGGCCGGGCACACCGACGAGGCGCTGCGACTCGCGCAGGAAGCGGTCACGCTCGCGCCCGACTCGCCCAGAGCACAACTCCAACTTGCCGACACGCTGGCAGCGCTTAAGGAGTGGGACGAGGCATTGGTACACTACCGTCTGGCTCAGACTGACCTCCTAGCGCAAAGACCCGATCTGCAGGGAGAGGAACTAGAGCCAGGCATTCTCACTGGCCTGAAATCCGCCGCCTCGCACCGTGAATGATCAATCCTGCAAAGCCGGCTAGTCTTCACACGCTGCTCCGTGGCACGTGTCACCGCGCTTGCGGCTCACGTCACTTTTTCAAGTAGCGCCGACCCGCCCAAAGCCTTCCCGGTCACCACCAATGGTGCGCTTCAGCCCACACCGTTCGAGCTCATGACCGAGCGCGGCAACTTTACCCGCCCCGGACATCACGCGTTCCAGCTTGCTTAGATTAAAGTCGTAAATCCAGCGCTTCCAAGCATGCAATTCCAAGCTCCCGTGTCATGATGAGTTACCCATTTCCTCATCAGAGAGTAGCGAACGTAGCTGTCGCCTGCTTGCCCAAAAGCGTCATGTCTACATAAAGAGATCAGGAACTCGTCGCGTCCGAAGCCCTTTTTCCTGCCCGTCACCGCTTGCTGGTGCGCCCGCGCAGTGGTCGAGTCCAGCATCAAGTACTATGGTTCCTCCGACAGCGGCAGCGGCGACGCAGGCATAAGCATGGTACTGGACCGCCGGTAGAGCAGCAACGTATAGAACAACGTGATGACGAGCTTCCAGGCAACAGGCCTATCGTGCCTTGACAGAGCGTCAACGTGTGCGCGAAACATCCAG
>Ga0210398_10006279_pt1 | contig 10956 bp, 13 predicted proteins | sample IncBWC4OmetaG_FD_161047 | JGI IMG/M metagenome (GOLD analysis project Ga0210398, IMG submission 161047) | Forest soil microbial communities from Barre Woods Harvard Forest LTER site, Petersham, Massachusetts, United States - Inc-BW-C-4-O | ecosystem: Environmental > Terrestrial > Soil >... | reverse complement strand
CGCACCGACTGCCTATCGCATGCTGATGGCGGCGGGCGACGCAGCAATGGAGCCAATCGCCGGGCAACTGCGGGTGGCGAGCAGCGGAGGCGACCCCTCAACCCAGAAGTCGCACGCTGGGCCGAGCGGGTGCTGCATTGCCCGCTTCATGACCATTACGGTCAGACCGAATTAGCAATGCTGGTCAACAATCATCACGGGCTTCGGCACACCGTAAAGCCCGGTTCGGCTGGACTGGCAATGCCCGGCTTCGAAGTCGCGGTGCTCGATGAAAAGCTCAACCCCGTACCCCCCAACACGCCAGGCGTGTTGGCGGTACATCGCACGCGTTCGCCGCTCTTCACTTTCGCGGGCTATTGGCGGGCTGAAACCCCAAGCCTACAGGGTGACTGGTACATCACCGGGGACGCCATGCAGCAGGATGGAGACGGGCACCTTTACTTCATCGGACGCAACGACGACCTGATCACCTCGGCCGGTTACCGCATCGGCCCTTTTGATGTCGAAAGCGCGATCATCGAGCACGAAGCCGTCGCCGAGGTGGCGGTGATCGGGAAACCCGACCCCGAACGAACTGAGATCGTCAAGGCGTTTATTGTGCTCCGGCCGAGGCATTCAGGCTCGGAACAGCTTGTGAGCGAAATTCAGCAGCACGTTCGGACGCGCCTTTCTGCGCATGCATACCCGCGCGAAATCGAATTCCTCGCTGAGCTTCCAAAGACGCCGAGCGGCAAGGTGCAACGCTTCGTGCTGCGCCAGAGCACGTCACCATGATCGATGCGAGGACCAGCCTATCGCGATGAGAGATGGCCACCGATTAGGGGGTAAATGTGCCTGCCCTGGCGGGCATGGCGAGCGCCGGGCGCACAAACCCAGCGCCTTTTCATCGGCGGTCCCGATCGGAATTTTCCATGTACCCCCAATATCTGAGCAATCATCCCGCTCCGTCGCGCTTTTTTGCCCATTTTTAGGCGATAAATAGGCTCTGATACGCCTGAAAATCGCGGCTTTCGGTCTATTTTCAGGGCGATCAATACGGTCCATCTAGCTGAAAATGCTCATGTCATCACGCGCGCGCGTGATGACGGTAAGTTCGAGCCTTGCTACTGTTTCGGCGTGTTATCAGTGCCGGTGCTCAGATCATCACCGAAGACTTGTCGATAGCCAGCAATCCAGTCGCCAAGAAAAATCGCCTGTCCGGTCTGAAGGGTCATCGAGTGGTCCCGACAGACCATTCGGCAAACTTCTTCCTCCAGCCGGTCCTTGTCGTGGAAATTTGGGTGCTGCCAACCCTCCTGCGGCCATAGGTTCTCCCGCACATCTGCGCCGCCAATACAGAGCGGGACCCGATGATCGACCTCGAAGCTGCGACCCTCCGGGTTGATCCCATACTCGGCGTAGATCTCGTGCTTTAACTCGACCGATGTGTGTCGATTGCGCCGGCTGTAAGAGAGGCCATCGACAATCCCACAGACATCATTTGCGTCTGTGGAGGCCACGACACCCGGCGTCAGCCGATCGTCGGGACGGATCGGCAAGTCCTGAGCCAGCGCGCCACCATTAGCAATCAGAACGACGAAAAGCCCCAGGATTGCCGACAGGTTCATCGGAAACTCTATCGATGGGGTCGAGAAATTATCCAAAGGACCACGATAGCAGTGATGACCCAAAAGATAATCGCAGGAGCCTTAGACCGTATTGATATTGCCGATCGAAGCGGAATCGACGGATCTTCGACGCGTGCACCCGTTGCAGTCTTATCCATGAGTAGTTCAAGCTCGTGTTTCCCGACCTGAACGATTTGCGCGAGCCTTCCGGTATACGAACCCGCCGTCCCCATGTGCTCCATCATCACAGGGACTTGAGCGCGAATGGCCTCAACGACGACCGTCTTCTCGATTTCCTGAATGTGGGCGAGAAGCATCTGCTTGATCGAAACATCACCTGCCGAGAGCCAGTCAAACCGTCGTTCAATCGACTCCGGGATTTTGTAATTGACGACAAACTCGGTGATTTTTGAGCGCGCGAGTTCGACGACCTGGGCCAGATCTGCGTCAAGACCGACTCTGATTCTGTGTTTTGAACTCGGACCCACATGATGCCACAGCCCTTCGACGAGCTTGTATTTCACTCCCAAGGGCATTCGTGGGGGTAATAGATTGAATAGTCGCTCTGCGACTTCGCCTCCCATCTTGACCTTTCCCGAGCGCCACTTCGGTATTGTTTCTTCGGCGTATTCGCGACGGTTGCGGCCATAAATGCGTTCATATTCGACTAGGATTTCTGACATCACTCCGGGTGGCAGACCAAAGAAGTACTTCTTCACTTCTTGATCCATGCCGCCTAATTCGGCGGTCAAGCGCCTCGCAGCGGCGATATGCTCTAATGCGCGCTCGTGCCCGACGGATCGCGAACGATAATAGCTCCGTGAGCCGCCGCGATATCGAGTACTACTCATCAATGATTATCGGCGGAACGCCGATAGAACGCGATCTAGGACGCTGGTTCGGCGCGCCGTATCGAAGCTGACGCGCACATCGTAACCATCACCTTTGATCGTCCGCTCAGCTTTGAGTTGGCTGCCGAGGGCCTTTAGTTCCCGACCGCGGGCCACGAAATCTTGGGTCACGGAATGGGCCTCATCGATGATCCGGTCGATCAACGCCGCTTCGAGGCCGCTACCGATTGCGGCTTGGCGAAGGTTTTCGGTCTCCGCCTCAACATCCGTTTCGGGGGTTGCGCGGATTGAAACCCGCAACATCGTGGCTAATGCCCGTGCGAGGCGATAGCAATGACTATCAATACAACCGCAGCAATAGCGGCAAATATATAATATGGCGTCCAGTTAGTCTCGCCAGTTTGCGTTCTCGTAAGTCTGCCCTTCCCAGCGGTCTCGGTATTTCCCATGATTATTTCGGTTCTACCCGATGCGTCATTGTGGACGCGGGTAATCGTCACAGAATTCCCATCTCGCGCCACTTGCTCTGTCGTGGTCGCGAGGACATCCAGGGTACTCCGCAAGGTCGCGACATCGACATTTAGCTCAGCCGCTTTCCGCGCGATGTCTAGGGTGTTTTGCATGTATTGAGTCATCAGCACATTGCGCTGACCTTCGGGTATGAAGGACAGATCGACCGTCTGACCAGTTGCCAAGACGATGCTGGTCGGCGCGCCAGTGGGTGCGCTCGACGCGGGCGTGAGGCTGTTGCCCTTTGAGTCAGACATCACCCGTCTCCTTTATGTGCGGGATAGTTTAATCCGACCGATCCTTTACCGCCATTCTATACCCGTTTGACGCGAAGGAGCCTTGGATGATTAAGCGCGCCGCCGCGGCGCCACGTCTGACCGGCGCCCTCCGGTATCGCTACGTGGCGCTGGTCGCGCGATAAGCCGAGCGACCTCGGCACATGCGGGTGTCCATAGTCGCCCCGTGATTTCACGGCTTATTTGAGTTCGCTGGCAATGGCTGCGACACCATCGGCGGCGCACACCTCGTCCCGGTTTCCGCCGGGGAACCGCCAACGCCAAGGCCGCCGACGATTTCGGAATCGTGCTTGATGGCAACGCCTCCCGCATTGGCGAAGATATCCGGCAAATTCGCGAGCTCTGGTCCAGCGCCGTTGGGCGCCTTCTGGATGAGCGCAACGAATTCGCTGGTATTCGTGAGGCCGAAGACCGGGCCCATGGACACGATCGTATGGGCCTTTCGGTAAGCCGAATCTTTGCTGTGGACCGTTGCGTGATCACCACGAAGCTGTACGATGACGAGCCCGGCAGGATCGACGACGGTCGCAGTGCCGCCCCACCTGCGCGCGGCGCAGGAAGCAACCGCTGTTTCTGCGGCCTTCAGCGCTACTTTCATCGGAAGGTAGTAGCCGTCGACGTTGACCTGCGCTGTTGCCGACGCTGTTGTGAACATAGGGGCGGTGAACAAAGCCGCGGCAGCGTATGGTTTCATGGTCTTCTCCGTGTCATCTGATCGACATCGATGCCAGGCTTGGACTGCATCTGATCAATCTGCTTTGCGCAGCACGGCAGCGCCTCCGCCATCTTGCCGTCGGTGCGCACATTCCGACCGGACCACCGCGGGACCAGGTCACGGGCCCTACGACGATTCGCGCCTCTTAGCTGGGATAAGTTCACCTCGAAGTTGCGCCGAGAACGAATTTCAGGCGTTTTACCAGAAAATTTACGCGGCTGCGGGACCGGCACAGCGTCAGTATTAAACATATCGTCGCTTCAAGCCCTTATGTGAAGAACAAAAAGGCAAACTCCTTGGTACGATAAAAATAAAGACGCGCTCTGCGCGTTTTTATTATTGACTCAGACTGCAAAATTTTCCGCCGTGAGGCGGCGCGAAATTGCGCGCACCGGCTCCGTACTCTATGTTCATGATGCGAAGTTCATGTCCAAGCGATTGCTTGGTTGGGACGTGGGGAAGATGGGCACAACGAACCAAGTGACGGCGGCTAAAGGACGACATGGATCCGTTCTACGACAGCACGAGTTGACACGCGTCTTGCGTGCGGTGGTAGCGGCAGGACTGCGGGATTACGAAGTCGATCCTTGGACCGGCCGAATTTCGGTGAGTGCCGGTGGGAAAAGCGCTTCGCTGCCGGAAGATGCTCTAGACAGTTGGGTGAGAACTCATGCGGATACGCATTAAAGGGCTGAATCGTACTGTGAAGCGGCTGGCCGATGGGCGTATAGTCACCTACTACTACGCCTGGAAAGGTGGACCGGCTCTCAAAGGAAAAGCTGGCTCACCTGAGTTTTTCGCCAGTTTTCAGGAGGCATTGCGGACCCGAAAAGCAGCACCAGACGGTACTCTGCTGAACGTATTGCGGGCGTACCAGCAATCCCAAGAGTTTTTCCGACTTGCAGAACGCACGCGCTCCGATTACGTGCAAAAAATCACGGTCATAGAACAGAAATTCAGTGATTTTCCACTGCATCTGTTGGTCGACCGGCGCTGCCGTGGTATTTTCAAGGAGTGGCGCGACCAACTTGCGGCAAAGTCGCGACGACAAGCCGATTATGCCTGGACGGTACTTGCACTGATCCTAAGTTGGGCCTTCGATCGTGGCCTCGTTCTTGCTAATCCTTGCGAAAGAGGTGGCCGCCTTTACAAAGCCTCCCGCGTCGACAAAGTCTGGACAGAGGGGGATGAGGCGGCATTCCTGGCCAAGGCACCTAAGCACCTTCACTTGCCCCTCCTGTTGGCGCTGTGGACCGGCCAACGACAAGGCGACATATTGCGTCTACCGTGGTCCGCCTACGACGGCAGCGTCATCCGCCTACACCAATCCAAAACAGGCCGAGGCTTGGTAATTCCCGTAGGCGCGCCTCTTAAAGCTGCGCTTGATGCAGCTCCAAGGCGAAGTACGCTGATTCTAACAAACCTGGAAGGAAGGCCCTGGACACCCGATGGGTTCCGTTCCTCTTGGCGCAAGGCCTGTGCGGCCGCTGGCATCGTAGGGCTGACGTTCCACGATCTGCGAGGCACGGCCGTTACACGTTTGGCAATGGCAGAATGTACGGAACCTCAGATCGTCGCCATTACTGGCCACAGCCTACATGACGTGACGGACATCATGGGTCGGCATTACCTCTATCTCGACCCTTCTCTGAGCCGGGAGGCCATTCGCAAGTACGAGGGGAGAACAAAATCTCCCAACTGACCTCCCAACTGACGAAGATGTTCTCAGCGAGAACACCCATTTCTGCAATGAAATCAGGTGGCTGGGGGACTAGGATTCGAACCTAGACTGGCGGAGTCAGAGGGCGCTCATCCATCATTTTCGACTTCAACAGCAAATATAATCCGGCCTACCTGCGAGCAATATTTTAACGTATACTCAATCAGATAGGAGGATCAACCCAAGCCGTATCTCGGAGAGAAGGTTTCCAGCTTCCTGTTAGACCCATGTTAGACCCTCCGCAACGCCGGAAATTGGCCGCTTTGTCAAAGATAATCGACCTATCCCCGCCCGGCCATAAGCCTCAGTCCCTCGTGCTCCTGCTGCGGGAAAGACGAGATGGGCGGAATTCGCAGTATTACGCTCGTCGGCTTGTCCCTGTCCAACTGCGCAAGACCCTTCGTAATCCGTACGCAACCAAGGCGCTTGGGCCGGTGAGTCTGGAGCGCGCGAAGGAACTTGCTTGGCAATGGTGGATAAGCGGTGAACCGACGCTTCAGGGTAAGCAATCCACGGGTGCCCACCAATTCGAGAAGATAGCTCGATCGTACCTAGCCGAATTGAAAACAAAAGAATCGTCGGCAAACGGTACGGAGCGGACCGTCAGCACAAAAAAATACGCGCGCCACGAACAGAGTATCCGCCTGCATCTCAATCCCTTTTTCGGCTCTATGGAGATCGACAAGATCGCGGCTGAAGATGTCGAGCGGTGGCTTGATTGGCGTTTATTGCCGCACGGAAAGGCAGAGGATGAAAGGCGGAAGCCGAGAAACAGCGAGCCGCACTCAGCACCGGCACGGTCTACCGTTCAGAAAGACGCCGTGGCGTTTGCTGCGGTGCTCCGTCACGCGCGGCTGCGATTCAAGGTCGATACTCGGTTCGTTCCGGAACTTCTGCTGCCGGCCCAAATAGAAGACACCCGTCGGCCTCGCTTCTACCCGGATGAATGGGAGCGCCTGTCGCGAGCGTTGTACGAGCGAATGATAGCGCGGAAGGGGAAACGTGGGCCCCTTAGCCAGAATTCGATCTGGTTCCGCGGTATGTTGTTCTTCTTCGTGATGACTTTGCATGGGACGGGGCTTCGCGTCGCGGAGGCGATGCGCTTACAGGTAAAACACCTTCGGCGTGTCCCGGAGGACGCCGCCCGCCTTGAAGCATACCGGAGAGAGTCAGGATTGCGGGCCAGTCCCGATGAGAGTGGGGCATCCCAAGCACACCGCGAGGAGGTCTTGGAGCGTGTAATATCTAGGGCCTATGACTATCGAGTCGTTGTCGCGCCAGATAATAAATTGAAGCATTACACGCATCATCGGCTCGTCGTCCCAACATTAGATATGGTGATGCGCTTCAATCAACTTCTGATGAACTTGGCGATCAATTTCCCGGAAAAGATGAAAGGAAATAACCCGAATGACATTAGCAAAATATCTGATGATGTTTGGTTATTCTGTCATCCGGATGGTAGAAGGATAAGATCCTTCGATCATGGTTTTGATAAGATTTTGCATGAATTAGATTTATTGCACTATAATGAAAAAAGACGATCCTTGACTTCCATTCGTCACACTTACGCCTCGGAACGTATAGAGGCACGAAAAGCAGATTTGAAAGCCATAGCTGATAATATGGGAACTACTGTCGAAATATTGAAAAAACATTACGACCAAGAACTCAGAGAACTGCATGCCGCCGACCTTCAAGTCATGTGACGTGCAGATCATCGTACCGGCGAATTGAGCGGAGATAGTCCCGCAAGGCTCCAATTCAGGTCGTTCGACACCACGATATATCGGCCTAGGTGCACACAAGTAGGCAACCGCACCCGTATACGATCGCGAATAATATGCAGCCCGTGAGCGCCGCCCCGCACAGCGCCGTTTGTGCCCTGAGTAAAGGAGCAAGTGCGCCCCATACTCCACAAGCTATCAGTTGGCACAGGGCGAAGAGGCCAATAACAAGGCCTGCGCGCGGCGCAAACGGGACCAATTGGTGCCCTGTTTGGTCGATTATGGCTCCCGCCGAGGGGTAACCCGCCATGGACATGACGAAGTAGAGCCCCGCGACAGCTAGTAGGCTCCCTCCGATCCAAAAACTGACCACAGAACTCGTCCGGCTTTGCCCGGCGATCGGAAAGAGCGCTGCCTGTGCGAAGCTTGGCCACGCGATAACCGGCATCCCGATCAGCACAATAACCGTAAGCGCCAGCAGGCCACCAAAGTGGATACCCTCCGGTGAGATCATGGCTCCGGCGAGAAACATCGGAAGGCCGAAAACCAAGACGATCAATGTCATGGTCCGCGCCCGATCTCATCTACTGAACGAGCCGACTTGACGGCCTGCTCATCGGCGAGCATCGCCACCTTTTTGAGTGGGTTTACGATTGCCATTGATCTCCTTCAATCTGTTGCTCAACGTTCCATATATAACATATAACTACGTATTAGTCATCATATATGATTAATTATAGAGTTAAAGCGATTTCCGTCTGGTCGTTGATGAACGCCGGCTCGTATAGAGCGGCGAGGCTACCGGTGATGCCCACATGCCGGAACGCTTCACGCCACTGGTCGTAAATTTGCCGGGCGGTTTCCCGGATCATCGGACGTGCGTCCGATTCTGTAATCTCGAAAAACTCGCAAGATTCAAGTGCTAAGAGGATAGATCGATCGTGCGCGCCTCCTTCCATGATCGCTGTTTCGAGATGTGGGTTGCGGTCGGGAGCCGGATTCACATCGAAAACCGGAGACAAGCGCCATCGGTCGGACCCCACGTAAAGAAAGCCGTGGTTCTTCAAGTGGTCATCCTTGTTCGATACGAGGATCGTGAAGATCAGGCGCAGGAAAAGCTCTCGGAAGTCTGCTTTCGGATCGGCAGTCGCCATACGCATGAAATCCACAATTTCGGTATAGGAGCCGAGTTCCGTCCCGGTCTTACCCAACGCCGTGCGGGCCGAGATGTACGGAATTCGCGCGGCTCCACGACGATCAAACCGTTGGATCAAGGCCACGGGAAACGGAGTATCGGCTAGTTCCAGCCTAACCTCCGGTGTGCGGATGCCACAGGCTCGGGCGAGCCGCAGGGTGGCAACCTCGACGCGCTCGATCGGCTGCTGGTCGTGAAACGACGTGAACTTCGCAAGCCAGAGCGTCTCCTCGTCCCGGACGTTGGCCTTCGGACGAGCCCCACCTGAGCCGCCCGCTCCGGCGAGTGCCTGCATCTCTGCAGTAGAAATCTCCCTGCCCTGCTCATACGCGCGCGCGATGGCGGTGATTGCTTGGAGATCGACTAGACGTGGCACGGCATTGGGCGCCGTACCTCGGATGATCCGTTTCTCATCGTCGAGAAACCGGAGCGCCCCCTGTCGGGAGGCATCATCGGACAGCGTCAGATACTCAAATTCGGAAAGACCCCTACCATAGGCGCGCTCTAAAAGGGTGCGGCCCCAACTGTCTGGGGCTGCGTCGGAAAAAACGCCCGCCAGCGCGTCACGCATATTTCCAGGCTGTCCGGAGGTGTGAAAAGGACCTCCCTCAAGCGGAAAACTCGGCTGCACTGCAAATGCCCTAGGATTCTCAACCCACGCGGGATCGTAGGAGAAGGTCGAGAACTGACGAGGCCCGGTCTGCGTGAACCGCAGTTGGCCGACCGGCGTCAGGCTCTCACCGAGAGCGACATGGGCGGCGAAGTCAGCCATCAGAAGGTTGCGCCGTCCGGATCGACGACATCCCCCTCACCTTCAGCGGTCCTTTCGCGTGCCTTCTGCTGGCGCAGTCTGGCTGCAAAGGAACGGCCGCGTCGTGGCAGGCGCTCGGCGTCCAACGCTAGACCCAAGTCATCCCTACGAATGTCGATCAGGTCGGCCAGCCGCTCCGCAAGGCCCAGGACAACCAGAATGTCCGTGAGTGTTCCGATGGCGACGTGGCGATCACCCTTCTCCAAGCGAGCAATAGTGCTGGCCGATGTGCCTGCGCGCGCCGCCATGTCGCGCACGGTGATACTACGCCTCAAACGGGCATCCCGAACGTCGTGGCCAAGCCTTCGGAGGGCCGAACTGGATTTCGGCGAACTCACCATAAACCTCCATATATGACGTGATATCTGATTTATATCATCATATATGACTGTCTGTTTATCTGGACAAGGGGCTTAGAAACACAACACCAAGTCTACCACGGGTCGTTTGGCGTCTGCTTGCCGATTGGCCCGCTCGAATAGGCAGCTTACGGTTTCACTCGAATGTCTGCTGAGGGCGATCTTCACGACTATTGGCATCGGAGCGGTCGAGTTCCTCCGCCTCGAAGGGCTCTCGCGCGGGCCGGAAGCCGTCGCCCGCGCGCTCGATCATGCCAGCGCTGGATGGAACGGCGGCTGCCCGAACTGATCGGCCGGCGTTGACGAATCGCGCGCCGATGCGGATCCTTCATTTCAGCGACGTTCACCTCGAGGTGCGGGCGCGGCAGGCGCCCTCGTCGTGGACCGGCGCCCCGCTCGGCTTCGGGCCGGACCTGTCCGCGTTCGTAGGCAGGGCGGATCTGCTTGTATTGGCCGGCGACATCGGCCGGCTGCGATCGACCCGCAACGTGTCGCCGCTGTCCTACGCCCAGCAGGCGGCCGCCTTTCTTGGCTGCCGCGTCATCCTGGTGCCGGGGAACCACGAGTATTACCGCGGCTCGTTCGACGGCGACCACGCCGCGCTGTTGGCCGCGGAAATCCCGGGCGTGACCGTGCTCGACCGGGGCGAAGCAAGGATCGGGGCGCTGCGGGTGCTGGGCGCGACCCTATGGACGGACTACGCCGTGACCGGCGACCCCGGCGATGGCGGCGGCCGCGGGCGAAATCTACGATCACCGGCTGATCCGCCGACACTGCGATGGTGCCGACTTTTCGCCGGCAGACGCGCCAGCCGAGCACCAACTGTCGCGTTCCTGGCTCGCCGCCAAGCTCGCTAAGCCGCACGCCGGGCCGACGCTCGTCGTCACGCATCACGTGCCGCATCCCGCGGCCTGCCACCCGGTCCATGGCCTCTACGAGCTGGCCCCCGCCTTCTGCTCGGATTGCACCGAGTTGATCGCGGCAGCTGCGTCCGCCGGCACGGTGGCGTGGATTTACGGCCATCATCACTGGAGCCAGGCCATCGAGGTGCACTGATCCTCCCCCGATGAAGTGGTCCACCGTGAGCTATGGTTTTTGCTCGAAGGAGGACCCACGATGCCAAGGAAGCAGTACAAGCCGGAAGAGATTGTCGCGAAGCTGCGGC
>Ga0210398_10006278_pt1 | contig 10957 bp, 9 predicted proteins | sample IncBWC4OmetaG_FD_161047 | JGI IMG/M metagenome (GOLD analysis project Ga0210398, IMG submission 161047) | Forest soil microbial communities from Barre Woods Harvard Forest LTER site, Petersham, Massachusetts, United States - Inc-BW-C-4-O | ecosystem: Environmental > Terrestrial > Soil >... | reverse complement strand
TGCCAGGACATGTGCCCTCAATCCGAAAGACGTTCTGACCCGATAAGACGAATAACCACTGTTTCTCAGAATTTGCCGATTGTTCATTCCCTGGCATTTGGCCCCTGCCTTGCACATCGCATCCCGGAGGTAAATGATTGCGCGGCCAGGAGGAACGGGTGCACCAAACCAAGCTCATCACTGCCACATACACTGAGGGTTTTCGCTGCATAGGCCCTGCTTGCGAGGACACCTGCTGCCAGGGCTGGATCATTCCCATTGACCAGGCGGCCAATGATAAATTCCGAATCCTCCCATCCAGTCCACTGCGCACTCTGCTCGATGCCAACATCGTACGTACACCGCAAAGTGACGATGGCTCCAAGCCGGCCACTTTTGCCACTTTTCGCATGACCTCATCCAACGCGTGCACGCTACTGTCGGAAGACAGGCTTTGCCGCATCCAGACAGAGTGTGGAGAGACGTTTCTACCTCACGCCTGCGCCACCTATCCCCGAATCGTGCACGTGATCGGCAACACAGAGGAAAAGGCACTCACGCTTTCCTGTCCCGAGGCCGCCCGCCTGGTTCTTCTCAACCCCGCTCTGCTCAACGCAAGCTATCCAGTGATCACCGAGCCGCTCTACCGGCAACTGCAAGGCAGTGATAATGTCGAGAGCAACGGCTCACTTCAGCCGTGGTTTTGGTCCATTCGGGAATCCGCGCTTGGCTTGGTACTGAATCGCACTTTCCCGCTCTGGCAGCGTCTGTTTCTGCTCGGCGTTTTCTGTCGAGGACTGGATTCCATTGCTAAAGGTGAACTAAAAAGCTCCGTCCCCGCGTTTCTACATGACTTTGAAACCACGGTTGCATCGAGCACCCTACCGGCCGCGATGGAAAACCTCCCGGCCGACCTCGGCCAGCAGTTGGATGTCGTGCTGCGGTTGGCCGGAATGCTGCTGCACAGCTCTAATATTCATCCCCGCTTCGTCGAGTGCGTCGAGGCTTTTACAACGGGCATTGGCAATGGTCCTGGCGCGACCTTCGAGAGTCTCACTGCCCGCTACGCCGAGGCACACGACCGTTACTACCGACCATTCTTCGACCGCCAGCCCCACATTCTGGAGAATTACCTGATCAACACCATCATCCGCTGCCAGTTCCCCTTCGGACGTGAAGCCATGCGGAGCGGGACTTCGGCGTCAATGAGCCGTGAACATGCACTGCTGACGGCCCAATTCGCCTTAATAAAGGGATTTCTGATCGGCGTAGCGGGTTTTCATGGCCAGGCATTTTCCACTGACCATGTGGTGCACACGGTTCAGTCCGTTTCCAAACACTTCGAGCATCACTCTGAGTTCCTCAATCAGGCCCATGCCTTGCTGGTGGAGAGTCAAATGGACGGCGATCGGGGAGTAGCGATCCTGCTCAGGAACGACCGTCGGATGAGTAGGACAGGAAGAACCTCAAGTCTCTCAGCGTGGCCGTGCACGGCACCATCGGCACTTGGTGAGTCCAACCGAACCTGAGATGGTGAGCGCGGAAGGAATCGAACCTTCAACCTACTGATTAAGAGTCAGTTGCTCTGCCAATTGAGCTACGCGCCCCGTCAACAAATTGCCACGACTGCGGACGTTCCGGCTGAGAATGTGGCGGAAACTGCCAGCAAACTATGACTCGCTTCCCGTCCTGCCGCCAATTCAGACCCAGGCGAGTCCGAAGTCAGCGACGGTTTGAGTGTAACACGAAGATTTGGCAACACGTGGCTGGTCTGCACCCATCGCCGCAAATCGCCCGAAAGGCGACGTGTAATCACGTCTCGATTACTTGTGCGCACGATTTCGTGATTACCTGCGAGTCGCTTTTTTGTTACCAAAGTAGCATTTACAGAAAGTGCTACTCACCCTAATATCGCAATTGTGTTTTGGCAGTTCTGGGGGAGGGCTGCCAGGAGCGTCCTGAACTGAAAAGTTCAGGACGTTTTTATTTGGCGGCAAATTGCCAGGGGCTTCTTAGGAGCGTTGCTGGATGTCCGCGGCAAATGTGCCCACAGCACTGGCGACGCCTTGACTCGGCCGGCGCGGCGGCAGCCCGGTTTCCATCGGCGGCCGTTGTTCCAGAGTTCCCAGCACCGGCGTTTCCTCCAGCCCGTTCAACTCCAGCAAAGACACGAAGCCGTGCTTGAGGCACATGCGATCAATTTTTCTTTGTTGGCGCCGCCGCAGCACTTTAAGGGGAAGAGTGTGGAAATTTCGGAATATCCACAACAGGTAAAGTCGCTGCAATAAGGAAGGGTTTACATAGCGCGGTCCGAGTGGAGTGAGTACTCGCAGCACTCCCCGAGAGAGTTTATCTAGCCACATGCTGAGTTCCTAGGAACGCTTAGTTTCTGTTGTCTTGAACCAGAGCAATTCAAGGGCCAGAATTATTGCACCAAACGTGATGCAAAGAAAGAGTTTTTTTCAATTTGTAGAATATCTTGGATTGTAGGCCGACGGCTCCGGTCTGAATCGGGCCGCTCCTGATCGTAGCAGCACCGGGTCTTCGACTTCATTGGGAGATTTCAGGCAGGGACGCAATGTTTCGGATGTTGGCCGCAACCCCCATCTGATCCTTTCCCGCAGCCTTCTCGACTCGAACTACCGATGCCTGACAGCAGACCCAGCTCTTTTCCCCTTGAGTAAGCTCGGGAGGCAGCATAAGAACTATTTCCAAGTCGCTGCCTTCGTGAATCTGGGAATCGGTGTAGAAGAAAACCCCGTTTCGGCTGAGGTCACGAGTCAGGCCGGTGCTGGCTTCGCCTTGCCCGGACCGGATCGACACCTGCACCTGCACTGGAACGCGTGGCAGGGAACGCTGTTCGGGCTTGTCCCTGGTCATAGGTCATGCAGAATACCACGGGACTGGAAGAGGCTCTCCATCATTTAGCATGAACCGGTGACCTCGTTAACTCCACCGCGAGTGGGGCTGGCACGCGCACTCTCCAAGCTGGGATATTGCTCACGCTCGGCGGCCTACCGCCACATTCGTGCGGGACAGGTGTCAGTCAACGACACAATTCAGCATGATCCGGAACGGCCCGTCAATTGGCAACGGGATCGAATTGCAGTCGAGGGCCGATCGATTGCGGCCCCGGCCAAGCTTTATCTGATGCTGAACAAGCCCCGAGGCGTGGTCACGACCGCCGCCGATGAGAAGGGCCGTAAGACCGTCTATGCCTGCCTGGACGAGGGCTTGCCCTGGGTCGGTCCCGTGGGACGTCTCGACAAAGCCAGCGAAGGGTTGCTGCTGTTGACGAACGATTCCGAGTGGGCGGCGCGAGTGTCGGCGCCGGAAACCCATCTGGACAAGACCTACCATGTGCAGATCACAGCGGTTGCAGACGAGGCACTGATCGCTACACTCATTCAAGGTGTGGCTTCGGGGCAGGGGGAGTTGCTGCGCGCCAAGGGGGCACAACTTTTGCGAAGCGGATCCAGGAACAGTTGGCTGGAGATCGTGCTTGACGAAGGCAAGAACCGCCAGATTCGTCGTATGCTGGCTGCATGCGGTGTGGAAGTGCTGCGACTGATACGTGTGGCAATTGGCCCGCTAAGCCTGGGTGAACTGGCCAAGGGAGATTCGCGCGCCTTAACTCAAGAAGAGAAGGAGCGATTGGATGAAGCCATGCTGAGGAGATCACGTGCCTGCGGGGAAGTTACGCGAAGCCAAAGAAGTACGAATCGGAGTGCGAAACCAGATTAAAAGGTGAAGACTATTTACTTGCCGGAGTTTCTTGCAGAAAGGATAGATTGGCAGCGACGCGGGCAACTCCCTCCAGATTCTGGAGGTCGTCACTGGTGAAGTCCGGACCGGAACTGGCCAACTCAAATCCCTTGCGGCAAATCTGAATCACTCCCAGAACCTTCTTCTGCGGATTAAGAATTGGCGCCGACATCAGTTTCTGGATGGAGGTCTGCTCGGAGTGGTCGGTTTCCTCGGTCGTGCCCAGTCGCACGGTTTCAAAGACTCGGGCGTGCTTTACCTTGGCAAAAGTATTGAATAGTTCCGTCTTCTTGGTGGATGCAGTATGCGCAGCCACCGATGACGAACTGGAGACTGGAATCGAGCCGGCAGTTTTCAACTGGTCAGGAAAGACAAACTTCAACAGCCCTTTTTCCAGGCGCAACAAAGCAACTTCATTGGGGCGCACGCCGAAGAACTTCGATACCGCAGCGCGGAATAATTCCGGGGTGCTCGCCTGCGCCAGTGCAGATTCCACAGCAGATTTTGTTGTCCGCGCCGGCGCTGCGGCCGTTCCCGAATTCGAGTTCGATTTTGCCGCCATAGGTTTTAAATCGACACGCTGAGCCCAGAGTGATATCCAGGTTCGATGTCACTATCGTGACCTGTTGAGACGGGGTCATCAAGTTACCGAAGTACTTTCGAGGGAAGCCGGGCCCCGAAGGGTTGGTCGATCATGGCTTGGTCAGCGGAAATCCCTTCTCACGCCACTCGCGAATGCCGCCATCCATGGAGATTACCTGGGTGTAACCCATTTTCTGCAGGTTGTCGGCGGCCAGGGCGGAGCGAAAGCCGCCGCCGCAATACAGGATCATCGGGGTGTTCAGGTCGGGAACGCGTTCCTCGACGTCCCGCTCAATGATCCCTTTGCCCAGATGAATGGCGCTGGGCAAATGATCTTTGGCATATTCGTTGTCTTCCCGTACGTCAATCAGCAGAAACTTTTCGCCCCGATCCAACTTCGCCTTCACCTTGTCGACGGTGGTCTCCTGAATGCGTTTCTTGGCATCTTCAACGATGCGCAGAAAACGAGGGGGGTGCTGATGTGCCATAGCTGCCTCCAATCACAGATATTCAAGACATTTTATCGGAATAACGCTGGGAAGAGACGAAAGGTTGCGACTGAAAGGCTACAGCGCAGGGGCGGATTCTGTGGCGGTAGGCGCTTCGATGCTCTCTTCGACCATCGAAACGGTTGCGGCGGGAGCGCCCTTTAGCAGCTTCTGCAAGTTGTTTTGCAACTGAGACCGCTCCGGCTCGTTGAGTTCGTCAAACTCGAACGGTTGCAGGTAACCCTGCGTGGCCCACATGGGGAATAGCACTCGTGCTTTGCTGCGGACAGTGGTATCCCCAACGTGAAAAATGACTTCCACTTTGATGCCTTCGTCTAAGGGTTTTTCCAACTGGAGAAGACCGCCGGTGGTGGAAAGTTGATGCAGCTTTCCCCGCAGTTGCCGGCCGTTTTCAAGGCGCGCGAGAAATAGCACGGTTCCCCCGAGCTTCACGCGCGGTGCCCGGGTGACGGTCTTTTGCTGCGCGGATCTAGGCATGGTTGTCCACTGAATATCGCATTGAACCCTTGCCTAGCGGGAGATTACGAAAGAACGCGACCTGCTATCTCGGTGTATCTGAGGTGGTTAGCGGGTTCTTGCGAAGATCGCGTCGCGCTCTTAGGGAGGGTCCACTATGCTCTGGATTCCATTTCAGGAAGAGCACTTCTTCAGTAACCGCAAGAAGATTACAGCTGTTACTTTGCAGGAGAAAATCTGCCGCATAGGCTAGCTCGATGAGCCTGAACGCACTATTGATCTCGCAGGACCACGCAAGTTTGAGTTGCTTGACGACGACGTTCGCGAAACTCGATATCGAAGCCGAAGTTTGTACATCGTCGGCCTCTGCCATAGAGCTGCTGATGAAGTTTCCATACTCCGTTATCGTGCTGGATTTCGACGGACCCCGGGCTGCCCAGGTGGCGCAGATGGTTCGCCTCGCACGGCAAGAGCGGCCGCCGCTGGTGGTGGCACTGGTCACTCAACTTGGACCGGTCAGCGGTGCGTTTCAGGCGGGAGTCAAATTCGTTCTGTACAAACCGCTAAAAGCCCGAGAAGTGGCTCAGTCGCTGTGGGATGCGAAACAATTTATGCGTCGTGACCGGCGTCGCTTGCCACGGGAAAATGTAAAGGCCCTGGTGCATCTGCAACTGGAGGGTGCGACTCTGCCGGCGTTGCTGCGTGACCTCAGTGAACAGGGACTGGCATTGCAGGCGCCAGAACCGTTGTCCCGGGCCAAGAGCGTGCCGCTGCGTTTCGTGCTTCCTGGTACGGCGCAGACGGTGCAGGCCATCGGAGAAATTATCTGGGCGGATGAGACCGGTCGCGCGGGCCTGTTCTTTTCCCGTCTGACGCCATCGTCGCAGAAACACCTCCGCAATTGGTTCGCCCGTCGCCGCACTAAGAAGCAAGATGCGGTAGGCATCCTTCTACCGCCGAGAAAGTCGCGCTCGCGTTCGTTGGTTTCCAGCTAGGGCACGATCAATGCGAGCCGTGCTAGACTCGCACTTCTCCGTAAGTGATGAATGCAGGTTGATCTGACCTTCCTGCCGATCGTGTGATCTTCTCCGTTTATACTGTGCGCACTGAACTCCATTGAATCGTTTCATGAAATGACAGAGGAACCGCGGTTTCGGAAATTGACGCAGGGCCGTGCCCGCATTTGGCTGCTCGCATTCTTGACGGTCTCTGCGTCCTACCTGTATGCATTTCCTCAGCCCAACATTTTCTATGCCGGAGTCGTTCTGCTACATGCGTTGGCGGGGGTCATCGCGACGTTGTTTTTGCTGCTACTTCTCCCGCGCTGGATGCGAAGTCGAAATCTAGCTACGCGCCTGGGCTGGATATTGCTCACCATCGGCGCACTGGTGGGACTGATCCTGATCAAGACCGGTACGCCGCGCTCGCAGTGGAACCTAATGTACGCTCACATCGCTCTGTCCGTCGCAGGACTCGGAGTGTTGCTCGCGGAGTGGACTGCATCGCGGGGGGGGCTGGCTCTGGACATCCGGCGAACTCTCTCTCGTTATGCCATCTGCCTGGTTTCGATTGGGCTCCTGGTGGCGGGCGCACGCTATCTGCGAGAGTCGCGCTGGCAGCATCAGGCGCGCATTGAGAATCCAGCGCTGCCGCCCGCGGACATGGACCAAGAAGGCGATGGTTCGAGCGGGCCTTTTTTCCCTAGTTCTGCCCAGGTGTACGGCGGCCAGAAGATTCCCAGCAAGTTCTTCATGGAATCGGAGTCCTGCAAACGCTGTCACGAAGATATCTACAACCAGTGGTTCAGTTCGGCGCATCACTTTTCCTCGTTCAACAATCAGTGGTACCGCAAGAGTATCGAATATATGCAGGACACGGTGGGCACGCGGCCCTCGAAGTGGTGCGGCGGATGTCACGATCCGGCCGTGCTCTACAGCGGGCTTATGGATACGCCCATCAAGCAGATTGTGCATCGTCCCGAATCGCAGGCGGGCCTCGGCTGCATGATGTGCCACTCCATCGCCGCGGTGAAGAGCACCATGGGGCAGGCTGATTTCTATCTGGAATATCCCAAGCTTCATGAAATGGCGGCAGACCCGAACCCGCTTGCTCGCTTTTTCCATGATTTTCTGGTGAAGTTGAATCCCGAGCCTCACCGGCGGGTGTTTCTGAAGCCATTCATGCGGGAGCAGACGGCTGAGTTCTGCTCGACTTGCCATAAGGTCCATCTCGATGTCCCGGTGAATCATTACCGCTGGATTCGTGGTTTCAATGAATACGACAACTGGCAGGCGAGCGGAATGTCAGGTCAAGGCGCGCGGTCATTTTATTACCCGGCCAAACCCTCGCAGTGTGCGGATTGCCACATGCCACTCACGCGATCTTCGGATCTCGGGAACAGCAACGGATTCGTGCATTCTCATCGTTTCCCTGGCGCAAATACGGCCTTGCCTACGGCGAATCAGGATGCTGAGCAACTCAGAGCCACCGAGGATTTCCTGAAGAATGACATTCTCAGCGTAGATATCTTCGCATTGTCGCGCGAGCCGATTGCTGCGCGACCTAGCGTGTACAGTCAGCCCGAGCTGTCAACGAACTTTGCTGTCGGAGAAGAAGCTGAGACCAAACTGACACCCGTTAGTGAAGGCGAAGTTTCTTCCATTACCGCGCCGCTGAATCGAATGCAAGCTACGGTCCGGCGGGGTGACACGGTTCGCGCGGACGTGGTCGTGCGCACAAAGAAAATCGGCCACTTTTTCCCCGGCGGCACCGTCGATGCCTACGACACCTGGCTCGAACTGAAGGCTACGGACGAGAAAGGCCAGACCGTGTTCTGGAGCGGCATGGTCGAAGATGGCGGCAAAGGCACGGTGGAGAGAGGTGCGCATTTTTATCGCTCGCTACAGCTCGACGCCCATGGCAACCGCATTAACAAGCGCAATGCCTGGGCCACGCGGGCGGTTGTCTATGTCCATCTAATCCCGCCGGGCGCGGCCGACACTGTGCACTATCGCCTTCAGATCCCGCAGAACGCCGGCGACAAGATCACGCTGCACGCACGCCTTTGCTACCGCAAATTCTCCTGGTGGAACACGCAGTTCTCATTTGCCGGAGTTCCGGAGGCGGTGGGCGAAGTAACGGCTGATTACGATGATCGCAAATTTGCGTTTACGGGTTCGCTGCGGGGCGTGTCAGCGAACGAAGAGAAGATTCCGGATCTGCCTATCGTGATAATCGCCGAGGATGAGGTCAGGCTGAATGTCCTGCCTCACAATGTAGCCACGCCCGAGCCTAAGACCGTTTTGCAAGGGAGCGACTGGCAACGCTGGAACGACTACGGCATCGGTCTTTTCCTGCAGGGCGATCTTAAAGCGGCCCGCGCGGCATTTGAAAAGGCAAGCGAAGCGGACTCCGGAAATCCCGACGGTTGGGTGAACTTGGGCCGAGTGGCGGTGCAGGAAGGTGACATGGAATACGCCCGCAAGGTATTGGAGAAAGCTTTATCGCTGACTCCGTCACTGGCCCGTGCCCACTTCTTCTATGCCAAAGTTCTTCGCAGCGAGGGGCGTTACGACGAGGCCGCCCAGCATTTGCGCGAGGTTCTGGCACAATATCCCCGGGACCGCGTGGCTTTGAATGATCTCGGCCGCATCCTCTTCCTCCAGCGCAAATTCGCGGATGCGGTGAAGACACTGCAAGCCGTTCTCGCCATCGATCCGGAAGATTTACAAGCACATTACAACCTGATGCTTTGCTACAGCGGGTTGGGCGATACAACGCGCGCGCATGAACACCAGATTCGCTACCTGCGCTTCAAGGCCGACGAAGCGGCTCAGGCCATCACCGGCCCTTACCGTCAACTCAATCCCGAGGACAACAATGAGCGCCAGGCGATTCACGAGCATGTGTCCGTGCCGCTGAGCTGGATCGACAAGACGTGTGTGGAGACAGCCGCCCCCGGTTGTCCAGCCGAGCGAAGCTCGGCGGCGGCGGCCCGCAGCGGCGGATCCAAATGACCCACCGATTTCTTGCGCTCGCGTGTTTATTGATCCTTAATGTCTCTGCACACACTCAATCCATCCAATTCCGCGACATCACCGCCCACGCTGGCATTCACTTCGTTCACAACAATGGTGCCTTCGGGAAGAAGTATTTGCCCGAAACCATGGGTCCGGGATGCGCATTCATTGACTATGACAACGACGGCTGGCCCGACATCGTGCTCGTAAATGGCGAAGACTGGCCGGGACACGCCAAATCTGGCGCGACTACGCTGAAGCTCTACCACAACAATCACGACGGCACGTTCAGCGATGTCACTCAGAAAGCCGGGTTGGCGGTACCGATGTACGGATTGGGTGTCGCCGTCGGCGACTACGACAACGACGGCTACGACGATCTCTTTATTACTGCCGTCGGCCAGAGCCACTTGTTTCACAACAACGGCAACGGGACATTTACCGATGTAACCAAGGCCGCCGGATTGTGGGGGCCGAACGAGTTTTCCACCAGTGCCGCCTGGGTGGATTATGATCGCGACGGCAAGCTTGATCTGGTGGTCGCCAACTACGTGCGGTGGTCAGAGAAAGGTGATCTTTACTGCACGCTGGATGGCGTCCACAAGTCTTATTGCACGCCGGAGTCTTATAAGGGCAGCTCAGCACGGTTATGGCACAACCTCGGCAATGGAAAATTTGAAGACGCTACTGAGAAGGCAAAGTTATACGATCCAACTTCCAAAAGCCTGGGCATCGCCATCCTGGATTACAACGGCGATGGCTGGCCTGACATTCTGCTGGCTAATGACACTCAGCCCAACAAACTCTATCTCAACCAGCACGACGGTACCTTCGCGGAAAAGGGAATTGAAGCGGGCATTGGCTTCAGTGAGGACGGCGTGGCCCGAGCTGGCATGGGCGTCGACGCCGCGGACTACGACCGTAGCGGGCGGCCCAGCATCATCATTACCAATTTCGCGAATCAGATGCTGTCGCTGTACCACAACGAAGGCAACGGCTTGTTTGTGGATGAGGCTCCACGCTCCGAAGTAGGGCGCGCCACGCTGATCACGCTGGGATTTGGTTGCTTCTTCTTCGATTATGACAACGACGGCTGGCCCGACATCCTGGTTGCCGACGGCAATATCGAAGAGCAGATCGAACGCGTGCAAAAGCGGGTCAAGTATGCCGAGCCGCCGCACGTGTTTCGCAATCTTGGCGGCGGGAAGTTTCAGGAAGTCACGGAATCGCTTGGACCGGCTTTTGCCAGTCCCAAGGTCGCGCGGGGCGCCGCGTATGCCGACATTGATAATGACGGGGCACTCGACATTTTGCTCACGACTAACGGCGGTCCAGTGTATTTGTTTCACAACGAAGGCGGTGGCAATAAGGGTCTGCGGGTGAAGTTGGTCGGAACCAAATCGAATCGTGATGGTATTGGCGCGGTGGTGCGCGTGATCTCGGGCAAAGATCAGCAGTGGCAGACTGTGCACAGCGGCTCGAGCTATTTGTCGCAGAGCGAACTGACGCTAACGTTCGGACTGGGAGCAGCAGGCCAAGCCGACGCTGTCGAAGTGCAATGGCCGAGCGGGCAGATTGGCAAGCTGGCAGACGTGGCCGCGGGTCAAACCATCACGGTTCAGGAAGGGAAGGGAATTGTGGCCCGGC
>Ga0210398_10006277_pt1 | contig 10957 bp, 8 predicted proteins | sample IncBWC4OmetaG_FD_161047 | JGI IMG/M metagenome (GOLD analysis project Ga0210398, IMG submission 161047) | Forest soil microbial communities from Barre Woods Harvard Forest LTER site, Petersham, Massachusetts, United States - Inc-BW-C-4-O | ecosystem: Environmental > Terrestrial > Soil >... | reverse complement strand
CACGATCACCGAAGACGCGCGCCCCGCCCCCCACGCCCTCCCCGGCTTTGAAGAAATCAAGCCCATGGTCTTCGCGGGCATCTATACCGTCGATTCGCACGAGCACACCCTGCTCCGCGACGCGCTCGAAAAGCTCAAGCTCAACGACTCCTCCTTCTTCTTCGAGCCGGAATCCTCCGTCGCCCTCGGCTTCGGCTTCCGCTGCGGCTTCCTCGGCCTCCTCCACATGGAGATCATCCAGGAGCGGCTCGAGCGCGAATTCAACCTCGACCTCATCACCACCGCGCCCAGCGTCCGCTACAAAATCCACCTCACCGACCGCTCCATCATCGAGGTCGATAACCCCTCGCGCTGGCCCGATCCCTCCGACATCGAGAAAATCGAAGAGCCGATCATCACCGCCACCATCCTCACCAACGAGGAATACGTCGGCGGCATCCTCAAGCTCGTCGAAGAAAAACGCGGACGCCAGAAAAACTTCGAGTACGTCTCCTCGACCAGAGTGATGCTCACCTACGAGCTGCCGCTCAACGAGATCGTCCTCGACTTCTACGACCGCCTCAAAACCGTCAGTCGCGGGTACGCCTCGCTCGACTACCACCTCAGCGGCACCTGGCAGTCGCCCATGGTCAAGATGGATATCCTGGTGTCAGGAGAGCCGGTGGACGCGCTCTCCATCATCGTCCACCACGACTTCGCCTACGACCGCGGCCGCGCCCTGGTCTCGAAGATGCGGGAGCTGATCCCCCGCCAGCAATTCGAAGTCGCCATCCAGGCCGCCATCGGAGCGAAGGTCATCGCGCGCGAAACCGTTTCCGCTCTGCGCAAAAACGTCCTGGCGAAATGCTACGGCGGCGACATCAGCCGCAAGCGCAAGCTCCTCGAGAAGCAAAAAGAGGGCAAGAAGCGCATGAAGCGCATCGGCAAAGTCGACATCCCCCAGGAAGCCTTCCTGGCAGTGCTCAAGGTTGGCGAAGACAGCAGCACGCGGTAGCCATGCCAATAGACGACCCGATCGAAAAAATTCGGCAGATTGCTGAAGAGGAAGACGGAGAGTTACTGGGGGCTTTAATTCAGGGCGCGGGCGCCTTTGAACCGATCTTTGCGGTGGCGGCCACGGTCAAGGGTGTTTTCGACGCCAAGGAGCGCAACGAGAGAATTCGGACAGCCATCCGGGCACTCTGCGATGAACTCACCACACTTCGAGAAAAGCTGCCAAGCGATGCCTCAGATGCGCTTCGGTCAACGTGGTTCCGTCAAGCCGCGCAGAGATTAATCCAAGAAGCCGCCACCGCGGCGAACAATGAACGAGCCATCCTTCTTGCGCGTGCCACAGCTCACGGGTGTTTTCCGACGGATGAAAATAGCCACCGGCAACAGGATTTGGCGACATACATTCGCGATTTAGCTCAATTAGGTACAGATGATATCCAGATGCTGACGCTAATGCGTGACGTGTACAAGGATGCCATACGTACCGTTCCAAACATGAACCGCATGGACGATTTCACTAACTTGTTTAAGGTATTTAAGAGAACGGTAAACGAGCTGGACATTCATGAGGATGACATCGTTGCATTGGGCGCTCGGCTGAGCGGTTTCGGGCTAGCGTACGAGGTGCCAAGAAACCAAATGCTTCAGTCGCCGTCAGAGCATGTCTTCCGCCCGACCCGACGAGGCCTCTATCTTCTGTCGCTGCTGGAATCGGCCGAGACCCCCAAAGAAAAGGGGAACTAATTAAAGTTAGAACCTGTTCTGCGTTGGCTGGCCCGGCATGCCGGGTGTCCCATATCTGCCCGTTTTGGCATATGGGGGGAGGCCGCGATCTTCAATGGTCATGTTTTGTATCAGGGCACGACTTCAGTCGTGCCAAAAACAGCGGCGCGAAGCGCCTTCCTTGTTCGATCCTGCGCGATGCGACCGCCTTGAGAGTCGCACTCGCAGGATCGAACCGGGACCCCACGCGCGTTTGCGCTGGGGTGATGGAGCCCGACCAGGGCGCAGCGACCATCCATTACTAAGGTACTAACCCCTCCCTCTAAGTTGGGACTCCCACATTGCTCCCCGAACATTAGAATTCCGAGGTATCTCCAAAGGAGTTCCAGTGAAGCACCTGCTCTTCCGCTCGCTTGCCCTGGTCTTATCTCTCCTCTTCCCGGTAACCCTCTTCGCCCACGACTCCGGATATACCGTCACCTACGACGGCGGATCCCTGCAGGGCGTCAAGACCGGCGCCAAAGTCAAAATGCACATCGAAGGCGACAAGATCCGCTTCGTCGACGAAGGCAAAGACATCGCCGTCCTTCCCGCCGCCTCCGTCACCGAAATCAGCTACGGCCAGGATGTTCACCGCCGCGTCGGAGCGGCCATCGGTGTCGCGGTGGTCTCCCTCGGCATCGGCGCGCTGCTCGCCCTCAGCAAATCGAAGAAGCATTACGTCGGCCTCACCTGGGCCAACGGTGACCAGAAGGGCGGATTCGCGATGCAGTGCGACAAGAACGACTACCGCGGCATCCTCGCCGGCCTCGAAGGCGTCACCGGCAAAAAGGCCATCGACTCCGACGCCATGACCGTCAGGAACTAACGCCTCGGCCCTCAAAATAGAGACCGGCCAAAGCCCGCGCGCGCAAGGGTGGGAGCACTCCGCTCAGGTTACGTCGGCAGTTTGGGGCGGAGCTTTTCGAAGCCGGTGGCTTGCTGGTAGGCGCGTGCGAAGGCGCAAAGCTTTGCGTCCTGATAGTGTCCCGCGAGGAAGGTAAGGCTGACCGGAGTGCCGGGACCGCCGATCTGGTCGTCTTCGCCGTTGTCGGTGGGCGGCGGGGCGGGCGCGTCGTTGCCGCGCAGACCGTTGGGCACGATGCAGGCCGGATGTCCGGTGAGGTTGGTGACGGTGAGCTGCTGCGAGTTCGTTGAGGCGACGATGACGTCGGCCTGTTCGAAGAGCTTCGACATTTGCTGGATGGCGAGTGACCGGGCGCGATTGGCCTGGATATATTCGACCGCGGGATAGAAGCGCGAGACGCGAAAGAGGTTGGGCCAGTCGTCGGCGCCCTGCGCCGTGAGCAGCTTGTCCCGACCGGAGCGAGTGAGCGAATCGAAGGCGGCAGCAGCTTCGGCGGTGAGCAGATCGGTCATGGCGCCCCAGGGAAGTTTGGGTAGCTCAAGCGGAATCAGATTGACGCCCATCGCTTTGAGCTTGTCCAGCGCCGCAAGGTCGTACTTGCGGTCATACTCGCGACGAGCACGGTAGGCGGCCTGCATGCGCTCCCGCTGCTCGCGCTTCTTCTTCTCTTCGTCGGTCTCGTCGGCAGACGCTGGTTTCGCCGGCGGACGGCTGATGGCTGCGCTGGGCGGCGGCTGATCGGGTTCGAAGCTGGCTTTGATGTAACCGATCCGCAGCGCTTTCCAGTCGAGGTCGGCGTTCCAGTTGAAGGCGGCGTCGCGAACCGAGAGGTCCTGGCCGTCCGGTCCGTGGATGGCTTCGAGGACGGCGGCGCAGTCTTCGACGGCACGACAAATGGGGCCGAGCTTGTCCATGGTCCAGCTGAGGGCCATGGCGCCGGTGCGCGGCACGAAGCCGAAGGTGGGGCGGAGGCCAGTGACGCCGCAGCGGGTGGAGGGCGACGAGATGGAGCCCAGGGTTTCCGATCCGATGGAGAACGCCACACAGCCGGCGGAGGTCGCCGACGCGGGTCCGGCCGAGGAGCCGCTGGAGCCTTGTTTGGGATTCCAGGGATTGCGCGTGCGTCCGCCGAACCAGACATCGCCCATGGCCAGCGCGCCGAGGGTGAGCTTGGCGATGAGGACGGCTCCGGCTGCGTCGAGGCGCTGGACGACGGTGGCGTCTTCGTCGAGGGACTGGTGCTCGAAGCCGCCCGCGCCCCACGTGGTGGGGTAACCCTTCACGGCCAGCAAGTCTTTCGCGCCCCAGGGGAGTCCGTGCAGCGGGCCGCGGTAGTGGCCGCGGGCAATGTCGGCGTCGGCTTCGCGCGCGTGCGTGAGGGCGCGGTCTTCGGTGACGGTGATGCCGAAGTGGAGAAGCGGGTCATAGCGCTTGAGCCGCGCGATGTACATCTGCGTGAGGTTGACCGAGGAGATTTTCTTGCGCCGGATGAGGTCTCCCAGTTCCATCGCAGAAGAAAAGGCGAGGTCCTCGAGGCTGGAGGGCGCAGTGAGCGTGCCCGGGGCTTTCGAGTAGACGGGCTTTTCGCGCTGCGTGTTGATGGTCGCGCCGGGAGGCAGCGGATCGAAGACGAAGGCGGGCGCGACGGAGTTGGGCAGGTCGAGCTTGCGGATGGCGAGGTAGCTGCCGCGCTGCTCGTTGAGGTGCTCGAGCATGGCGGCTTTGTCTTCGGCGGGGATGGTGATGGCGGCGAGGGCAGCTGCCTGGTCGATCATCTCGCGCGTGATTTTCGGGAGATCGTCGGAGGGCTGATCGGAATTCTGGGCTTGCGCTTCAGGGATGGCCTGCGTGGCGATCGTATAGAGGATGCCGGGGAAGAGGGTGGAGGCGAGGCCGAAGCGGCCGGTGGCGGTGAGGAAGCTGCGGCGGTCGAGCATGGAAAACAGGGTACAGGGAGCAGCTTGCAGGGTACAGCGGGCCGGCTCTCCTCGTGATGACAGCGGTGGGAACACGGGGGGCGATCGCGGTGTCTATAATGCACAGTATTCTACATAGGGGGTGGTGCGCCTGTGCTCGAGCTGCGGCGGGTATCGAAGCTGTTTGCGGGGATTCCAGCGGTTGATCATGTGAGCTTTCGAGCGCGGCCGGGCGAGGTGACCGGGTATCTGGGGCCGAACGGGTCGGGCAAATCGACGACGATGAAGATGATCACCGGACTGATCGAGCGCTCGGGTGGGGAGATTCTGTTCGACGGGAAGCGCATCGAGGACGATTGGATCGGCTACAAGCGGCGGATGGGCTACGTGCCGGAGGAGCCCTATCTCTACACACATTTGTCGGGTGTTGAGTATCTGACGATGGTGGCGGAGCTGCGGGGTCTCCCGGGGCGGCGGACGGCGGAGCGGATTGAGGCGCTCCTCACGCTGCTGTCGCTGCATGACGACCGGCATGCATCGATCAGCGGATATTCGAAGGGGATGCGGCAGAAGGTGCTGCTGCTGGCGGCGCTGCTGCACAATCCTGACCTGGTGCTGCTGGACGAGCCGTTTTCGGGGCTCGATGTGGGGTCGGGACTGATGCTGCGGAGCCTGATCCAGCAGTTGGCTGCGAAGGGCAAGGTAGTGCTGTTCAGCTCGCATGAGCTGGACACGGTGGAGCGTGTGAGCCAGCGGGTGGTGATTCTCCACAAGGGAAAGATGGTGGCGGATGACTCGATCGCGAATCTGCGAACCCTCATGTCTCTCGATTCGCTGGAGGCAATTTTTTCTGAACTGGCGGTGGAGCAGGATACGGAGGGAATGGCACGGCAAGTCCTGGACGTGATCCATGCGTGAACTGCCGCGAAAGCTCGTCGAGAAATTGCCGCGGGAGTTTCGGGTCTTGTATCGGCAGTTCCTGCTGCGCGTGGTGGATCTGGAGGCGTTGTCGGTGCACGCCGATGTGCCGCGGTTCCTGGGGCAGTTTGCCGGCGTGCTGATCCTCATCAATGTCTTCCGGACGATCGGCTTCCTGTTTTTCGAGGTGGGAAACCCGAGCGTCGACCCCGCCTCCCTGATAACCGTGATCTGGCAGCGTGAGCAGTGGCTCGTCTCAACAATGATGCTGGTGACGGGGCTGATTGCCGTGGTCAGTTGGGATGCGATCTTTCCGGACCGGCGGGATGCGATGGTGCTGGGACCGCTGCCGGTGCGGCCGGGGATGATTCTGGCAGCGAAGGTGGCGGCGTGCGCGGCTGTGCTGGGAATCGCGCTGGTCTCGCTGGCAACCGGGATGGGCATCGTGCTACCGCTGGTGGCAGGTTCGGCGCGGCTGTTCGCCGGGTACTGGTTCTCGATGGCCGCGGCTTGCGTGTTTGTCTACGGCGCTGTCCTGGCCGTGCAGGGACTGATGGCACTGATGCTCCCGCGGAAGATGTTTCTGCGATTGTCAGCGGCCTTGCAGCTGGCGGCGTTTGCGTGGTTTGTAGCGAGCTATTTCCTCGAACCGACCCTGTGGAATCCGGGGTTTGTGCGGGTTGTAGCGGCGCGGGGCGATCTGAACGTGTGGCCTTCGTATTGGTTCTTCGCGATGGAGCAGCAGATCGCCGGTGCGATGCCGGCGGAGATGCGCGGGATTGCGATGCGGGCGTGGATCGGGCTGGCGGTGGTGGTCGTGGGGGCGGGGCTTTCGCTGGTGCTCTGCTATCTGCGGACCATGAAGAAGACGGTGGAGCAGCCGGATCTGGTGCCGGGCCGGAGCCGTTGGCGCTGGACGCCGCGGCTGCGCGGATCGGTGGAGACGGCGGTGGTGCGGTTCACGGCGCGGGGCATCACGCGGAGCCGGCATCATCGGGTGATTTATGCGTTCTACTGGGCGATTGTGTTTGCGATTACGGTGACCACGTTGAAGACGGAAGCTGCGGGTAGATGGCGGCTACCGGTGACGCAGAGCTACATGATGCCGACGCTGACGATGATGTGCCTGGCGGTGGTCGGGCTCCGAAGCGTGTTTGCCCTGCCGGTGGCGCTGAATGCGAACTGGGTCCTGCAGGTGACGCAGCTGAATCCGTCGCAACTATATATAGCAGGGACACGGCGGGCGCTGTTGCTGCTGTCAGGGGCGCCGGTATGGGGGGTTGCGGTGTTGCTGGGATTGGGGTTCCGGCCGCTGGGCCACGTCGCGGAGCACTTGCTGGTGCTGGGGCTGATGGGGTGGATTCTGGCGGAGCTGTGCCTGATCGGAGTGGGGAAGATTCCGTTCGCCTGCTCGTATCTGCCGGGGAAGACAAATATCCAGTATGTGTTCTGGGCGTTTGTCCTGATCTTTTTCCCGGTGGCGATGTCGCTGGCTAACGAGGAGATGCGGGTGCTGGGCGACCCGGTTCGGTACGGGGTGATGGTCGCGACCCTGGCAGCGATCGCGGTGGGACTCTGGGCGGTGAACCGGCGGCAGGCTCGCTCGGCGGTGTTGCACTACGAGGAACTGGAGCCGGAGGTGATCACGACGCTGGGAATCGGGTCGTGGGCGGATAGCTCTTAGCGATTTGCCATGAGCGTTTGGTGGTGGTTCGGTTGGCATGTTCAAGGAAGCGTCAATTTTGACGCAAAATAAAACTGTGCTATTCTTAAAAAGCTGTCTGTATCTCATGTTTTCCGCCAGATACGATGGGCGGCGGGAGATGAAGAGGGCAGCGCGGACGTGGGGAAGCCGGGGATGTTCATCGGCTGAAGGTCACGACCGCTGAATCGCATTCGGAGCCTGCGACACTCGTCACCTTGGCGAGCTATGCGGGCCGGAACTTCGAAACGGAACTGGCTGTTCCAAAGGCCCTGTAGAAATGCGGGGCAGAAGGCACGCTCGGTCACCGTCGCAGGTTCTCGTCTGAAGCAGGGAAGTTGGAAGCGGACGCGAAGCAGGTTGGGCTTCGTGCGCATTTGCGGACTGAGAAGTCCCAAAACAATGCGCGACGAGGCGCGGGATTTGCGCGCGTGCGGGTGTTGGAGTGGTAGCGGTAGGGCGAAGGAGATTGGTTTGCCGACATTCAGTCAGCTGGTGAGAAAAGGACGGACGGCGCCGCGGTACAAGACGGCATCGCCCGCGTTGCAGGGATCGCCGCAACGGCGCGGAGTGTGTACGCGCGTCTATACGCAGACGCCGAAGAAGCCGAATTCAGCGCTGCGGAAGGTGGCTCGTGTGCGCCTGACGAATGGGATTGAGGTCACGACCTATATTCCCGGCATCGGCCACAACCTGCAGGAGCACTCGATTGTGCTGATCCGCGGGGGCCGTGTGAAGGACCTGCCGGGCGTGCGGTATCACGTGGTGCGCGGGACGCTGGATTCGGTGGGCGTGGCCGGCCGGAATCAGAGCCGCTCGAAGTACGGCACGAAGCGAGCCAAGGGCGGAGCGGCTAAAAAGTGACGGCGCTTTCCGCGGCGTCTGAGCCGCGGGGCGTCATCCTGAGCGCAATGCGCGAAGGATCTCCAAAGGAATCGGACTAAGGATCAGAGAGCATGCCGAGAAAAGGACATATCGCGAAGCGGGAAGTGGTGGCGGATCCGGTGTACAACTCGACGCTGGTGGAGAAGTTCATCAACTCGATGATGTGGGACGGGAAGAAGTCGACCGCCCAGGGGATCTTCTATACGTCCATGAAGAACCTTGAGGCGAAGGGCGGCGGGACCGATGCGCTGACGCTGTTCAAGAAGGCGGTGGAGAACTGCAAGCCGCTGCTGGAAGTAAAGACGCGGCGCGTGGGCGGAGCGAACTATCAGGTTCCGGTAGAAGTGAATCCGGATCGGCGGACGTCGCTGGCCATCCGGTGGCTGGTGAGCTACGGCCGGGCGCGCGGCGAAAAGGGCATGATCGACAAGCTGTCGAACGAGCTCCTGGATGCGGCGAACGGGCGCGGCGCGGCGATGAAAAAGAAGGAAGACGTGCACCGTATGGCGGAAGCGAACAAGGCGTTCGCGCACTATCGGTGGTAAGACAGCAGAGCTCAGAGCAAAGAATTAACCGCGGGCTGAGGAAGTCCGCAAGAAACAAAGAGAGAGTATCGTGCCTCGACAAGTACCGCTGAATCGTTGCCGGAACATCGGAATCATGGCGCACATCGACGCCGGAAAGACGACGACGACCGAGCGCATCCTCTATTACACGGGGATCACGCATCGGATCGGCGAGGTGCATGAAGGCACGGCGACGATGGACTACATGGAGCAGGAGCAGGAGCGCGGCATCACCATCACGTCCGCGGCGACGACCTGCACCTGGAAAGATATCCGGATCAACATTATCGATACGCCTGGCCACGTGGACTTCACGGCGGAGGTGGAGCGGTCGCTGCGCGTGCTGGACGGTGCGGTGGCGCTGTTCGATTCGGTATCGGGTGTCCAGCCGCAAACCGAGACGGTGTGGCGGCAGGGCGATAAGTACAAGGTCCCGCGCATTTGCTTCGTGAACAAGATGGACAAGGCGGGCGCGGACTTCGAGCATGTCATCGACACCATTCGCAAACGGCTGGGTGCGCGGCCGGTGGCGACGCAGATCCCCATCGGCGCCGAAGCCAGGTTCAAGGGCGTCGTGGACCTGATCACGATGAAGGCGATCCTGTGGCACGACGAGACCATGGGCGCCGAGTACAACGAAGAAGAGATTCCGGCGGATCTGAAAAAGAAGGCGGAAGCGTTTCGCATGCAGCTCATCGAAACGGTCGCCGAGAACGACGACGCGATGCTGCACCAGTTCCTCGAAGGCGAGACGCCGACGGCCGAGGAGCTGAAGGCGGCGCTGCGGCGGGCGACGATCGAGATGAAGGTGTTCCCGGTGCTGTGCGGGTCGGCCTTCAAGAACAAGGGTGTGCAGACGCTGCTGGATGCGGTTGTCGATTATCTGCCCAGCCCGCTGGATGTGCCGGCGATCGAAGGCATCGATCCGCATCATCCGGGCGTGGTGCTGAAGCGCGAGGCGAAGGATGATGAGCCGTTTTCGGCGCTGGCGTTCAAGCTGATCAACGATCAGTACGGCAAGCTGGGGTTCATCCGTCTGTACTCGGGATCGCTGAAGACCGGCGATACCGTGCTGAATCCGCGGTCGGGACGCACGGAGCGCGTGGGGCGCCTGGTGAAGATGCACGCCAACAAGCGTGAAGAGATCACCGAGATTTACGCCGGCGATATTTGCGCCTGTGTGGGTCTGAAGGAGATCAAGACCGGCGATACGCTGTGCGATCCGCATCATGCGATTGCGCTGAGCGCGATTGATTTTCCGGAGCCGGTCATTTCGGTGGCGGTCGAACCGAAGACCAAGACCGATCAGGAAAAGATGGGTGTGGCGCTGGCGCGGCTGGCCGAAGAGGATCCCACCTTCAAGGTGCGGACCGACATTGACTCGGGACAGACGATCATCAGCGGCATGGGCGAGCTGCATCTCGAAATTCTTGTGGATCGCATGAAGCGCGAGCACAAGGTCGAGGCGAATGTGGGTGAGCCGAAGGTTGCGTTCCGCGAGACGATCCGCAAGCACTCCGAGGCTGAAGGGAAATACATTCGGCAGACGGGTGGATCGGGCAACTACGGCCACGCGAAGATTCGTCTGGAGCCGAACGAGACAGGCAAGGGCGTCGAGTTCATCAACGAGATCAAAGGCGGCTCGATTCCGAAGGAGTACATCAAGCCGATCGAGCATGGTATCCGCGAGGCGGCGCTGGGTGGGATTCTGGCCGGCTACGAGCTCGTTGATTTCAAGGCGACCCTGTACGACGGCAGCTATCACGACGTCGACTCGAACGAGATGGCCTTCAAGATCGCTGGGTCGCTGGCCTTCAAGGAAGCGGCGCGGAAGGCGTCTCCGGTGCTGTTGGAGCCGGTGATGGCCGTCGAAGTCACGGTGCCGGAAGAGCACATGGGCACCATCATCGGCGACATCAACTCGCGGCGCGGCCGGATTGAAGGCATGGAGCACGTGGGCGGTTCGCAGGTGATCAAGGCCATGGTTCCGCTGAAGGAGATGTTCGGATACGTGAACGATATCCGTTCATCGACGCAGGGGCGGGCCTCGTACAGCATGCAGTTTGCGCGGTATGAAGAGGCGCCACGGATGATTTCGGAAGAGATCATCGGGCGAAATCAGGGTAAATAAAAGATTTGCAGCAGAAGCTGCGACCAGCAGTACGTTGCGATCGCAGTTACAAAATCAGAGTTTATGGGGCTGGAGCCGGATGGTCCGGCGCTCCGAGGTGAAACAGGCAGTACGAGCTACGAAAGGGAATCAGGACTTTTATGGCGAAGGAAAAGTTTGACCGGTCGAAGCCGCACGTGAACGTGGGGACGATTGGGCACATCGATCACGGCAAGA
>Ga0210398_10006275_pt1 | contig 10959 bp, 11 predicted proteins | sample IncBWC4OmetaG_FD_161047 | JGI IMG/M metagenome (GOLD analysis project Ga0210398, IMG submission 161047) | Forest soil microbial communities from Barre Woods Harvard Forest LTER site, Petersham, Massachusetts, United States - Inc-BW-C-4-O | ecosystem: Environmental > Terrestrial > Soil >... | reverse complement strand
GCGGCTACGGGTAGGGGCGGCTGGCCACGGCGTAGCCGCTGGCCGGGGACCACCGGTGGACCGTCATAAGGCCACGCTTGATATCCCAGTCGATGAACACCGCCTGCCCGATGTGCAGGGCGAACACGACCGCCTTTTCCGGCGCCTGGGCCAGCCACCACGCGTCGGCTGCCGAAGCGCGCAGGTCCTGGCCAGCCTCCGCCGCTGGCCCGGTCAGCTTGAGCTCTCCCTCTGCGGTGTCGGGGCCGGTCACCGCGCTGTGCAGCGCATACCGCTGATCTCGTCGCAGGTCGCTGGCCTTCGCCGACCAGGCCATGGCCCCGATGAGCAACTGGCCCTGAGCGATGTAGGGCTCAACCGGGCTGATGCGGGGGGATCCGTCGCGGCGCAGCGTCCCCAGCAGCGCCACGCGAGCCGAGTTCAACCGGGCCAGGCCGAGCCGCGAAAGCTCGGGCGCGCCCAGTTCGACATCCCGCCAGCTCGGCAGCGCAGGAACTGCGGCCACGTCAGCGACGCTACCTCCTGAGCACGTGTTCCGCGATGTCGCGGGCAATCGCTGGGATCTCCTGGGGTAGTTTCATCTACTGTGACACGCCGGGACACAGTGGTCCGGGGCTGGCGCCGAGGGCGGGTGGCGGTCGTGCTGCTGGCCGGCTGCGCCGCGCTCGCGGCCTGCGGCGGGCCCCCCGTTAGCGTGCAGTCTGTCGCTGGCACCCCCACGCGGTACCCGGGGGCCACCGCGAGCTCCGGCCCCGCCGCGACCGCCGGGCCGGCCGCCGGGGAGCCGCACGCCGCGCGCCCGGACGGGCCGCTGCTCGTGCCCGTGCCGGCCGCGCCGAGCGCGCTACCCGTCGTGCCGGGTGCGGGCCGCCTCGCGCAGACGAGCGCGTTCCCGAGCACGACTACCACGCCGTTCCGCGACGCCGTCTCCGACCTGTGGCTCGCGGTGACCACGGGCGACGCCCGCCTCGCGCAGCCCGCCTTCTTCCCCGAGGCGGCGTACATCCAGGTCAAGGCCATCGCCGACCCGCAGTCCGACTGGCAGGACAGGCTCTGGTACGACTTCACGCTCGACGTGGCGGCGGCCCACGCCCTCGTCGGCCACGGCGCCACGTTCGTCAGGGTCATCGTTCCGTCGTCGTATGCCGCCTGGGTGTCCCCTGGGGCCTGCTACAACAGCATCGGCTACTGGCATGTGCCCGGCTCGAGAGTCGTGTACGAGCAAGGCGGGGAAACGCGTTCGTTCGGAATAGCTTCTCTTATTTCCTGGCGCGGGGAATGGTACGTCGTGCACTTCGGCGCGGTGCTGCGCGACGGCGCCTACGGAGAAGTCGATGACCCGGAAGACGGCCAGGGAGTGCCAGGGCCGCCCGGCGGCTGCTAGCGGGGCCCGGCGAGAACGTTGGCAGGCGCTAAAGAACTCCTCACGAGGCGCCGCGGACGGACCCGGTCAGCTGGCCGCTGGTCGCCTGCACCTCGCAGATGACCGTCCTGGTTCCTGCCTTCCAGGCGACCTGGTCGGGGAACACGTACGACTGCGAGAGGCTGATGGCGAGCTGCGGGTTCAGGTATCCGGTCAGCTGGCTGGCGCAGCCCGAGCTCGCCTGCGCGCGGACTGCGGCCGTCCCCGGCCACGCCGACGCGGGCAGCGAGAACGTGGCGAACACTTCCGCCTGATGCGGGGTGGAGCAGGGAAGGACGGAGACTACCTGCCCGTTCGGGGTGTTGACGCAGTCTCCCGTGTGCAGCTTGAAGACGGCCGACTCCCGGTACTTGATCGTGACCGGCTTCTTGAAACCGTGGGTGAGCGCGCCGACGGTGCCGATCGCGCCGCCGACGATCGCCAGCGCGGCGATGACGAACAGCACGGCGAGCGCGAGGGTGCGGCCGCGGTGCCGCGGCTCGTCCTGCTCGACTGACTCGGCCCGCCCGACCAGCTCGGTGGGCTCGACCGGGTCGGGAAGCTCGACCGCCCAGGAAAGCTCGGTCTCGTCGGCAAGCCTGGTCTCTTCAGGAAGCGCGGTCTCCTCGGAAGACCCAGAGGGCTGGCCTGGCTGGCCCGGCTTGCCCGCTTCGGCCCCGGCGGCCCTCGCAGCCTCATCGGGCACAGCTTGCCCGGGGGAGTCAGGGGAGCCGGCGAGGTCAGCGGGCGCCTTGGGAGCCGCGTCGGCCGACAGGGGCGACTCGGCGGCGGACACCGCTGACGACTGAGCGTTTTCCTCGGTTTCTTCCGTGGTTTCCAGAGACATTACGCTCCTGCTTCGCGGTGCCAGACGCTCGCTTAAACGCGCCCTCAAATCCTCAAGTTCCCCATCTTCGGGGGTGGCATGCCCGCCAAGCTTCGCCTAGTTACCTGGAGGTTCGATGAATGTCGCGCGCCGGTAGCCTAAGGACCGTGCGATTGACGGAGTTCTGGGAGCGTATGAGAGAGCAATTCGGCGACGTGTACGCCGAGAGCGTAGCCAAAGATTACGTTCTGTCTAACATAGGTGAACGCACAGTAAACAAGGCTTTGGCGGACGGGGAGGACCCGAAGATCGTCTGGCGCGCCGTGTGCGAGACGTTCAACATCCCCCAATCGCGCCACTAACCCGTTATCCCTAGCCTGATCCCTAACCTGACGATTGCGCAATCGACGCCAATAGCCGGTACCACTCGGCTACTAGGCGTTGGCCAGGTTGCGCCGTGAATTCCGGGATCGATCGGCACTGCGACGGCGAACACCTTGTTGATGGCTCCCGGCTTGCCCGATAACGTGGAATGTCGGTGGCGCGGTGCCACCACGCCGCCGCCGAGGAGGCCGGATGTCGGCAGATCCGCCCGGTTCACCCGCGCTGCGCGCGTCCGACGCGGACCGCGACCGGGTCATCGAACTGCTGCGCGCCGCCGTCGCCGATGGCCGGCTCGACCGCGGCGAGTTCGACCAGCGGCTGGACGCGGCGCTGGCTGCCCGCACCATCGACGCGTTGGCCCCGCTCACCGCCGACCTGATCGCAGTGCCAGGCAGCGCCAGCGCGCTCACGCTGCCGCTCGCCGGGACACCGGCCGAGCCAGCCGCCGAACTGCTCACCATCAAAGGGAAGCACGGCCCGGTGCGCCGCGACGGCCGGTGGACGCTGCCGCACCGGCTGGCGCTGCGCACCGCGTGGTGCAACGTCATGCTGGACCTGACCAGCGCGGTGCGCAGCGGACCCGAGCTGGTCATCGAGATGCGGGTGCGCGGCGGCAACGTGGAGCTGGTCCTCGCGCCGGGCATGGTGGTGGACGCCAACGAGCTGGCGGTCCGGCACGGCAGGCTGGCGATCAGCAGGGACGCGGGGGACAACGCGCCGGAGACGCTGTGCGTCCGCCTGGTAGGCCGGATGAAGCACGGCCGGATCGACACCCGATGGCTGGCGCCGCGCCGGTGACGCACGGGAGGGCTCGGAGCTTTCTACAGGGCGTCGGACAGGCGACCTGCTGCGTACCGTCAGAGGTCGTACGTCGCTTGGGTATTGGCACGTCCCGCTAGAGCGTGCCGAATGCGCAATGACAGGATCGCTCCCGGTGCCAACACGCACCGGCGGAGCCGGCCGGGTCGCCGGGTGGGGGTATGCCGCCGGATATTTCGCTTTTATCCGGACATTCTTCCGCGTGCGCCTTGGGGCGCGGGCTACCGGTTCCCTGATTGGGTGTCCTTTAGGGGGCTATGGCACCCGGAAGGACACCCAATGATGGCCGCCAGCCTCCTCCATACCCCAGCCGGGTATCTGCGCTGGGACCTACGCGGTGACGCCGCCATTCGCAAAGGGCATATGTCGCTTCGATCGTCAGGCGGCGCGTTGCAGACTTCACAACCCTTTGACGGTGGTGAGCGGGACCCCCTCGTTTTCGGGCAGGCTGCCCGATGCGCCCAGTGTGCGGGTTGCCCCAAGGGAAAGGTCAAGCGCGAGGTGCGGGGCGGAGCCCAAGGGCATAGCAGGACGCGCATCGATCGAACAAGCCGGCGTGTCTTGGCTGCGATCGAATAATCGTTCCCCTATAGTGGGACTGTCGGGCTGCTGCGTGCGGGGGTCCGGAGCGCGTTCTCCCTGGTCCGTGCGGTGCAGCCCGGAAATGTCAGTGGTGGCGCGTAGCGTGTGCAGCGATGAACAGCGGGCGATGGTTTTGCCCGGTGGCGTCCTCGATACCTACTACAACCCGGCAGGGAGTCCTCATGGCACCAAGCGGCAAGCCGGCCCCGGAGAGGGCCGGTGACAGGGATAAGGCGCTGGAGGCCGCACTTGTCCAGATCGAGCGGCAGTTCGGCAAGGGCTCGGTCATGCGGCTTGGCGATCAGGCGCGGGTGCCCATCGACGTGATCCCCACGGGCTCGATCGCCCTCGACGTGGCCCTGGGCCTCGGCGGGCTGCCGCGCGGCCGGATCGTCGAAATATACGGTCCAGAGAGCAGCGGGAAAACCACAGTGGCGCTGCACGCCGTGGCGAACGCGCAGAAGGCGGGCGGCATCGCCGCGTTCATCGACGCCGAGCACGCGCTCGACCCGAGCTACGCCCAGAACCTCGGCGTGGACACCGACGCGCTGCTCGTCTCGCAGCCGGACACCGGCGAGCAGGCGCTGGAGATCGCGGACATGCTGATCCGCTCGGGCGCGATCGACGTCGTGGTCATCGACTCGGTCGCCGCGCTGGTCCCGAAGGCCGAGATCGAGGGGGAGATGGGCGACAGCCACGTCGGCCTCCAGGCGCGGCTGATGTCCCAGGCGCTGCGCAAGATCACCGGCGCGCTGAGCCAGACCAAGACGACCGCCATCTTCATTAACCAGCTACGGGAGAAGGTGGGCGTCATGTTCGGCTCCCCGGAGACCACCAGCGGCGGCAAGGCGCTCAAGTTCTACGCCTCGGTCCGCCTCGACGTCCGCAGGATCGAGACGCTCAAGGACGGCACGGAATCGGTCGGCAACAGGACCCGGGTCAAGGTCGTCAAGAACAAGCTAGCGCCTCCCTTCAGGAACGCAGAATTCGATATTCTTTACGGCATCGGGATAAGCCGCGAAGGCAGCCTCATCGACCTCGGCGTCGAGCAGGGGATCGTGCGCAAGGCAGGCGCCTGGTACACCTACGAGGGCGACCAGCTCGGCCAGGGCAAGGAAAACGCGCGGAACTTCCTGCATGAGAACGAGGACCTGGCCAACGAGATCGAGAAGAAGATCAAAGAGAAGCTCGGCGTCGGTCCGCGCCTGGACGCGGACGCCAGCGCGCCGACGGGTCAGGGATCCGGCCCCGCGGGACCCGCGGACGGACCCGCGCTCGCCCCGGTGCCGACGGGCCCCGCGGCGAAGGGCGCTGGCACGACCGCCGGCGTCTGACGGGCGTGCGTCCCTGTGGCCGGCCACAAGGGCCGCACGAGCGGCACGCGGCGTGGCGCTCGCCGCGACCCGGACCAGAACTCAGACCAGGACCGGGAGCCCAGGACCGGCCAAGACGACGCCCCTGATCCGGAGACGCGGGCGCGGGAAATCTGCCTGCGGCTGCTGACGTTCGCGCCCCGGACCAGGGCGCAGCTCGCCGACGCGCTCCGCAAGCGCGGCCTTCCCGGTGACGTGGCCGACGCCGTCCTTGACCGGTTCGCCGGAGCGGGGCTGATCGACGACGCCGCGTTCGCCCGGGCATGGGTGGAGTCCCGGCATCACAGCCGGGGACTGGCGGGCCGCGCCCTGCAAGCCGAGCTGCGGCGGCGCGGCGTCGACGACGACCAGATCCGCGACGCCATCGACGACCTCGGGCCGGACGCCGAGGTGACCACCGCACGGCGGCTCGTCCAGCAGAGGCTCGCGAGCACCCGGGGACTGACGCCCGAGGCGCGGATCCGGCGGCTGGCCGGGACGCTCGCGCGCAAGGGATACCCTCCAGGGCTGGCGTTCCGTGTCATCAGGGAGGCCATAGAGGCCGAAGGTGCAGGCGGGGCGCTAGGGGAGGAGTGGGGAGACGGCGAAGCATTGAGTTCCGGCGACCCGGATGCCTGTACGGAGTGAAATCACTTTATTTCACTAAGTAAACTTTGGTTCCCACAGGGATGGTTTGCTTGCTCAAACCGTTATCAACGCTTAACCTCACGGCAGTGAGGCGTTATCTAGCGCTGGACGGGTGATCGGCTCGGACAACCCGAAGACGACGGCTAGTCGCCGCAGCCGGACGGCGTGCGCGACCCCTCGCGCCAGGGCGTGAGCCCAGGGGCATCGACCCCCGGCATACCCCTGGGTAGCGCCCTGACCAGCAGGGTTCCGGCGAGCGACGGACGAAAGGGGTGACCGTGAGCGGCGGAGTCGCCTTCATGGTGATCGGGCTGGTCGCTTTGGCCCTCGCGTTCAGCGCGTTCGCCGTCGTGCTGCGCCGGTCCGCGCCAAGAACTCTGCTGCCCCGGCCAGCGGCGGACCAGGAGCGGCTGGCCGGAGCGACCGAGCTAGACGCCGTCCAGGCCGCCGCCGCGGAACAGAACGCCGGCCAGCTCCGGGAGCGTGCGCAAGCCGACGCCGATCAGCTGCGGACCCACGCGCAGGCCGACGCCGACCAGCTCAGGGACCGCGCGCAGGCCGACGCCGAACAGCTGCGGACCCGCGCGCAGGCCGAGGCCGAGGGGATCTTGAGGCGTACCGCCGAGGCGGCCGAGCAGGCCGCTCAGGGCCGCCGTGAGGTCGAGGATGAGATCCACTCCGTCAAGGAGGAAATACGCGAGCTCCGCGGCGACTTGGAACGCCGCGAACTGCGGATTAGCGAGCGGGAGCAGCGCCTCGACGCCGAGATGCGCCGCATGGAAGAGCGCCGGCAGGCGCTCGAACGGCGGAAGCAGGAACTCGACGACCGGGGCACGGCTCTCGACGACGCGTCCGCGTCGGCCCGCCAGGAACTCGAGCGTGTCGCCGGGCTGACCGCGGACGACGCCAAGAGCGAGCTGGTCGCGACCATGGAGAATCAGGCCAAGCGCGAGGCCGCGATCACGATCAGGACCCTCGAGAACGAGGCGAAGGCCGAGGGCGACAAGCGCGCCCGCAAGATCGTCACGCTCGCCATCCAGCGGGTGGCCGTGGAGGCTACCAGCGAGTCCGTGGTCTCGGTGATGCACTTGCCAGGCGACGAGATGAAGGGCAGGATCATCGGCCGCGAAGGCCGGAACATCCGTGCCTTCGAGTCCATAACCGGTGTCAACCTGATCATCGACGACACTCCCGAGGCGGTCCTGCTCTCCTGCTTCGACCCGGTCCGGCGTGAGGTCGCCCGGCTCACCCTGGACCGCCTCGTCCAGGACGGCCGGATCCACCCGCAGCGGATCGAGGAGGCCTACGAGCGCGGCAAGGCGGAGATCGAGCTGCTCTGCCAGCGGTCCGGCGAGGACGCGATGACCGAGCTCGGCATCACCGACATGCACCCGGAGCTCATCGCCCTGCTCGGCAGGCTGCGCTACCGCACTTCCTACGGCCAGAACGTCCTGGCGCACCTCGTCGAGAGCGCGCACATCGCCGGCATGATGGCCAGCGAGCTGCGGATGGACCCGGTGCTGCTCAAGCGCTGCACGGTGCTGCACGACATCGGCAAGGCGCTCACCCACGAGGTCGAGGGCAGTCACGCGCTGATCGGCGCGGAGATCGCCCGCAAGTACGGTGAATCCGACGACGTGGTGCACGCCATCGAGGCGCACCACAACGAGGTCGAGGTGCGCACCGTCGAGGCGGTGCTCACGCAGGCGGCCGACGCGATGAGCGGGGGCCGGCCCGGCGCGCGCCGCGAGTCGCTGGAGATGTACGTCAAGCGGCTCGAGCGCCTCGAGCAGATCGCCTCGGTCAAGGACGGGGTGGAGAAGGTCTTCGCCATGCAGGCGGGCCGCGAGATCCGGGTCATGGTCAAGCCGGACAAGGTCGACGACATCCAGGCCCAGGTGATCGCCCGCGACATCGCCAAGCAGGTGGAAGAGGAACTCACCTACCCGGGCCAGATCCGCGTCACGGTCGTCCGCGAGTCTCGCGCCACCGAGTTCGCCCGCTGAAATTATCCCGAACGTACGCGGGGTGACTCTAGCCCGCGCATGTCACCGGCATCTGCCCGCCCCACGCTACGAACTGGGCTATTGCTCCCGCTCGTCGCGGCCGGTCCAGGTGCAGACGCATACCTCGTTGCCTTCCGCGTCGGCCAGGACCCAGAACGAGGGGGCGAAAGAATCGTCGGCAAGCCGGCCGCCGGCGGCCAGGGCGGCGCGTACCCGGCCCCCGGCCTCGTCATGGGCCACCGTGATGTCGAAGTGGATCCGGTTCCGCTGCGGCCGCGGGCTGCCCATCTGCTGAAACCAGATGGCCGGAAGCTGTCCGGCAGGATCGACGATGGCGTCTTGGCCGCCGTCGCTGCCGGGCTCGTCGGCGTAGCCCAGCACTGCTTTCCAGAACGGCCGGATCGCGGGTATGTCCATCGCGTCAATGGCCAGCTCCAGCATCTGGACCGGACGCGGTGACCCGGCGGACGTCGCGCCGGCGGGGGCAAGCCCGAGCCCGGCCAGGGCGGCGTCGATGCGATGCGCAAGGTGCGCGTCCCAGCCGGTGACGGCGGCCAGCGCCCTGGTCTGCACGGACAACTCGACCCGGTCAGGGCGCATGTCCGCCCGCAGGTGAGCGTCTGCGTCTGGCCCGCACGCGGCGACCGCGGCGCCGGCCACCTCGCTGGCCTGCGCCAGAGACTGCACCGGTACCGAGGCAGCCAGCATGCCCAGCAGGTACCGCCAGCCGATACCGGCCACCGCCGCCGAAGCGGCGGTACGGGAAAGCGGGGCATCAAGATCCGGTTCGCTCACCTATCCAGGATGCCAGCCAACGCCTCGCCCAGCGCGGGCACGCCCTATACGTCCAGGATGAACCGGGCGGCCGGGCTGAGCCTTGCGAGCGTCTCCGGGCGGGCATACTTCTGCTGGTCGAGCTGCTGGCCGTGGCCACGGCGGGTGAAGTAGGAGTGCACCGCCCGGCGTGGCCGGCGCGTGCGGTTGAGGGTGCCGCCATGCCAGAGGTGGCTGTTGAAGACGACAACGGTTCCGGCCGGGGCGGTGAGCTTGACCTCATCGGGATGCGCGGCCGCCGGATCGGCCATAACGTCACGCACGGACACCGTGAGCCGGTGGGAACCAGGCACTACCCGGGTGGCGCCGTTGTCGGTGGTGAAATCGTCTAGCAGCCAGATCGAGTTGCACACCTGGTAGGGACCGGCCCCGGCCGGGCCGCCTTCGGCGTGCAGTGCCTGGCGTCCCTGACCCGGCAGGGCAGCGCGGCTGTTGAGCGAGGACAGCTTGAATTCGCCGAGCACGTAGGCGATGCAGGCCAGCACACGCGGATCGGTGAAGCAGACCTCGAAGACGGGGTCCTTGTTGACGAGATCGGCGAGCCGGTCAGTCCCGGCCTCCTGATGCACCTCGATCCCGGCACGATCGCCCTCGGCTGCCATCAGGTCGGCCAGCCTGGCTCGCATCCTCGTCACCTGCTCGTCCGAGAGGACGCCGGCGAGCGGCGCGTATCCGTCGCGGTCGAGCCGTTCCTTCGCGTCCGCGTCAAGAGTGTCATCGGTGACGCCCAGCTGAGCGAGCGCGCTCGCCATGTCCATGCTGCCTCCATCGGCGTGAGCTGGTCACATGCCGTACGGGGTCATACGGTCTTCCCAGCCTATGAACGCGGGACCGCCGGTCTCAGTCCCGGGACTGCTGTAAGCCCGGGTGCTGAGTTGCTCTGTGCAGTGGCGGGCAAGGGTGGGGTGCGGCTCCTGCTCATCACCCACAGCACCGCGGCCTGCGACCTGGCCAGCAGGTGTACGAGGGGAGTCCGGATGATTACCTGTAGAGGAGTTTCTGATGCTATTCGGCGGCACCCTCCCCCCGGAGACCATCCCGCACACCACCGTCTTCCGGCAGCACGTCTACGAAACCGTGGACGGCAGAATCGTCTGGCCGTCGGTGAACGGACCCATCCCGGAGCGCTGGCCCTCCCTGCCGCCCGGCGTGGCCGGGTTCTACACCCTCTACCCGAACCCGGACGAGCTCCTCGCCGGGAAGCTGGACGAAAAGCTGCAGGCCTATCTCGCCGGGGCGCAGCCGGGCAGCATGCTCACCACCTTCGCCGAGGCGGACGGGGACGCCTCCACGGGTGGCCAGTTCGCCCCGCTCGGCCTGACTCAGGCCAAGCTAACGGATGTTCACGCACGCATGCAGGCCCTCTGCGCCAATGCACACGTCCGGTACGGATCGGTAGCCTGCGGGTACAACGCGTCGTCCCTTGGCTGGAGCGCCCGCGGGCTCGACTTCTACGGCCTGGACATCTACGAGCCGTGCCCGCCCGGCATCCTGAACGCGCTGAACGAGTGGCGGAAAAATGTCAGCGCCTTCCATCCCGACCCGTTGCTGTGCATCGCCGAGACCAACACCAGCACCCCCGCCCGGCGCCCGTTCTGGTTCTCCGCCATCTTCGGCTGGCTGAAAGCCCACGACCAAACCGGCGGCGGGGTGCCCGCCATGTGCACGTACTGGAACCCCGGCGGCCCTTTGTCCGGCCCCTGGCTACCCGACGACGAAGCCACCATAGAAGCCCTGTCCTCGATCGCGGAGGCAGCCCCGTAAGGTCACCAGCCGGATCTTCGGCGGTTCAGGCGTCTGACCTGGTACATGGGCTGAGAGGATCTCTCGGTATGGAAATACTGAGCAGCCGTGTCCTGCTGCGCCCCGTCGACCTGGACCGAAGCCGCCGCTTCTACCGCGATGTGCTGGGCCTGGCGGTCTACCGCGAGTTCGGGCCCGTGGACGATCCCGGCCTGGTGTTCTTCCTCGGGCAGGGACTGCTCGAGGTATCCGGTCACGGGCCCGGCCCTTCCGGGGACCCGGTCATGATCTGGCTGCAGGTACGAGACGTCCGCGCCGAGCACCACCGCCTGACCGCGGCAGGAGCCCGCGTTGTCCGGGAGC
>Ga0210398_10006274_pt1 | contig 10960 bp, 7 predicted proteins | sample IncBWC4OmetaG_FD_161047 | JGI IMG/M metagenome (GOLD analysis project Ga0210398, IMG submission 161047) | Forest soil microbial communities from Barre Woods Harvard Forest LTER site, Petersham, Massachusetts, United States - Inc-BW-C-4-O | ecosystem: Environmental > Terrestrial > Soil >... | reverse complement strand
AGCCGTCAGCGTTATGCCGGGGCGAATAGCGAATCGCTCGACATCCGGCTCGCCGTAACGTGCGCGCAGGTCAACGGAATCCTGGGGAGTTGTCCCAGCAAACGCCAAAAAGATGAGGCACCCCAATAGAATTCGCACGGTGTGCTGAGTTTAGGGCTTTCAGCCCTTGCGGTGCAATTACAGAATAAATCTCGACACTAAGGATGTGCTACAAGAAGCCTATCCCGTGCGACGCTTGGCGTCAGCGGCGGGATCGGTGGTGGAAAGGCGGTCGATGACTTCTTTGGGGAGGGGGCGGGATTTCATTTTGGATGGATCGTTGGGATCGGGGGCGGTCCAGACGCGGGTCGCGAAGCCTTCTACTGCCAGGGCGCCTGCTTTCAAAATGTGGTGGCGAACGACGAAGCTGCTTTTGCCGAATTTGGTTACGGTGGACTCCGCGATTAATTCGTCGCCGAATTTGGACGGCAGGATGAAGCGCGCGCGCAGATCCACGATGGGAAAACCGATCACGCCGTGCTGCTTGAATAAAGTTTGAATGGGCATTCCTGCGTCTAGAAATAGCGCGGTGGTGCAGTCGTCGAACCAGGCGAGGTATTGCGGGAAAAAGACGATGCCTGCGGGATCGCAGTGACCCCATTCGACCAGCAGGTTTTTGCGGCTTACCAGCATTCTCAGCGTGCTCCGGGTACAACCAAGACGAGGCCGCATGGTAACATTCGCGGCTCAGCGGTTTGTGGAAAAACTGAACAGGGATGCCCCCCTGATGAAGTGGCGGGTATATGTCGCAGCTGAAGCTCCGACCCCCTGAAAATTCGCCATGTCCGCAGACCGTAAAATGCGTTCGGATAGCGGAGCCTAAGGCTGCGACCGCAAGAAGCTCAGGGTTCCGAGCAAAGAGGAAGCTTTTAGCGATTCCATGCGAACACAGGTAGGAATTGTCGGGGCAGGGCCGGCCGGGCTGGTGCTGTCGCACCTGCTGCATCGGCAGGGCATCGAGTCTGTGGTGATCGAGACTCGCAGCCGGGAGTATTGCGAAGAACGCGTGCGTGCCGGGGTGCTGGAGCAAGGCACGGTGGACCTGCTGGAGGAAATCGGCGTGGGCGAGCGGATGCGCCGGGAAGGGCTAATTCATTACGGAGTGAACTTGAGGTTCTCCGGGCGCACCCATCACATCGATTTCAGAGAACTCACCGGTGGGCGCGGCATCATGATTTACGCGCAGCACGAAGTGATCAAAGACCTGGTGAAAGCGAGATTGGCGTCCGGCGGCCAGCTTCTTTTCGACGTGGAGGACGTGAGCATTCGTGATTTCGGCGAGACGAATTCTTCCTCAAAGCCCACCATCCTGTTTCGTAAGAACGGCGAAGCGCAACAGATCACTTGCGATTTCATCGCGGGATGTGACGGCTCTCACGGTATTTGCCGGCCGTCCGTTCCGGATGGTGTGCTCACACTGTACGAGCGGATTTATCCCTTCGCGTGGCTGGGAATTCTGGCGGAGGCGCCGCCTTCGTCCGAGGAACTGATCTACGCTTATCACGAGCGCGGGTTCGCGCTACTCAGCATGCGGTCGCCGCAGATCAGCAGGCTCTACCTTCAGTGCAAGCCGGACGAAAACTTGGTGGAGTGGTCCGACGAGCGAATTTGGGAGGAGCTGCATACCAGGCTGGCATCAACGGAAGGTTGGAGGTTGGCGGAAGGGCCAATCATTCAGAGAGGCGTTACCGGAATGCGCAGCTCGGTGATCGAGCCGATGCAGTTCGGCAAACTATTTATTGCGGGAGATGCAGCGCATATCGTTCCGCCGACGGGAGCGAAGGGGCTGAATCTGGCTGTTGCGGACGTTCGAGTGCTCGCTCGAGCACTCGGCGAGTACTATTCTTCTGGCCGCCACGATCTGCTGGATGCCTATTCGACAACCTGCTTGCGGCGCGTTTGGAAAGTGCAGCGGTTTTCGTGGTGGATGACGTCCATGCTGCATCTCTGGGAAAACGAAAACGCTTTCGACCATCGCCGCCAGCTTGCCGAGCTTGATTACGTCACTAGCTCGCGCGCCGCTTCGCAAACGCTGGCGGAAAATTACGTTGGACTGCCGATGGAATACGATCCTCGCTGAGCAATGTCTTTGGAACGATGAATTTCACGCGCGGTTGAAAGCGCAGCCGGCAAAAATCAGGGCTTCCACTTCTTTCGACGGAATAAAACACTGGCGAGACCAGTCGCGAGCATCAGCACCGTTCCCGGTTCCGGGGTGGAAATCGGCGGAGGCGGAACTACCGGCGGAGTATTTCCGCTTGGCGGACCCCCTCCTAAAATGGGAAAACCCGGAGGCGGAAAGCCCCCGACGCCAGGAGATCCGGAAGCGGGCGGAATACCTATCGTCGGCGGCGGAAACAAAGGAACACCGCCAGGCACAAAAGGCGCGCCGAGCAGGGCGGGAGCCCCCGCCAAACTCTGGGCAACTTCCGGCGGCGCCGCTTCAAACTCAGGCTCGGCAGCCAAGACCGGACCCGCCGGAGCTTCGGCGAGACGGTTTCCGCAGCGAGTTCTGGCCATGTTTTCGCCGTCGGTAATAACAGTTTCACCCTTGAGAAGCGTCAATCTCTTCTTGGACCAGAACACGCGATTAGCCAGCCGGTAGGAAACGTAGAGAAGCCGGTCTTCGTTCAAGCGAACGACTCGTGCTCTTGCGACGTTAAAACCCTGGTAATGTTGTGCGACGACAGGGTCGCGCGTTATGGAATTCCTAAGCTCAGCAGCATTTTCCACGCCGCCCGGGATTACCGAATAGGGATATATGGAGCGAGCGGAATCACTGCCATCAGATGAAACTTTGGGAAGGTCCGAGCCGGCGGCGGCAGACAGGAATGAAGAACTATAGTCGAGAGCGATCTGGGTGCGATCGTTCGGCGCAAGTGCACACCAAACGGAAAAAGCTCCCAGAGTTAATACTGCCAAGGATCCTAAACGGCGGAGGTCAATCTTCCGGGCGAGCTTCGCCCCGAATCTACGGGAATAGTCCATCTATCCTGATTTGACAACAGAATGGAATTGCTGGGCCCCTGTGTCGGTAACGATTATGCATTTCTTTTACCATCTATGCCAATCCAGATTTGGCTGTGCAAGTTGGAGACAAACCGGAGGATTGACGGGACTTACCGGCATTTGCAAACTGACTAGAGTTTGGGGCGACGGAGTCCAATTCGGGAATGTGAGGGAAACTAGGAAGACGATTGCCCGAAAATAGTACTTTCGTCCTATATTCGGAGCAAGCTTTAAACGCCAGCCGCCACGGCGGAGACTGTTTTTCGAACTGGTTCAGCGGTGAGAGAGCGCAGTCCGAGAAATAGAGTCGCTCTTCAATTCGATTGGCTGAGCGTCCGCAGCACGTTCGCGCTGTGTTTGGTTCCGCTTGAGGTCCCAGAGAGCGTAGGCCAGGCTCAGGAACGGACCAAGAATCATAGCGATGACCGCCAGCAAAAACAGTATGAGGAACATCAGCACGATCACAATGATCGGCATTGAACCCTTCCTTCACTTCCCCGCGTCTAATTTGTGACGGCAAATGGCCGGGGCTGTACCACTCTTTTGGACGCACTTAACAAACCCCGGGATTCGCGAAAAGTTACGGTTTTAGAAGTATTTTTGCGTCGCGATGATCGCTGTCCGTCGGCACACCCTGGGGGAGTGCGGCGGGAAGATTGCGTCCGGGTCGTATATTTTTATCAAGCCGACCGTGGTTTTTTTTAACGTACTGCGTGCAATAATAATGCTACATCTGTGATGGAGTTAAACCCGTTGGGGAACGTTTTCTACGCTCTCCAAGCGGTTCAGGGGTCCCTTGAATGTGGATAGTTCGGCTAGCATTACGCAGGCCATATACCTTCGTGGTGATGTCGATTTTGTTGCTGATACTGGGTCCCGTCGCGATTCTTCGCACGCCTACGGACATCTTTCCGAATATTGATATCCCGGTCGTCAGCGTCATATGGAACTACACCGGACTATCTCCCGAAGAGATGTCTAACCGAATTATTTTCAACTACGAGAGATCGCTTACCACCACAGTCAACGATATCGAGCATATTGAGTCGCAATCGCTGGCGGGTATCGCGGTTGTGAAGATTTTCTTCCACCAGGGAGTGCAGGTGGCCAATGCGATCGCTCAGGTCACTGCGATATCGCAGCCTATCGTACGGACACTGCCGCCAGGAACCACACCGCCTTTTATCATCACGTACAACGCCTCGACGGTGCCCATTCTTCAGCTTGCGCTCTCGGGCAAGGGTCTATCGGAACAGCAATTAGGCGACATTGGGTTGAACTTTCTCCGCACGGGGCTTGTGACGATTTCAGGCGTGGCAATTCCCTATCCTTATGGCGGCAAACAGCGGCAAGTTCAAGTGGATTTGAATACTACGGCGCTGCAGTCGAAAGGGCTTTCCCCGCTCGACGTGGTGAACGCGCTTACCTTACAGAACCTAATTTTGCCGGCGGGCACAACGAAAATCGGGCTGTTTGAGTACCAAGTGGACATGAATGGCGCCCCGGCCACGGTGGCCGAACTCAACGATCTGCCGATCAAGACGGTTGGGAGCAGCACTATATACATCCATGATGTGGCGCAAGTGCGGGACGGCTTTCCGCCGCAAACCAACATTGTGAACGTGGATGGAAAGCGTGCGTCCCTGATGTCGATTCAAAAGAACGGAGACGCATCCACGCTCGATATCATTTCGGGAATTAAAGCCCTGTTGCCGCAAATCCAGGCGGGTCTGCCCCCGCAGTTGGAGATTAAACCTCTTTCGGACCAATCCATTTTCGTTCTCGCGTCAATTAAGGGAGTCGTTCGCGAAGCCATCATCGCTGCGTGCCTAACTGGATTCATGATCCTGGTATTCCTGGGAAGCTGGCGCAGCACGCTGATCATCGCTGTGTCGATTCCGCTTTCGATTCTTACGTCCATTATCGTCCTGAGCGCGCTGGGACAGACTATCAACATTATGACTCTCGGCGGTTTGGCGCTAGCCGTGGGTATCCTGGTGGACGACGCGACTGTCGAGATCGAGAACATTAACCGCAACATCGACCAGGGCAAGGAAATCGTGCAAGCCATTCTAGATGGAGCGCAGCAGATTGCCGTGCCGGCGTTCGTTTCCACGCTCTCCATCTGCATCGTATTCGTGCCGATGTTTTTTCTGTCGGGAGTAGCGCGCTATCTGTTTGTCCCGCTCGCCGAAGCTGTGTGCTTCGCGATGCTTGCGTCCTATTTGTTATCGCGAACGCTGGTGCCCACCATGGCCAAGTATCTGCTGGTGGCGCAAATTGAAGAGGGTCACGAGGGAACGCCGAAATCTCGGAACCCTTTTGCGCGAGTTCAGCAGAAATTCGAACACGGATTCGAGAAGCTGAGGGATGGGTACCACCGGTTGCTGGAAACATGCATCCGACACGACCGCATATTTGTGGTTTGTTTCTTCGGCGCCTGCGTGCTGTCGTTCCTGCTTTTGCCCATGGTCGGACAGGATTTCTTTCCCACGGTGGACAGCGGCGAATTCAAGCTCCACTTGCGCGCGCCAACTGGAACTCGCATCGAAGAGACAGCGGCAATATGCGAGCGCGTGGACGACGACATGCGCCAGATGATTCCCAAGGCGGAATTAGCCACGATCATCGATAACATTGGCCTGCCTTACAGCGGTTTTAACCTTTCTTACAGCAATTCCGCGCCGATTGGACCCGGCGATGCGGACATTTTGGTGGAACTATCGAAGAAACATCGTCCGACGGAGGAATATGTTCACGAACTCCGTACGCGGCTAAGCCATGATTTCCCTGGCGTCACATTTTATTTTCTTCCCGCGGACATGGTCAGCCAGATATTGAACTTCGGGCTGCCGGCTCCAATCGATATACAGATTGTTGGAAGAAATTTGGTGGGCGATCGGGAGTTTGCGGACAACTTGATGAATCAACTGAAATTCGTTCCCGGCACCACCGATCTGCGAATCCAGCAACCGTTCGATCAGCCGAAGCTGCATTTTGATATCGACCGCACCAAAGCGCAGCAAATCGGATACACGCAGCGCGACGTCGCGAATAACCTCTTGATTTCGCTCAGCGGGAGTTTTCAGACCGCTCCTAGTTTTTGGCTCGACCCGAAGACAGGAGTGACCTACAACATTGCGGCGCAGATGCCGCAGTACAGAATCGACACGCTTCAAGATCTCCAGAATATTCCGGTGACCGGCCCAAATCCAAATGCACCACCCTCAATTTTTGCCAGTCTCGCATCGGTGAGCCGAGGAGCGGAGATGGGCGTTGTTTCGCACTATAATGTCCAGCCTGTGGTCGACATCTACGGCGCGGTGCAGGGGCGCGACCTCGGCGCTGTCGCCCGAGAAATCGCACCAATCATCGACCGGAGCAAAAAGGATCTGCCGCGAGGGTCGCAACTTATCGTTCGGGGGCAAATTTCCACGATGCAAGCATCGTTTTCCGGCCTTTTGTGGGGACTGGTATTTTCGATTCTTCTGGTCTATTTGCTGATCGTTGTTAATTTTCAGTCCTGGCTTGATCCGTTCATCATTCTGATGGCGCTGCCGGCGGCCTTGGCTGGAATCGTTTGGTTTCTGTTCATTACGAGAACGACAGTGAGCGTGCCCGCTCTCACCGGCGCGATCATGTGCATGGGCGTAGCGACCGCCAACAGCATTCTGGTTGTTAGTTTCTCGAGGGAGAGGCTTGACGAAGGCAAGACTGCGGAGGAAGCCGCTCTGGAGTCTGGATTCACACGCTTTCGACCAGTTATTATGACGGCTTTGGCGATGATCATCGGAATGTTGCCGATGTCGCTGGGACTAGGGGAAGGCGGTGAACAAAACGCGCCGCTGGGCCGCGCCGTCATCGGCGGACTTTTGTTTGCAACCGTGGCTACCCTTTTCTTTGTGCCGGTCTTTTTTAGTATTGTGCATGGATGGCGGGGGCGGAAAGAAACCGGACAACACAGTGTGGCGTGATTGAAACTGCGTGCGGCGCGCGTCATCTAAGACTTAGTAACAAAGGAAAGAAGGATCGATGACTGATCAGCCTGAAAAGCAAGCTCCTCCGCAAGAGTCGTACGATCGACCTGCGCGAAAGACGGAAGGAACAGGCCACGGCGTGGTGATTGCCCTGCTCGTAGCGATTATCGTGGGCGGTATTGTTGTGATGGGGGTGGTGCCGCGCTTAAGAGCTAAAGCCGCGCTTCGCACAGAAACCCGGGATCTGGCTATTCCGACTGTCGTAGTGATTCAACCCAAACGCGGCGATCCTCAGCAGGAGATCGTTCTTCCCGGTAATATGCAAGCGTTTGAAGACGCGCCGATCTTCGCGCGCACGAACGGATATTTGAAGAAATGGTACGTGGATATCGGCGGACACGTGAAGGCTGGCCAGTTGCTGGCGGACATCGAGACGCCGGAAGTTGATCAGCAGCTTTTGGTGGCGCGTGCGGATCTGAATACGGCGCAAGCAAACCTGAACCTCTCGAAAATTACAGCGGACCGCTTCGACGGACTGAAGAACACAGACTCAGTGTCGAAACAGGACGTGGATAACGCGCACGGTGATTTCGAAGCAAAGAAAGCTACGGTGGCGTCCGCACAATCCAATGTGAGGCGGCTCGAAGAAACCCAGGCGTTCAACAAGATTTATGCACCGTTCGATGGCATTATCACAGCGCGCAACACAGACATAGGACAGCTGATCGACTCCGGCAGCGGTGGCGCGGCGAGAGAGATGTTTCACATTCAATCGACACGTGTGCTGCGCGTGTACATCAACGTTCCTCAGCAATACTCGCAGGCTGCCAAGCCGGGGCTCTCAGCTGATCTCACCTTGGCCGAATTTCCCGGCCGTCGCTTTAAAGGGGAATTAGTGCGAACCGCGAATGCGATTCAGCAATCGTCACGGACGCTGCTGGTAGAGGTGGATGTAAACAATCCGACCGGCGAGCTGCTTCCCGGCGGATATACGGAAGTTCACCTGAAGCTTCCGGAGACAGTGCCCACGTTCATTCTTCCCGTGAATACGCTGATTTTCCGTGCCCAGGGATTGCAGATTGCGACGGTCCAGGACGGCAAAGCGTCTCTGGTTCGGATTGTTCTAGGACGCGATTTCGGCAGCGATGTTGAAGTAGTTTCGGGGCTCACCGGGCAAGAAAACGTGATGGTGAATCCGCCAGACTCGTTGGTGGACGGTGAGCAAGTGCAGATCACGCAGAATCAACCTCAATCTAATCAGCAACCGGCCGGACCAAAAAAATAGGGGCTGCGCTGCATCGTGTATATGCGACTTCTGAATCTAACTGTAGGTTTTGCCGCAATAATTTCGGAACGTAATTTTCGGAAGGAGGTAAGAGCGTGAAGCCTTCGTTCTGGGGAATCATGGCGATACTATTCGCTGGCTTATTGTCTATGGTTGCATATCGCACTGTATCCGCGGCGCGCGAAATGCGCGCATTGGCTCAAACGTCAGGCCAAAACGGCCCGTTCACCGACTACCGGATGGAAAAGCCCGGAACGGTTCATCACATTTCCGCGTCCGATTTGCCCCAGCCCTTTGCGACGCCCGCATCCGAAAACCAAGCGCACGTGGTGTCAAGGCCATCGAACGCTTGGCCGCAAGCTCCAGACGGGTTCAAAGTGGAGCTATACGCCGCAGATTTGAAAAATCCAAGATTGATTCGCACAGCACCTAATGGCGATCTGTTTCTGGCAGAGAGTGGGCCTGGCCGCATTCTCGTGTTCCGAGGAATTAATAGCAGCGGAAAGCCCGAAACTACCGAAACCTTTGCAACCGGTCTCACACGTCCGTTTGGTATTGCGTTTTATCCTCCGGGGCCAGATCCGAAATTCGTTTACGTGGGCAATACGAATTCGGTGGTGCGTTTTGCTTACCAAAACGGAGACCTGAAGGCTCGCAGCGGTCCCGAAACCGTAATCGAGCATTTGCCCAGCGGCCTCGAACGTGTAGGGGGCGGCGGTCATTGGACGAGAGATGTTGTGTTTTCAGCGGATGGAAAGAAAATGTACGTCGCCGTCGGTTCCCGCACCAATATCGCGAATGTCGATGAAGACAAATCCGAATATCACCGGGCGAACATTCTGGAAGCCAAACCGGATGGCTCGGATCTGCGCGTGTATGCATCGGGTATTCGCAATCCGGTCGGCATAGCATTTGACCCTTCGAGCGGCGTGTTGTGGACCTCTGTGAACGAACGGGACGATATAGGCGACAACCTTCCGCCTGATTACATCACGCACGTCCAGGAAGGGGGCTTCTACGGCTGGCCCTGGTATTACACTGGCGGAAACGAAGAACCTCGATTGAAAGGCAAGCATCCGGAGCTGAAGGACAAAGTGATCGTTCCGGATGTCCTGCTCGAACCGCACAACGCTTCGCTCGAATTGACGTTTTATGAAGCACAGCAATTCCCCGAAAAATATCGCAGAGGTATTTTCGCGAGCGAACACGGTTCCTGGAATCGTTCGGTGCGTACCGGCTACGAAGTAGTGTTCGTGCCGGTCAAAGATGGGAAGGCTAGCGGAGAGTACGAAGATTTTGTCAGCGGTTTTGTCACGCCCGACGGAAAAGTGTGGGGCAGACCAGTGGGAGTTGCGGTTGCCAAAGACGGCTCGTTGATGGTCAGCGACGATGGCTCGAACTCAATCTGGCGAATCAGTTATATGGGTAAGTAAGAGAGTCACATGCGCACATTCGAACTGAAAAGAACGGTCCGATCACGGCGTCCCTACCGTGTTTTTTTGCTCGCAGTTTGTCTGCTTGGCGGATGCACAGTTGGGCCAAACTATGTGCGGCCCAGTACAGTCGTTCCCGCCGACTACAAGGAGAACAAGGATTGGAAGGTAGCGCAGCCCAGCGCTGAGACAATAAAAGGAAAGTGGTGGGAGGTTTATCATGATCAGCAGCTCAACACTCTGGAAGAGAAAATTGATGTTTCAAATCAGAGCCTGAAATCAGCCGAAGCACAATTCCTGCAGGCTCGAGCGGCGGTCCGTATCTCGAGGTCATTTCTCTTTCCCACTGTGAGCGCCAACCCTACGATCGCACGAGAACGATTCTCGCAAAACCGTCCTCTGGCAGTTGCTGAAAATACGCAAACTTTCAACGATTTCCAGGTTCCTGGAGTCGACGCCTCCTACGAACTGGACGTTTGGGGCCGCGTTCGTCGTACCGTTGAACAGAGCCGCTCGCAAGCCCAAGCCAGCGCGGCCGATCTCGCCAGCGTTGGCCTAAGTCTGCATGCCGAACTCGCTACCGATTATTTCCAGCTTCGAGGACTCGACGCACAAATACAACTTCTAACCTCGACTGTGGAGGAGTTTCAGAAAGCACTTGAGCTGACGGAGAGCAGATTTAACGGCGGACTCGCTTCGGGCGTCGACGTAGCCCAGGCGCAGACGCAACTCGAAACAGCACGCGCGCAATTGATCGACCAGGGAGTTCAGCGCGCAGCTTTCGAACATGCCATTGCTGTGCTCACCGGCCAGCCTCCATCAACTTTCGTTTTGGCACCGTTGCCTCTGGACACACCACCGCCCGCGATTCCCGCGGGATTGCCGTCCAACTTGCTTGAGCGACGACCCGATATTTCCGCCGCGGAAAGACGGATGCAGGCGGCGAACGCCCAAATTGGCATCGCCAGAGCCGCCTATTTCCCGCAGATCACACTTTCGGGACAAGGCGGGTTTGAAAGTGTTGCCGCCGGAACGCTGTTTCAAGGGCCCAGCGGCCTGTGGGCGGTAGGAGGCACGGCTCTCGAAACATTGTTCGACGCAGGACGAAGGCGCGGCACGTCGGAGCAAGCAAAAGCGGCCTACGACCAATCAATCGATAATTACCGCCAGACCGTGCTCACCGCGTTTCAAGAGGTGGAAGACAACCTGGCCGCGTT
>Ga0210398_10006273_pt1 | contig 10961 bp, 10 predicted proteins | sample IncBWC4OmetaG_FD_161047 | JGI IMG/M metagenome (GOLD analysis project Ga0210398, IMG submission 161047) | Forest soil microbial communities from Barre Woods Harvard Forest LTER site, Petersham, Massachusetts, United States - Inc-BW-C-4-O | ecosystem: Environmental > Terrestrial > Soil >... | reverse complement strand
TGACGCAGCGTCCTGATCTTTTTGGCGCCATCGTGTGCGGCTATCCGTTGCTCGACATGGTGCGCTATCAGAAGTTTCTAGTGGCACGATTTTGGGTTCCTGAATACGGCTCGTCAGACGATCCCGATCAGTTTCCTTTCCTCTACGCCTACTCGCCCTATCATCACGTAATAAAAGGCACAAAATATCCGGCTGTGCTTTTTCTGACGGGCGACAGCGACACCCGCGTGGCTCCCCTGCACGCGCGCAAGATGACAGCAGAAATGCAAGCGGCACAAGGCGGCGACAAACCGATTCTGCTGATGTACGACACGAAGTTGGGCCACAGCGAAGGCCGCCCGGTAAGCAAAATCATCGAAGAAGACACCGGTGTGCTGCAATTCTTGTTCGCACAGGTGGGAGTTTCCAATTTCTGAATGGATCCGCACCCATCGTCCGGTTTTCTAAATATACGCACGTCCAGTTCGTCAAAACACGAAACGAACAGAACGGGGGAATAATGCGCAGAGTAGTTTCGATAACAGGTGCTTTTTTTACAGCAATTATCTTTTTCACCGGCGCGGGCCTTCGGGCCCAAACTAAGGCTGGCCCGATTCGCCTGATAGTTGACGCTTCGCAAGCGCCGCAGAAAATCCTTCACACCCATCTGGAAATTCCAGTCTCGCCCGGAGAACTCACGTTGTATTACCCGGAGTGGCTCCCGGGAGAACACATGCCGGATGGCCCCGTCATCGAAGTTGCCGGACTGAAGTTCTCCGCCGCTGGCAAATCAATTCCGTGGCGCCGCGATCTGGTGGAAATGTTTTCGATCCATTTGGACATCCCTGCCGGCGTCGCCAAATTAACCGTGGATTTTGATTTTCTGCTCGCCGCTCCCGCAGCCGGATTTTCAGCCGGAGCTTCAGCGACAAATGCCTTGGATGTCCTAAGCTGGAATCAAGTATTGATGTATCCCAAAGGCTTCGACATACGCGACATCACTTTCGTGCCCAGCTTGAGGCTTCCCGCTGGATGGAAGTACGGCACGGCCCTCCCTGGCCCTAAACAAAACGGCGACATCATCGATTTCTCGCCAGTTACCCTGAATACGCTTGTCGATTCCCCGGTAATTGCCGGAAAATATTTTCGCGAAATTCAACTCACACCCGGGCAGGACCCTCCCCATTACATGGACATCGCCGCCGACAGCGAAGCAGCCCTGGCAATGTCACCGGAAACGCAGACGCATTTCAATCAACTCGTGACCGAAGCCGGCGCGCTGTTCGGCCCGCGCCATTATCGCGATTATCATTTCCTTCTCACTCTAAGTGACGACGTCGCTCATTTCGGCCTCGAACACCACGAGTCCAGCGACGATCGCACGAACGAGCGCAGCTTGATCGATGACTCCGAACTGATCGCCTTCGCCGGGCTTCTGCCTCACGAATTTGTCCATTCCTGGAACGGAAAATACCGCCGTCCCGAGGGTCTGGCTACTGCAGATTATCAACAGCCCATGAAAGATGATTTGCTTTGGGTTTACGAAGGCTTGACGGAATATCTCGGCAGCTTTGTGCTGACCGCGCGAAGTGGATTGCTCACGCAGCAAGAAACGATGGATGATTTAGCGGAGTTGGTCGCCGCCTATGAACATCGTCCCGGACGCGACTGGCGCAACTTGCAAGATACCGCCGACGCTGCTCCGTTCCTCTATAACGCCACCGAGGACTGGTCAAACTGGCGTCGCGGTACGGATTTTTACGAAGAGGGCCAGCTGCTTTGGCTCGATATCGACGGTACTTTGCGCAGCCTCACCAAAGACAAGAAATCCATGAACGATTTCTGCCAGATTTTCTACGCCGGATCTCCAAACGTGCCGGCGCTGAAGACCTACAAGTTCGAAGACATCGTCGCCGTTTTGAATACCCTGGCGCCCTATGATTGGACCACTTTCCTTCGCGCGCATTTGGACGGTTTATCGACCAGAACTCCCCTGGAAGCGGTCGAAAATAACGGTTGGAAGCTGATATACAGCGAAGAACCCAATGAAATGCAAGTGATTGAAAGCGCACTCGCCCGGCGAACGAATTTAACTTTCACTATCGGCATGACTGTTCAGGAAGACGGAACCGTGGACGATGTAACCCATGGCGGTCTCGCTTACGACGCTGGGGTCGGACCCGGAATGAAAATCATCGCCGTGAACGGAAAGCAGTATTCACCGGACGAAATCAAGCAAGCGATCGCTGGATCGAAATTCTCTACTGCCCCAATTCAGTTGATCGTCGCAAATGGCGCGCAATTTCAGACGCGTTCCATCGATTACCATGGCGGTACGCGCTTTCCTCATCTCGTACGCGACACCAGCCGCCCGGATTATATGAGCGAAATTCTGAAACCGATGGTTGCAGCAAGCGGTACGGCGCAAGCGACGCCCGCGAATTGAAGCTGACGCGCAGGAGAGTATTGCAATGAAAGTTCACCCGTTCGTGGTGATGGGCGTGCTCTTCATCGCGCTCGGCATTGCCGCGCTGGTCCATCCCAGGCTCAACATGCCCTCCAAGAAAAAGGAAATGGAAATTGGCGGCGAGAGAACCATCATTGAAACCACGCGAATAATCCAGCTTCCGAAAGCCTTCGCCATGCTTCTGCTGGTAGGCGGCGGCACGTTCATTTTTCTAAGCACGAGGAAAGTGTAGTCCGCAATTGAGTCAGCGAGGAAAAATGAACGCGAATCCGCAAAGCATCGGCAAAGGCCTCCCTGCGTGTCTCGCCGTCATGGTTCTCGCCGTAGCGCCCGTTTTCCTGAACGCACAAACAACCAAAAGGCGCCCCATCACCTTTCAGGATTTAATCTCTATGCATCGCCTGAGCGAACCGCAAATTTCTCCCGACGGCAAATGGGTTGCCTACACCGTAGCCACTCCAAACCTGGAGACAAATCACACCTCGCGCGACATATGGATTGTTGGCGTAGCGGCCGGCGAGCCGCGCCAATTGACTCACGGAGGCAGCGACACGCGTCCACGCTGGTCTCCCGATGGGCAGAAGCTTGCTTTTATTTCGGCCCGCGTCGAAGGCAACCAACAAGTTTTCTCCATGGACGTCAAGAGCGGTACCGTAAATCGCATCACCTTTCTTTCCGCCGGCGCGGACAACGAACTTTGGTCACCTGACGGTAAGACCATCGCCTTCGTTTCCAGCGTCTATCCCGATTGCACGAACGAAGCGTGTAACGCCCGTCGCGACGCGGAAAAATCAAAAAGCAAAGTGAAGGCGCATATTTACGACAGGCTGCTTTATCGCCACTGGAACGCGTGGTCCGATGGTAAGCGCAGCCATCTTTTCCTCATTTCGGCCGAAGGCGGGGCTCCCCGCGATCTCACACCGGGGGCCGACTACGATGTCCCGCCGTTCAGCTTGGGCGCTCCGGAAGCGATTGCCTTTTCTCCCGACAGCCGCGAAATTTGCTTCACCGCCAACACGGATAGAGACGAAGCCCTTAGCACCAATGGCGATCTTTTTACCGTTCCCGCCTCCGGCACCAAAGCTCCCACGCGGATCACGCTCAACCCTGCCGACGACTGGGGACCCGTGTATTCCCGCGACGGCCTGTGGATCGCCTACCGTGCACAAATACAACCGGGCTATGAAGCCGATCGCTGGCGTCTGATGCTTTATTCCCGCAAAGACCGAAAAGCAACGAGTTTGACGGAAGATTTCGATCGCAGCGTGGAATCCTACGAATTCGCGCCGGACAGTAAGACCATCTTCTTCACTGCTGAAGATGAAGGCGAGATGCCGATCTACTCGATCGCAGCCGCGCCCGGAAATTCTCCAAAAATTATAGTGAACGGAAACTTCAACGAAGAATTCGACATCAACGCCGACGGCCACACCCTCGCCTTCGCGCGCACCAGCCTCACCATGCCCGTGGAACTTTTCACCGCGAATTCAGACGGCACCGGCGTTCGCCAGCTCACACATCAAAACGCGCAACTACTTTCGCAGCTCGATCTTCCCAAGCCGGAAGCTTTTTGGTTCGATGGCGCGGAGAAAATCCAGGTCGAAGGTTTTATGATCCGCCCGCCGAATTTCAACCCTGCGAAAAAATATCCTGCCCTGCTGTTGATTCATGGCGGTCCGCAAAACTCCTGGACCGATGCCTGGGGCTATCGCTGGAATCAACAAGTGATGGCCGCCTCCGGATACGTTGTCCTGGCGATCAATGCGCGCGGTTCCTCTGGCTATGGACAGAAATTTACCGCAGAAGTCAGCCATGATTGGGGTGGCAAAGCCTACGAAGACTTGATGACCGGCTTGGACGCCGCCATTGCGAAATATCCGTTCATCGACGGTTCGCGCGTGGCCGCTGCGGGCGGGTCTTTCGGCGGGTACATGGTCGATTGGATCGCCACGCACACTGGCCGTTTCAAATGTTTGATCAGCCATGCCGGCCCGTACGACGCGGTCAGCATGAATGCAACGGAAGAGCTGTGGTTCCAGGAATGGGAGTTTGCCGGTACGCCCTGGACGAACTCGGAGTTTTACAAAAAATGGTCGCCGAGCGAATTTGCCGCCGCGCTCGGAAAATATAAAACGCCCACGCTCGTCGTGGGTGGCGAGCTGGATTTTCGCGTGCCCTATACCCAGGAGCTCGAATTCTTCACCGCGTTGCAGCGCCAGGGTGTTCCTTCGAAACTCTTAATTTTCCCCGACGAAGGCCACTGGGTGCTAAAACCCCAAAACAGCCAGCTTTGGTATAAGACCTTTCTAGACTGGCTTGCCGAATACTTGAAATAGACCGCGCGGCCGGCTAATCAGCTAGCTAGCCACCTTCGGCCTGGATTGTGCTCATTCCCCTTTGCGTACTTCACCGGATTGACGCTTCCCCGCGCAACGTGACAGCTTCACCTGATCCCTCATTCGTCCGGAGATCTGGGTGCGAAGAATACGTCTGCGCTGGCTCCGCGCCGTTGTGCTTACGCTGTCTGCGCTGGCGGCAGCAGCATCGGCATCGTTCGGCGAAACCCTCAAAGTCACCAGTTCGCCCGCTGGAGCTAACGTCGAAATCGACGGTGTGCTGGTCGGCGTCACTCCGTACAAAATAAATTATCCCGGCGGCTACTTCCACAAACCTCACACCGTGTTTGCGGCGCGACTTGGCCACGCCATGGTGGTCCGCATCTATAAAGAAGGATACGCGCCGCAGGAAACCACCATTACCGAGGGCCCTTTCGAGTGGACCGACCTGAATGGCCATAACCGAGGCCGTTACTGGCTCGTAAAAGCAGATGAGGTACAAGCCACCCTGCGTCCTCTCACGAAGACCGCGAGCAGTGACACCCGAGCTGGCCCCATTCCTGCGAAAAATAATGACCCACTCACAGAGCGCCCGTCAACAGAAGCTTCCGCGGCGCAAGCGTTTGCCACCACTTCCGTCAGCTCTGACACCGGTGTCCTGATTCTCTCCTCGGAAATAGCTGGCGCCGAAATTTATATCGACGGGAAATTTGTGGGCGACACGCCCGCAACCGTCTCGCTGGCAAGTGGCACTCACCAGATCACCATCAAGTCCACGGGCAAAAAAGATTGGTCGCGCGAAATCGAAGTGATGAAGGGCAGCCAGGTAACCCTACACTCAGCTTTTGCTCAATCACCCTGAAGGTTTCAAAGATACTCGCGTGATTACGCCGACAAACCGGTATAAGCCCAAGCCTTGCGCAAGTAGTGATCGAGCTCCGGCACGCGCAGTATTTTCAGCAAAATCATCAGCAATACGATTCCTGCGGTCGTGACGACGACCAACAACGCAAGCGCTCCCCAAATCTTTTGCCACGGTAAATGGCTTTCGAGCAAGATCGTGAGCCGGTAGCACCCAATACCCGTAACCAACGAAGCGCCCGTCATTTTCAAAAAGAAAACCACCAAGCTTCGCTCCTCCGGATTTTTCGTGCGCCGGTTCAATAAGACAAAAAGCACAACAGTGTACGCAACGATGCCGAATGAGCTGGCCAGCGCCAGACCCACATACTGCATTTGATGCGCAAGCCACCAATACACCGGGATGTTGAGTGCCGTCATCACCGTGCCGACCACCGCCGGCGTAATCGTGTCGCGCGTGGCATAAAATCCGCGCGCCAGAATGTATTGCGCGCCCCAGGCGAACATCCCAATCGAGAAATATGCAAGAGTCTGTCCCGTAGCGAAAAGATCGTACCCATGCATGCGCGTGTGCGAAAAAACCAGGTTCACAATCGGAACGCTCTGCGCGATGGTCAAAGCCGAAATCGGAAGCAGCAGGAATATCAGGCCTTTAAATGTTGTGTTCAGAACGCGATTTAATTCCTCAAATTTCTTCTCCGAATACAATTGGGCGAGGAACGGAAACGACGCTACTCCAACGCCCTGTCCAACAAGCCCGAGCGGCACCCTCATTAAATTTTTCCCGTAGGTCAGCCACGTAATCGACGCAGCCTGCAAATACGACCCAAAATATCGAATGATCCAATCGTCCGCAAAAGACACCGAAACGGCCAGCATGATCGGCACCGAAAGCTTCAGAAAAAGCCAGAAGCCGGGATGCCTGACGTTAAAACTCGGCGAAAATGCCGCGCCCGCCCGACACGCGCCATAAATTTGGAGCAGAAAATTTCCGGCGATGGCCCCGCCGAGCACCCCAACCGCAAATCCGGTGATCCCAATTCGCGGAGCCAGCAAAACACCGCCTAAAATTATTCCGATGTTGTAAATCAGAGGTGCCAACGAAGGTACAACGAATTGTCCCTTGGCATATTGCACCGCGCTCAAAATGCTGCCCTCGTAAAAACAGATTTGCGCCGGCAACATAAGTCGCGTCAGGAACACAACCCGCGCTCGCTCGCCCGGGCTGAATCCGGGAGCAATCCAGTTCACAATGTGCGGCGCAAAGACTTCTCCCAGCAGGACCAGTCCCACCAGGACAATCCCCATCACCGTAATCACCGTTGAAAAAACGCGCCAGCCCTCTTCTTCCCTCTTCTCCGCCGCATATTTCGCGAAAACCGGAATAAACGTGACGCTCAACGACCCGCCTGCGATCAAATAATTCAGAAAGTCCGGCAGTGTGAACGCCGCGTTGTATGCGTCCGTAATCGCATTCGACCCCATCTGGTGCGCCAGCGTCCAATCTCGAAAAAATCCCAGCACGCGGCTCAGCAACACACTGGCCATCACAATCCCAGTGGCCGCGGCGATGCGACGGTGCATTGTTCCGGTGTCTGAAGCGGTCGTCACGAACGCTTATGGTAGATGGTTTGGGGTGGTTGAACTAGAGCGTTAACGCGAGGTGTTTCCGATGCGAAATGATTCGCTAGCCCTGGACTAACAATTCCAGGGTCAGGCCCATTCAGAAAATAGAAAAGAAGTTACTCCAGATTTGCGTCGTGCTCGGCCAACGCGTCCATTCCTTCCGGCGGACGAATCGGCTCGCGCGCGGGCGTCCCGTCCGGCGCCGCGCGCAAATATTGCACCGGCCAGGGAATTGGAAATCCCAGATCGTGCGCCACTTGAAGCGGCCAGTAAGGTTGTCGCAGAAATTCACGAGCCATAATCACCACGTCCGCGCTCTCTTCTCGCAAAATCGTGTCAGCTTGATTTGCAGACGTAATCAGTCCCACCGCCCCGGTCATCACATCCGTTTCATTGCGAATTTCCCGCGCGAATTCAACCTGATACCCAGCCCGTATAGGAATCTTTGCTCCCGGCGCAATTCCGCCCGACGAACAATCGATCAAATCCACGCCCAGCGGCGCAATTTTTTCCACCAGTTGAATGGACTGATCCAAGTCCCAGCCGCCCTCAATCCAATCCGTCGCCGAGATTCGAACAAAAAGTGGATAAGCCGGTGGCCACACTTTGCGGACCGCAGCGACCACCTCGCCCAAGAGACGGCAGCGATTCTCCAGTGAGCCCCCGTACGAATCAGTCCGCTTGTTCGAAATGGGTGAAAGAAATTCGTGAAGCAAATAACCGTGCGCCGAGTGAATTTCGATTACCTGAAATCCCGCCTGTAACGCGCGCCCCGCCGCGGCCGCGAAAGATTTCACCACGCCCTGAATTTCCTTCTCGTCCAGCGCAACTGGCTGCGGATACGTGGCTGAAAACGGGATAGCGCTCGGCGCCACTGGTGTCCAGCCCCCTTTTGATTCAGGCACCGCCGCATTTCCTTCCCAAGGACGCAGCGTGCTGCCCTTGCGTCCCGCGTGAGCCAGTTGAATCCCCGGGATGCTGCCCTGATCGCGCAGGAAGCTCGTAATCCGCGAAAGCTGCTCGATGTGCTCTTCCTTGTAGATCCCTAAATCCTGCGGACTAATGCGCCCCTCGGCCGAAACTGCGGCCGCTTCGGTAAAGATCAACGACGCGCCTCCCACCGCTCTACTGCCTAAGTGCACGAGGTGCCAATCATTGGCAAACCCGTCCGTGCTGGAATACTGGCACATCGGAGAAACCACGATACGGTTGCGCAGCGTCAGCTCGCGAATAGTCAGTTCGTCAAATAGCATGCGTCTCCCCTTTTAATTTTCGCGGAGAATTCGGCCGTCTGGACTAATAATTGATCGCCTAATTAATCGTCGCGGCGATGAGTTTTCATGTGCTTGTGGTCCGCCACCGGGTCGAGCAAGCGGAGAACGTGCACGCCGCCCTGCTCCGGCTCGAATCGATACGCAATAGTCGCGTCCGCGGCTTCTTGTTCGCGCGCTAATTCCAGTTCCGGATTGTCGATGATGATGTCGCCCTTGTTGTTGATTCGCAGCTCGCTTCCCACCTGCAAAACGATCTTCGTCTCAGTCCCCTGGGATTTCGCTTGCGTTGCCTTGGATTTCATTGTGATCTCCTGCGGACGATTGCCAAAACGCCCAGTTTTTATCGAGTTGGGTTCACCAGGTTGGATGAGGAAACGTAGCGAAAGGTGCCAGAAATTACTGCGAGCCGGCTCGGGCGCTTTTTGCTTTTCTCTTATCCTGCTTCTTGGGTTCCGGGTCCAGGGCAGGCGGATCGCTGGCGGGAAATGATTCGATGGAAGCCTCGTCCACCGGATCCTCAGTATCCGGCTCCGCGGGCTTCGAAACCGGCGTCTTTTTCTTATCGGGTCCTGAACTCGGTCGCGATCTTGAACCCATCAGCAGTTTCCTTCTGCTTGCCTACCAGCGCGTTTAGAACTTAATTACAATTCCCGCGGTAACCTTCGGACTGTATTGATAAGTATTGTAGTAATGCGTCCCCATCATGTCAGCTTCGATCCGATACGCCAGCCGCCGATGGTGCGCGTTGATGTCCACTCCGCCGCCTGCCTCAAACGCCGGGGCATGCTCGCTTCCAAACGCCGTCTGGGGTGTCAAATGGGAGTACCCGCCCAATGCGTGAGCCCAAAGTTCCAGCCCGCGCGGAGCCGACCAACGGAACCTCGGCCCGCCGCCGCCCATTAGAAACCACCCGTCCGTGCCGAACTCGCTCAAGTGCGTGGCATCAAGTTCGCCATCCAGCCCGAACCAGTTGTTGATGTAATACACCATGCTGTACGTAAACCCATTGGTGTTTTTCGTAATCGCGGGTACTTGATAGAGCCGCAAATACTCATAACCTATATAAGCTTGCCAGGCATAGTTCTCGTAAACGCTCTGTACGTACTGCGGTGGCTCCGCGGCAGGACTGGCTGCTGGCGAAGATGCGCCGGCGATTCCCACGGTCGTTGCAGGCAACCCGGTGAAGTTGAAGGATTCTCCCGATGTCGCCATTAGCGCCACCTGGGGAAATGCTTCGTTGGCTGGCGGATTTACGACGTTTACTTGCGCTCCTGCATTTAAAACTATTAGTAGAATGGCCCCGATTAGAAAAGAAACGTATCGCATCGCCTATTACCCCCTCAAGCTACTAGCACCCCAACCCTGCACCCATAATTTGACCGAGAATGGGTAGCCGTGTCTAGCCTAAATTCACCGGACTTGCCGTACCAGCCGTAAAGGCTTACGACAAGTGGCGCCCCGGCGTGGCCCAAAACCCTAATCCGAGCGAGCTAGCTTCGTCTGCCGCGGCTCCATCTTAGTGTTGAAGTCCCAAAGGCCCGGCATCAATGATAGGGTAGCTGTGCCAAATAAAAGGAAGGTCAACGATGGCAGGCCTGTACGGTGAGATAAACTCCAAGCTCGACTACCAAAGTGCCCTTCGCGAAGCCACAGATATCGTCACGCGCATTCTCGCGCGCACTCCGAACAACGTCACAATGCAAGGCATCATTAAGCAGCTGGCTGCCATGAAGCGCTGGACCGATAGCGGCCGCAAACCCACCGATATCGAGCGCCGCAACATCGACGTCGGTCTGATCGCCGCGCGCGAATTCTCCGATGAAGCCGGCGAAATCGCCGAACTCGCCAAAAAGCTTTTCGCCTTGAATAATTATTTCGAGGACTGGCCCACCGACGCCCAGGCCGCCAGCGCCACCGAGGAGGATTTTCTCGACGAAGACGAGTAAGCCCTGCTGCGCACATCAAATTCCGCTATACTTCCGCACGCGCTTCGCCATAGAACGAGTCCTGCATGGTGCCGTGCGAGCGCCATCGACGGCATCAATAAGATAGTGCAGCTATGCAAAACTAAAGTTGGACCGCTTCGTGTTTCCGGCGATCCGACAACAGAATCGGAGACAAGCGCTGAATACCAAGACCCTCTTTTTCGTTGGATTAATCTTATGCGCCACTGGCATAATTTCCCCGCCCATCGCCCTCACCCTCGGATTGATTTACGGTCTGTCATTCGTCCATCCCTATCAAGCCGATAGCCGCAATCTTTCAAAATTCCTGTTGCAGGCATCCGTCGTGGGTCTCGGCTTCGGAATGAACTTGCATGAAGTGCTCCGGGCGGGCCGCAGTGGTTTCGTTTACACTGCCGCGAGCATTTCTTTCGCTTTGATTTTTGGGCTTCTCGCCGGTCTCCTTCTGCGCGTG
>Ga0210398_10006270_pt1 | contig 10964 bp, 7 predicted proteins | sample IncBWC4OmetaG_FD_161047 | JGI IMG/M metagenome (GOLD analysis project Ga0210398, IMG submission 161047) | Forest soil microbial communities from Barre Woods Harvard Forest LTER site, Petersham, Massachusetts, United States - Inc-BW-C-4-O | ecosystem: Environmental > Terrestrial > Soil >... | reverse complement strand
GGGAAAAGCGCCCCACAGGCCCACGCCGGCCACCACCAGCCAGGTCTCGTTGCCGTCCCAGACCGGCGCCACCGCCGCCATCATGCCGCTCCGTTTCGATTCGTCGCGAGTGAGCCCGAACAAAATCCCGACGCCAAGGTCGAAGCCGTCGAGCAAGACGTAGAGCAGCACGCTGATGGCGAGAACGCACACCCAGAACCAGACCATGGCTATTCTCCTGGTGCGGCGTGATGCGGATTTGCCGGGAGCGGCTCATCGACCACCGACATCGGACGGTTGGGAACGGCGCCGACGGCCGGCTCGGCCAAACGCCCGACCGGGCCTGTGCGCAGCAGCCGATGAATGTAGTGAGCGCCGAAGGCGAAAATCAAAGTATAAACCGCGCAAAAGACGACCAGCGAGATCGCAGCGTCGCGGGTCGTCAGAAATGGCGTCAGCGCCTGCACGGTCCGCAACACCCCATAAACGGTCCAAGGCTGACGCCCCACCTCGGCGGTGAACCAGCCGGTCAATATGGCGATGAACGGCAGCGGCCAACTTAAGAATATCGCCCAAAGCAGCAGACGGTTTCGCTCCAGGCGCTCCCTGACGCTGAGATAGGAGCCGACCCAGGCGAGAAAAAGCATGACGAGGCCGCAGCCAACCATGATGCGAAATGAGAAAAACGGAATGAGCACGGGCGGCCAATCCCTCCGCGGAAAGTCGGTCAACCCGACTTCCTTCGAATCGAGGCTCATGCTGCCGATCAGGCTCCCGAGAACCGGAATTTTGATTTCGAAATAATTGGTGGCGGTCTTGGCGTCGGGGATCGCGATCAACACCTCACCCGCCGGCTGCTCGTCATGCCAGCGCGCCTCGATCGCGGCGAACTTGGTCGGTTGCAGGTTGTGGATGTAGTCGCCGTTGAGATGCCCGAAAAAGATCTGGATGGGCACCAGGATGGCGGCAAGGAACAGCCCCATGCGCAGCATGATGTGCGCCTCGGCTGGGAATTTCCCGCGGAGCAGATACCAGGCGCCAGTCGCGGCGACACAAAACGCCCCGGTGATATAGGAGGCAAGCAGCATGTGCGGAAATCGCACCCACAACACCGGACTGAAGATGATCTTGCCCCAGTCGGTGGGAACGAAGGCGCCGTTCTCGGTGACGTAACCGACCGGCGCCTGCATCCAACTGTTGTTGGCCATGATCCAGAACGCCGACAGCGTGGTGCCGAGCGCCACCATCGCCGTCGAGAACAGGTAGAACCAAGGCGGGACACGCGAGCGTCCAAACAGGAGAATGCCGAAGAAACTTGCCTCGAGGAAAAACGCCGTGAAGGTCTCATAGGACAACAGCACGCCCTGGATCGGGCCGGCCATGCGCGCCAGCACTTCCCAGTTGGTGCCAAACTGAAATGCCATGACGATGCCGGACACGACGCCCATTCCGAACGCCACGCCGAAAATCTTGAGCCAGAACTCGAACACCACGCGGTAGGCCGGGCGGCCGGTTGCAAGATGCAAAGCCTCGAGGATGGTCAGCCATGCCGCCAGCCCGATAGAGAAGGATGGAAAGATGATGTGGAACGAAATCGTGAACGCAAACTGCAGCCGTGACAGGAGTAATGCCGTCACCTCCATCGAACCCTCCCGCTAGCGCCAAAGATTTCCTTTCGCCAGATCGACAATCTCATCGCCTCTGCCGCTCATCACCGCCTTGACCATGTAGAGCGTGAAGCCCTTGGCCATTTCGACGGTGATCGCCGGCGGCATCGCGAGCTCGGTCGGGGCGACGACGGCGTCGATCAGCACCGGACCGGCGTGCGCCAGCGCGGCGGCGACGCCGGCTTTGACTTCGTCCGGCGTTTCGATCCTGATGCCGCGCACGCCGACAGCTTCTGCCATCGCGGCGAAGTTCGGATTCTTGAGATCGGTGCCGGTAGTCAGAAAGCCGGTCGACATCTGCTCGAGCTCGACAAAGCCGAGCTTGCCGTTGTTGAAGACCACGACCTTTACCGGCAGGCTCAATTGCGTGAGGCTCAGAAAGTCGCCCATCAGCATGGTGAAGCCGCCGTCGCCCGACAGCGAAATCACCTGCCGATTGGGAAACGCCGCCTGGGCGCCGATGGCCTGCGCCATCGCATTCGCCATCGAGCCGTGCCAGAACGACCCGATCAACCGGCGTTTGCCGTTCATCGCCAAGTAGCGCGCGGCCCAGACCGTCGGCAAGCCGACGTCGCAGGTAAAAATGGCATCGGTTGCAGCCTGATCGCTGATCGCTTTGGCGACCTGCTGCGGATGCACCAGCCGCTTGCCCGCCTTGCCGACCGCCAAGTCATCGAGCGATTTGCGGGTCTTGGCGTAGTGGTCGCGGGCCTGTGCCAGATGGGCATCGTCGCGCTTCTCCTTGAGCAGAGGCAATAATGCGGCGATGGTCGTCTTCACGTCACCAACGACGCCGATGTCGACCGGTGCCCGCCGGCCAATCTGCTCGGGGCGCAGATCGACCTGGGCGATGCGCACGCCCGCTTCTCTGGGATAGAACTGCCGGTACGGAAAATCGGTGCCGAGCATGAGCAGCACGTCACAGTCGAGCATGGCGTAATAGCCGGACGCGAATCCGATCAGGCCGGTCATGCCGACATCGTACGGATTGTCCCACTCGACATATTCCTTGCCCTTAAGAGCGTGCACCATCGGCGCCTTGAGCTTTTTGCCGAGCGCCAGGAGCTCGTCATGCGCGCGCTGACAGCCAGAACCGCACAGGATGGTGACGTTGCCGTCGCTGTTGAGCAAAGCCGCGAGCCGCTCAAGGTCCGCAGTCGCTGGAGCGACGACGGGCAGCGCTGGCAGCAACCCGCCGACCTTGGTCGGCGGCGCGTCGGACGCGGCCTCAAGCGCGACGTCGCCGGGAAGCACCACTACCGAAACGCCGCGATTGCCGACCGCCTCGCGGATGGCGATCTCGAGGGTGCGCGGCATTTGCCGTGGTTCGGAGATGAATTCGCAATAGCGGCTGCATTCCTTGAATAGCGTTTGCGGATGGGTTTCCTGGAAATAACCTGCACCGATCTCCGGCGACGGAATCTGCGCGGCAATCGCCAGCACCGGCACCCGCGATCGGTGGCAATCGAACAATCCATTGATCAGATGCAGATTACCGGGGCCGCAGCTGCCGGCGCACACGGCGAGTTCGCCCGTCAGGTGCGCCTCGGCGCCGGCCGCGAAAGCGGCAACCTCTTCGTGCCGGACATGAATCCACGCGACCTTGCCCTGGCGGCGGAGCGAGTCGGTCAAACCGTTCAAGCTGTCACCGACGACACCGTAGATCCGCTTGACGCCAGCCACCGCTAAAATCTCGGCAAATTGATCCGCTACAGTTTTTGCCATGTTTTCTTTTCCGTTGAGCAAATGCTCACAAGCCGAGGTGACAATAACGTGCAGGATAACGGCCTACCGCGACGGCGGCATGCGAAGATTAAGCGTTGCCTCTCAAACGTTGGCTGTCGGAGCTTAGTTCCTTGATCCGTTGGCTGCTACAGTCTGTCGTCAGCCGTGCGATCCGTTGGCGGCGTTGGGGTCGCGAACGGGTCGGCCAACGTCAATGGAACCGGCCGTGGTGATCTTGCCTTTGGGCCTGCACTTGACCAACCGCACGACAGTTCGAACTGGCGAAATATCTCCTTTCTGTAAAGACTATGACAGTATCGCATGTCATCAATGTGCCGGATTTTATCGTCCGATGTTTGCTGTGGCGGGCGCAGGGTTGGCGTTGGCTAATCGCGTAAGGAGACGACGATGATTCGATGCGTCCGCATTTGGACCGGGGACGACAACAATTCGCTGTTCGAAGAGGGCGTGATCGACCTCGACCGCGGTCCGCACGGGGATATTCTCACCGGCAAATTGCCGGTCACCACTGTCTCGTTTCAGGAAACCGGGTCGGGCGGCAAGCTCGATTGGCATACTGCGCCGGTCCGCCAGCTGGTGGTGACCCTGAGCGGCACCTTGGACTTCGAAACGCGCAGCGGGGAGCACTTTATGCTGCGGCCGGGCGACATTTTGCTCGCCGAAGACACCGCCGGCGGCGGCCATAGCTGGAAGCTGATCGACGATCAGCCCTGGCGCCGCGCCTATGTGGTGCTCGCACCCGGGGCCGCAGTTCCGTTCCGGCCACATCAATAGTGCCGCCTCCGCCCGTTCAGGCATGGACCTGAAACAGGAATCGTTTTCGGACTCAGGCGCCAAAGCATCGAGATGATTTCTCACTTCCACCGGAGACAACAATGAATCAAGGCCGGTCCGCAGATACCGACATCGTCCTGATTGGCGCCGGCATCATGAGCGCCACGCTTGCGGTGTTTCTCAAGGAGCTCGATCCGTCGCTGCGAATCGAGATTTTTGAAGTGCTCGACGGCGCCGCGCTGGAAAGCTCTGATGCCTGGAACAATGCCGGCACCGGTCACGCCGCGCTGTGCGAGCTCAACTACACGCCTGAACGCAGCGATGGCTCGATCGACATCTCCAAAGCGTTGGAGGTCAATGTCGAGTTCGATCTGTCGCGGCAATTGTGGACCTACCTTATTCGCAACAAGGCGATCGCGTCGCCGGACCTGTTCATCCACGCAGTTCCACATATGAGTTTCGTCCACGGCGCCGCCCATGTGGCGTTTCTCAAGAAGCGGCACGGGGCGCTGACGGCGCATCATCTTTACAAAGGCATGGAATACACCGAGGACAAACAGACTGTGCGGGAATGGGTCCCGCTGGTGATGGAGGGCCGCCCTGACACCGACGTGGTCGCCGCGACCCGGATGATCACCGGCGCCGACGTCAATTATGGCGCGTTGACCCGCAATCTCATCGGCTATCTGCAGCGGCTCGGCGGCTTCGTCGTCCACTTTTCGCATCGCATTACCGGCATTCGCCGCGATCAGACCGGCGGCTGGCGGCTCGACGCGCACAACACCGCCGACGGCACCACAATATCAAAGCCGGCGAAATTCCTGTTTATCGGCGCCGGCGGCGGCGCCCTGCCGCTGTTGCAGAAATCAGGTATTCCGCAGGCCAATGGCTATGCGGGCTTTCCGGTTAGCGGCATCTGGCTGCGCTGCGACGATCCGGCGATCAACAAACGCCATCACGCCAAAGTCTACGGCATGGCCGACGTCGGCTCGCCGCCGATGTCGGTTCCGCATCTCGACACGCGGGTGATCGGCGACAAGCATTCGATCCTGTTCGGACCGTATGCCGGCTTTTCCACCAAATTCCTCAAGTACGGTTCACTCCTCGACCTGTTTCGCTCGATCAGACTCGGCAACATCTTGCCGATGATGGAAGTCGGGCTGCACAATTTCAATCTCGACGAATACCTGGTCGAGCAGGTGGTGCAATCGCCGAAGCAACGGTTCGAGACGCTGACCGCGTATTATCCGCTGGCGCAGGAAAAGGACTGGAAGCTCGAAGTCGCCGGAATGCGCGTTCAAATTATCAAGCGCGATCCGCAGCACGGCGGCATTCTCAAGTTCGGCACCGAAATCGTGGCGTGCGACGATCGCTCCCTGGTGGCGCTGCTCGGCGCCTCGCCGGGCGCCTCGACCGCCGCATCGATCATGATCAAAGTGATCGAATTGTGCTTCGCGAAGGAATTGAATGGCGGTTGGAACACCAAGCTCAAGGCGATCATTCCGTCATACGGACATTCGCTGATCGAGGACGCCGCGCTCACGCGACAAGTGCGGGCCGACACCGCGGCCGTGCTCGGGCTGCAAAATATTTAGACCAATGGGCGATATTTCTGGACGAGCCGCATCGCTCGTCATTGCGAAGAGCGCGGCGACGAAGCAATCCAGGCCTCTCCGCCAGCCGGATTGCTTCGCTTCGCTCGCAATGACGATTGCCCCTAGCGATCACTCCGCCGCGCGGCGCGCGGCGATGATCTGGTCGGCGGTGCGCCCGGTCAGTTCGGCCATGTGATCGAACTTGAACGTGAAGGTGCCGGCGCCCGCGGTCGCCGAGCGCACCTCAACGATCAGATCGCCGATTTCCGTTTCCGGAATTTTGGCGCGGACCACGTCCCAGCCCTCCCAGCCTTCGCGGGTGTCGAAACCGAGAATCTGGCCGCGTCGTCCGGACAGCAAGGCGTTGATCTTTGCCGTTGCCTCGCTCGGGCAGACGATCTCGACCAGGTCGATCGGCTCGAGCAGCACCGGCTGGCATTGCGGCAGCCCTTCGGCGACGCCGATGCGGCCGGCGGTACGAAACGCCATGTCGGAGGAATCGACGGTGTGGTACGAGCCGTCGACCAGCGATACGTGCAGATCGACCACCTGAAAGCCCAGCGGGCCGTGCTTGAGCCCATCGATGACGCCTTCCTCCACCGACGGGATATAGTTGCGGGGCACCACGCCGCCGGTGATCTTGTCTTCGAACGAGAAACCCGAGCCGCGCGGCATCGGCTTGATGTCGATCACGACGTCGCCGTATTGGCCGTGGCCGCCCGACTGTTTCTTGTGCCGGCCGCGCTGCACTACGCCCTTGCGGATGGTTTCGCGATAGCCGACCGAGGGTTGGCGGCGCTCGATAACGACGCCGTAGCGCTCGCCGAGACGCTCGGTGGTGACGCGCAGATGCATCTCGCCCTGGCCCCACAGCACCACCTCATGCGTTTCCGGATTGTGCGCGATGGTGATGGAGGGATCTTCCTCGGCGAGCTTGTTGAGCGCTTGGCCGAGTTTCACGTCATCCTTGCGCTCCTTGGCCGAGATGGCGATGGCGAGTACCGGCGGATAGGGCTCGACCTTGGCCAGGGCCGGATGGGCCTGCTTGCCGGCGGTGAGCGTGTCGCCGGTCTTGGCCTTGTCGAGTTTGGCGAATGCCACGGTCTCGCCGACCGTAGCCGGACCGCGCTTCTCGGTGGTTTGGCCGACCAGCTTGAACACGCCGGCGACCCGGCCGGCCTCATCGTCGCCGGATGAGAACGTCGTGCCGTCACCGGCCTGACCGGCGAGCATGCGCACAATCGACATCTTGCCGCCGTGGGTGGTGTTTTGGGTCTTGAGCACATAGGCAACGGCGTCAGTGCCGGACGCCTTGACGCCGAGCCGCTTGGCCGTCTCGGCAATCGCCGGCGACTCGTGGCGCAGCGCCTTGAGCAGGCGCAGCACGCCATTGGCCCGTGTCGCCGTTCCCATCAACACCGGACAGACCAGCCCCTCGCGCAGCTCGCGGGTGAGATCGTCGAACACCTTGTCGCGCGGCGGCTGGATGTCTTCGAGCAATTGCTCCATCAGCTCGTCGTCGTGATCGGCGAGCGTTTCCAGCATCGAAAAACGCGCGGTCTTCTCGCGGTCGGCGGCATCGCCTTCCAGCGCAACGACTTCCGAGGGCGCGTGCTCCTTGTAGACAAAGGCGCGCTCCAGGGCGAGGTCGACAAAGCCGGTGATGATATCGCCAGCGAAAGTCGGAATCTGTCGCAGGATCAGCTTGGTGCGCGAGGCCGGTTGCAGCAAGCCGAGTACGTCGTGGACGCCGGCGTCGGCCTTGTCGACCTTGTTGAGAAACAGTACGCGGGGAATTTTTCGCTCTTCGAGCTCGCGCAGGATGAGTTGCAGCTGCGGAATCTTTTTCTCGTCCATCTCGCAGACCACCACCGCGACGTCGATCGCCGGCAGCACCGCACGCATGTCATGGATGAATTCGACCGAGCCCGGACAGTCGAGGAAGGTGTAGGAGTCGCCCATGAAGTTCGTGGTGGCGACGGTGAGCTCGACGCTCATGCGGTGATGGCGCGCCTCGGCGCCAGAGTCGCCAACGGTGTTGCCGGCCTCGATCGTGCCTTGGCGCGGGATGGCACCGCTGCGGGCCAGGATCGCCTCAAGCAGCGTCGTCTTGCCACTCTGGAAGGGACCGACCAGCGCGATGCAACGAGGACCGGTCGCACGCGTGGCGTTGTTGCCGTTGGCTGCCATGACTGCCTCCCGGCGCGGCCCGTCGTTTGTCGGCGCGGACCGCGCTGCACCATCGTTTCAGGCAGCGGCAGGGCTGGTCAAGGGGCGCGACGTTGCGCCCCCAACTGATTAGCTTAAAGGTTCCGTCGTTTTGGCAGCGCAGCAAGAATCATCACGCCGGATGCAATTCCAGCGAGCCGATGCCGGCGGCGACGTCGAGGCCGAGCTGACCCTGCAACGATAGCGGCTGCAGCGCGACCGTTCGGTTTGATCCACCCACCAGAACATTGGCGCCGAGACCGGCGGCGATCGAGACTTCCGCCGTTGCTCCGCTGTATCTGCCGGCCAGCATTCCGGCGTAGCGGTTGGTGTCGGCAAACACGGTCCAAACGATCACGCCGCCGGTGGTGAAACCGATGTCGAGGCCGATCGTGGTCATAGTCCCGGTATAGGCCTCCTCGGGTTCACCGGGGCGACCCCGAAATACGCAGTTTACGTTCTTTTGGGAGCCGACAATGAACCCGATGCTGGCAGACATTGCGCACGTCAGCGTGCCCACCTGAAGCCGCGATGGCTGCGCCTCCGCCGGCCCGCCACCCGTCGTCAGCGCAGCCGCCAAAACGGCTAGCGCGGCGAAAGCACTGCGAAACATATCGTTGCTCCCTCACCCGGCTCCCCCATCGGGGCCTTTGTCGCGCGGATTGTAGGCGAGAAAAAAGTCGGCGTCTCGCCATTCCGGTTTATGGCCGGAACGACCGATCGGGCTATTTCAAATTGCCGCAAAAGCGTTGGATGCGCGCGCAGGCTTCTTCCAGCGCCGTGGTCGCGGTCGCGTACGAAATACGAAACGCCGGCCCCAAGCCGAACGGCGTGCCCTGCACGACGGCAACGCCTTCCGCCTCCAGGAGCTCGGTGACGAAATCTTCGTCGGTTGCGAGTTTCTTGCCGGTCGGCGCCACCTTGCCGATCGTGCCGCGGCACGACGGATAGACATAGAAGGCGCCTTCCGGTTTCGGGCAGCGGATGCCGTTCGCCTGGTTGAGCATGGAGACGCAGAGGTCGCGACGCTCCTTGAAAATCTTGTTGTGCTTGCCGATGAAGTCCTGCGGGCCGTCCAGCGCCTCGACCGCGGCCCATTGCGCGACCGCCGTCGGGTTCGAGGTCGATTGCGACTGGATCATCGCCATCGCCTTGATCAGCGGCTCCGGCCCGCCGGCATAGCCGATGCGCCAGCCGGTCATGCAATAGGCCTTGGACACGCCGTTGACCGTCAGCGTGCGCTCATAAAGTTGCGGCTCGAGCTGCGCCGGCGAAAAGAACTTGAAGTCGTCGTAGACCAGATGCTCGTACATGTCGTCCGACATGACGTGAACGTGCGGATGACGCGCGAGGACGTCGGTCACCGCCTTGAGCTCGGCGCGCGTATAAGCGGCGCCGGTCGGGTTCGATGGCGAGTTGAAGATGATCCATTTGGTCTTCGGCGTGATCGCGCGTTCCAACGCCTCGGGCTTCATCTTGAAGCCGGATTCCATGGTGGTCGCGACCTCGACCGGTTCGCCGCCGGCGAGCAGCACCATATCCGGATAGCTTACCCAATAGGGCGCCGGAATAATGACCTCGTCGCCGGGATTGAGGGTGGCGAGCAGCGCATTGAACAGCACCTGCTTGCCGCCGGTGCCGACGATGATCTGCGACGGCTTGTAGGCGAGCTCGTTCTCACGCTTGAACTTGCGCGCGATCGCCGCCTTCAATTCGGGAATGCCGTCGACGGCGGTGTATTTCGACGCCTTACCGTCACGGATGGCCTTGATGGCCGCTTCCTTGATGTTGTCCGGCGTATCGAAATCGGGCTCGCCGGCGCCGAGGCCGATGACGTTGCGGCCGGCGGCTTTGAGCGCACGCGCCTTGTCCGTCACCGCGATGGTGGCAGAAGGCTTGATGCGCGCAGTCCGGTCCGCAAGAAAGGCCATTTTTTCAATTCTCCGATACGGCGCGTGCTTCCTAAAGCCATGCGCGCGCCCAGGCAAGGGCAAGCCGGACTGGCTGGCTCAATTCTGCGTCAAGGCTCCGCTGGCCTGGTGCTCGGCGGCACTCAAAGCGGCGGCGATTTGTCTGGGGACCGTCCTCGCCACGTCCTTTACCTTCGACTACGATTTGATGCTGGCGCCCGCCATCGCGTTCTTCGCCGCGGACGGCTCGGCCCGTGGGTTCGGCCGATCGGAGAAGGCGGCACTAGCCGCGCTGTGGCTGATGCCACTCCTCGCCCGCAGCGTGGCGCAGATTGCGCTCATTCCAATCAGCGTCCCGGTAATGCTCGCACTTTTCATCCTGCTGCTGCGTCGCAGCACGTCCCACTTCGCCTCGCCGACGGCGTTTTCCGGCACGTTTCTTCTAAAATAATTTGCCGCAGTGCGGCACGTCTCGCGGTCATGACATCGCCGCGTTCCATCCATAAATCAGGGTAAGACTTGGTGGCGCGGGACTTGGAGCGCTCATGTACACGCTCTATTCGATGCAACGCTCGGGCAATAGCTATAAGGCGCGGCTCGCCTTGGCGCAGCTTGGCGTGCCCTATCGGCTTGTCGAGATCGATATTCTCAAGGGCGAAAGCCACACGCCCGAATTCCTGAAAAAGAATCCAAGCGGCCAGGTACCGCTTCTGGAGGTCGCGCCGGGCCGCTTTCTTGCCGAATCCAATGCGATCCTCTGGTATCTGGCGGGCGGCACGCCGCTGGCGCCCGAGGACCGCATCGAGCGTGCGCAGGCCTTGCAATGGATGTTCTTCGAGCAACACAGTCTCGAGCCGAATCTTGGCGCAGCTTATTTCTGGCTGACGCTGATCAAGGGCGGACGCGACTTGCAGAGGCACGCCTTCGAGGACTGGATGGAGGAAGGCCATCGCGCGCTAGGCGTCATGGAGAAGCACATCGCGCAGTACGACTTCTTCGTCGCCGACCGTTACACCATCGCCGACATCGCGCTCTATGCCTACACCCACGTAGCGCATCTGTGCGACTTCGACCTGACGCCGTAT
>Ga0210398_10006269_pt1 | contig 10964 bp, 9 predicted proteins | sample IncBWC4OmetaG_FD_161047 | JGI IMG/M metagenome (GOLD analysis project Ga0210398, IMG submission 161047) | Forest soil microbial communities from Barre Woods Harvard Forest LTER site, Petersham, Massachusetts, United States - Inc-BW-C-4-O | ecosystem: Environmental > Terrestrial > Soil >... | reverse complement strand
ACCGGTTTCTCGATGTAGGCGTCCTTTTGGGCGCCCCCGCAGGCGGTGAGCCAAGCCATCAGCGCGGCCACGGCAAGCGGTCGGGACAGGGCAAGCGGTCGGGACAGGGCAAGCGGTCGGGACAGGGCAAGCGGTCGGGACAGGGCAAGCGGTCGGGACAGGGATAGCGAGCGCATCGGCAAATCCGACCTGATCCAACGCTTCACGTCTGTGGCCGATTTATGTGCGCGGCACCGAAGATTGGCAAGATCGACAAATCCTTCGCGCCGATCATGCTCGGGCGCGCTGCCTCTCACCCTCGTGATCGATCGTTAGAGGCCGGAATGCCGCCGCCGGGGCCGTCCAGGTCCAGGCCTCGGGATCGGAGAACAACGCCGCCAGCAGGCGCCTGGTATGCGCGTGGCCCGAGCGCACCCCGCGGAAATGGCCGATAAGCGGTGCACCGGCCAGATAAAGGTCGCCAACCGCATCGAGCAGCTTGTGACGGACGAACTCGTCCTCATAGCGCAAGCCGCCGCTGTTCAGCACGCGGTCGCCATTGACCACAATCACATTGTCGAGCGAGCCGCCACGCGCCAGGCCAGCCTCGCGCAGGCGAGAGACTTCGTCGAGCAAACCAAAGGTGCGAGCGCGGCTGAGCTGGGATTTGAAGGTTTCGCGGTCGAGCAGGACGCTCATATCCTGCCGCCGAATCAGCGCGCTTTCAAAATCGATTTCGAAGCTCATCGAAAAGCCGCGGCCGGGAGAAAGCACCGCCATCGCGCCGTCGGCGACGACGCTGACCTGCTTCAGCACTTTAACCGCACGCCGCGGCGCTTCTTGCTCGACGATGCCGGCGCATTCGATCAGGAACATAAAGGGAGCGGCGCTGCCATCCATGATCGGCACCTCGGGTCCGTCGATCTCGACGATTGCGTTGTCGATCTCGGCTCCGGCCAGCGCCGCCATTAGATGCTCGACCGTGCCGACATTCGTTCCGATACCGTCGGACAGCATCGTGCAGCGCGACGATTCGACCGCATTGATCCAGTTTGCGCGGATCTCGACGGCGGCGTCGGTGCGACGGAAGACGATTCCGGTCCCCAGCGCCGCCGGCAACAAACCCATCGCTACCCGTCGGCCCGAATGAAGACCGACCCCCCGGCAGCCGATCGGATTTTTCAAGGTTTGCTGCGGCGGCGCCTCGATTTCCCCCAACATGCGACTGACTTCTCAAAGTTGCCCCCAACCCGATGAAAACCTATCGATGTGAGCTGATCGCCTCAAATCACTCTTTGTTGCGGATTGTTACGCTGCGGTACGAAGAAGCTCGCCAAGATCAGGCGCTTAGTCGTGATCTTTGCGGCGGTGCGGCAGCCGCTAAGCCGCCGCACCAAAGCCAGGATCGGGGCAGCCTCGAGCGCTTCAGTTCGCCTGACGCCGCAGAAAGGCCGGGATGTCGAGCAGATCGTCTTCTTTGGAGCCCGGGCGATCTTCCGGCTCCAGCGGGGCGAGCCGCGGCTGCGCCGGTTTGATGGCGGGCGGGATAGGCTGGCGCAACGTCCGCTCCGTTTCGGGCTGCGCCGAGCGGGCGCGGCCGACCCCGGTAACGCGTTCGATCAAGCTCGGGACGCGGCCCTTCGGTTTCGGTGCGGCATCGCGCGGCGGCGCCGTCACCGGCACTGCCGGGTGGGTCAACGGCACCGGGCGGGCGGGCCCGGGGTCGACCGGTTTTGGCGCGATGAAGGCGCCGTCGCGCATCGCGACGTTTTCCGCCGCCGCCGCCTCCTGCGGCACCGACTCGCCATCATGCTCGGCGCGGGCTTCGTTGTGCCGCCCGTCGAGCGGCGCCGCCGCATTCTGGGTCAACACCGGCTGGGTGTAGCCGCCGGTGGTCGCCTCGCGCATCGCCGGCGCCGCGGCAGGCTCGCGGCTGCTGACCAGACTGATCGCCGGCCGCGCCTGAGCCAGGGCCTCGGCGTCGATGCCGGTGGCGACGACGGAAATCCGCATCTTGCCCGACAGGGTTTCGTCAAAGGTCGAACCGAAGATGATGTTGGCTTCGGGATCGACCTCCTCACGGATGCGATTGGCGGCCTCGTCGACCTCGAACAAGGTCATGTCGGGGCCGCCGGTGATGTTGATCAGGACGCCCTTGGCGCCCTTCATCGAGACATCTTCGAGCAGCGGGTTCGAAATCGCGGCCTCGGCGGCGTCGATCGACCGGCGGTCGCCTTCGGCCTCGCCGGTGCCCATCATCGCCTTGCCCATCTCGCTCATCACCGTGCGGATGTCGGCGAAATCGAGATTGATCAGCCCGGGCATCACCATCAGGTCGGTGACGCCGCGCACCCCCGAATGCAGCACGTCGTCGGCCATCTTGAAGGCGTCGGCAAAGGTGGTGCGCTCATTGGCGACGCGGAACAGGTTTTGGTTCGGGATGATGATCAGGGTGTCGACGAATTTCTGCAGCTCCTCGATCCCCGCCTCAGCAATCTTCATTCGGTGGCTGCCCTCGAAATGAAAGGGCTTGGTCACGACGCCGATCGTCAAAATGCCCGATTCGCGGGCGATGCGGGCGATCACCGGCGCGCCGCCGGTGCCGGTGCCACCGCCCATTCCCGCGGTGATGAACACCATGTTGGAGCCCCCCATCGCCTCGAGGATCTCGTCCAGCGCCTCCTCGGCGGCGGCCCGCCCGACATCGGGCCGCGACCCGGCGCCGAGCCCGCGCGTCACCCCGATCCCGAGTTGAATCTTGCGATGGGCGCTCGATTGCTGCATCGCCTGCGCATCGGTATTGCAGACGACGAATTCGCACCCGACCAAATTGGAGCGGATCATGTTGTTGACGGCGTTTCCCCCGGCGCCGCCCACCCCGACCACAGTGATTCGGGGCTTCATCTCCTGCTCGTCCCTGGGAATGCTCAGATTGATCATATGTCCTCCACTGCGCGGCTCGATCATGCCCGGAGCGTCCGGGCTTCCCCCTCTTTTGGCCGACATCGGTTTAGCCGGCTATCTTCGCTGCCGGTAACCGCGCCAGCATCAAGACGATAAATCCTCTCAGATGTTCTCCCGCAACCAATGGCCGAAGCGGCCAAAGATGCCGCTTGGCGAGCCAACCGCGGTGCGCTTGGCGGGCGGCGTCTCGGCGTGCTCCGACGTGGCGAAATGGAGCAGGCCGACGGCGGCCGAAAAAGCCGGGCCGGCGGTCGCCTCGGCGAGGCCAGCGACCCGCAGCGGGCGCCCGATGCGAACCTGCTTATCGAGGATCAGGCCGGCAAATTCGCGCGTGCCGTGCAGCTGACAGGCCCCGCCGGTCAGCACCACGCGCCGCCCCGCGACTTTGTCGAACCCGCTCGCCTCGAGACGGTTGCGCACCATTTCGAAAGTCTCCTCGATGCGGGGAGCGATAATCCCGACGAGCAGCGATTTCGGCACGTGATTGACCTGCCCGTCTTCCTCCTCGCCGATCTGCGGCACCGCGATCATCTCGCGTTCGTCGGTGCTGGCCGAAATGGCGGTGCCGAACAATGTCTTCATCCGTTCGGCATGGGCAACCGGGGTCGACAGCCCGCGCGCAATGTCGTTGGTTACGTGACAGCCGCCGACCGGCACCGAATCGGCAAAGATCAGATTGCCGTCGAAAAAGACCGCGATCGTCGTGGTTCCACCGCCCATGTCGATCACCGTCACGCCGAGGCCGATCTCGTCCTCGACGAGGCAGGAGAGGCCGGCGGCATAGGGGCTGACGGCCAGTGCCTCGACCTCGAGATGCGAGCGCCCGATCGCGGCGGTGTGATTGCGCACCCCGGCGGCGGCGGCGGTCACCACATTCATGTTGACGCCGAGGCGCTCGCCATACATGCCGCGCGGGTCGCGGATGCCGCGGCTGTCGTCGATCGAGAACCCGACCGGCACCGAGTGGACGATCTGGCGGTCGCCCGGCTCGCGCAGCAGATAGCCCTGGTCGAGCACGCGCTGCAATTCGGCCTCGCCGACCTCATGCCCGGCGATGCCAATCTCCGCCTTGATGATGCGCGAGGCAGAAAACCCGCCCGACAGATTGGCCACCACCTGCTCGATGGTTTCCTTCGCCATTTCCTCGGCGGCGTGCACCGCGTTGGCGATCGAGGCGCCGGCAGCTTCGAGATCGACGATCGCTCCGTTCCGCAGACCGCGCGAAATCTGATGGCCGATGCCAATGACCTGCGGCCGATCCGGCTCGACCCGGGCGATAAAGCAGCACACCTTGGTGGTGCCGATATCGAGCGCGGCGACAAGGCTCCCCTGCGCTCGGTGCCGCGGTTTGGGCGGCCGCGGCGCCCGGCGCGGCTTGCCGTTTGCGCGCGTCGCGGCTGACGCAGACTGCCTTGGATCTGTCGCGCGGGTCCGCACCTCGTCGATCGCGCTCATGTATTTTTCGCCGGCGGGCGTCCTTTCTTGGTTGTCGGGGGTTCCTTCGCAGGCTCCGGCGCGACCCGCACGACGAGCCGGTCGGGCAGACGCAGGTCGATGGCTTGAACATCGCGCTGGAGAATGGCGCTCGAACGTTGCAGGCGGGCGAGATCGGCCCATGCGGCCTCGGGGTCGTCGGCGGGCAGCAGCACGTCGATCGCCGTATCGATGCGCAGGTTCCAGCGCCGGCCGCCGACCCGCACCGCCGCCGTGACGCGCGAGGCGAGGTCGGGCTGGCTCGCCAGCATTTTCAACAACTGGGCGGCGTGGCTTGCGGCGTCGGCGCCGACCACCAACGGCAGTTTGGCGAAACGGTCGAGGCGGGTGACCGGGATCACCGCGCCGGTGCGGTCGATCAGCTCGATCTTGCCGTCGTGCTGCCACAGCGCCAACGGCTCGCGCTCGACCAGGCGCACGTACAGGGTGTCGGGAAGGCGGCGCTCGATCAGCGCGGAGCGGACCCAAGGCAGGCGTTCGAGCTTTCCTTTGGCGCGCACCGGATCGATCGCCAGGATCGGGGTGCCGAGCCTGGCGCCGAGCGCATCGAAGATGGTTTCGCGATCGGTCGTGCGACGTCCCTCGACCCGGATGTCGGCGACCCGCAAACCGAGTGCCGCGGTGGCTTCGAGCAGACGGTGCGAGGCGCTGTGCACCAGGGATTGGCCGAATGGCGCCCGGCTGAATTCCGCAGTCCCGAAAACCGCGACCGCCAAAAGCGCTGGAGCGCAGGCCCACCGGGCGAGCCGCCAATGCCGCTGCTGCCTCCCGGAACGGCGGTGCATCGCGGGCGCGGGGCCTACCCCTCGCATGCCGCGTTCTCCACGATCCACACCACCAGTTCGTCAAAGCCGATGCCGGCATGCCGGGCGATATCGGGCACCAGCGAGGTCGGGGTCATGCCGGGCTGGGTGTTTACTTCCAGCAGATAGAGCCGGCCGCCACCTTCGGGCGTGTCGTCATAGCGCAGATCGGCCCGGCTGACGCCGCGGCAACCGAGGCAGCGATGCGCGCGCAAGGCGATGTCGAGCGCCCTCTCATAGATCCGGGGCGGGATCGGCGCCGGCACCAAATGGGCGGAGCCACCCTCGGCATATTTCGCCGTGTAGTCGTAAAAGCTGCCGCGCGGGACGATCTCGCAAACACCGAGCGCGCGCTCGCCGATCACCGCCACGGTCAGCTCGCGCCCGGGAATGAAGCGCTCGACCATGATCTGCCGCCCGAAGCGCCAGCCCAGCACCTCTTCGCGCCAAGAATTGTCGCCGACCCGGACGATGCGCACGCCGACGCTCGAACCCTGGTTGACCGGCTTGACGACAAAAGGCGCCGGCAACGGGTCGCACCGGGCCAGTTCGTCGGCGGCGGCGACGACATCCTCGGCGACTGGAAGGCCGGCGGCGCGGAACAGCATTTTTGCGGTGGGCTTGTGCATGGCGAGGGCCGAAGCGAGAACCCCCGAATGGGTGTAGGGGATCGCCAGCATCTCGAACAGGGCCTGGATCGTGCCATCCTCGCCGCCGACCCCATGCAGGGCGTTGAAGATCGCATCGGGGCGCGGATCGAGGCCGCGCAACAATGCCGGCAGGTCGCGGCCGACATCGATCGCGGTGACCCGGTAGCCATGATCGGCGAGCGCCTTCACGCATTCGCGGCCGCTCGACAGCGAGACCTCGCGTTCGGGCGACCAGCCCCCCATCAGCAAGGCGATATGCTTGCTCATGGCTTTGCGGCTCCTGCGGCGATCGGTTCGATGCCGGCAAGCGGACGCCCGATGCGCTCGATCTCCCATTCGAGCGCGATGCCGCACGCCTCGTGCACCCGACGCCTTACCTCCTCGCCGAGACCTTCGAGATCGGCGGCGGTGGCGCCGCCGGTGTTGACCAGAAAATTTGCGTGTTTGGTCGACACCATCGCCCCGCCGCGGGTAAGACCGCGGCAGCGAGCCTGGTCGATCAGCCGCCAGGCGCTGTCATCCGGCGGGTTGCGGAAGGTCGAGCCGCCGGTGCGGCTGCGGATCGGCTGCGTGGCTTCCCGCGCTTGCCTGATCTCACTGATCCGCCGGGCGATCGCTTGCGGGTCGCCGGCCGCACCGCGCAGCCGGGCCTCGATAAAGATCCAGCCGGGATCGACGGCGCAATGGCGGTAGGAAAAGCCCATCGCCGGACCATCGATCACATGACAGGCGCCGCGGCGATCGATCGCCGTCGCCGCCACCAGCACATCTTTGATCTCGCAGCCATAGGCGCCGGCGTTCATGCGCAGGCCACCGCCGATCGTGCCGGGGATGCCGGAGAGGAATTCGAACCCGGCGATCCCCGCCTCGGCTCCGGCCAGCGCCACATTGAGGTGAAGCGCCGCCGCGCCAGCCACGATATCGGTTCGATCAATGGTGAGGCCGGCGAATTCGCGGCCGAGACGGATCGTAACTTGAGGAATCCCGCCATCGCGCACCAGCAGGTTGGCGCCGCCGCCGATCACCGTAACCGCAGCCGAGGGCGGGAGTGCCGCGAGAAAGGCGGCGAGGTCTTCGCCATCGGCAGGGCGAAACAGCATCTCCGCCGAGCCGCCGACGCCGAACCAAGTGCGCCGCCCGATCGCCGCGTCCGCGGTCAGCCGGCCGCGCACCGCCGGCAGCGCGAGCGCCGGCCTCGCCGCAGAATCAGGCCGCGCCGCAATCATCGGGAGTGGCTCCGTCTTCCGAGCGCCGCGAGGTCGCCGGGCAGATTGTTGGCCCACAGAGTGATCGAACCGGCGCCGAGGCACACCACCATGTCTCCGGGCCGGGCCAGCTCAGCCACCAGCGGTGCGAGATCGCGCGGATCCTCCAATGCGCGGACATTGCGATGCCCGTGCTCGGTGAGCCCTGCGACGATCGCATCTCGGGTCACCCCCTCGATCGGGGCCTCGCCGGCGGCGTAGATATCGGCGACGAGGACAAGGTCGGCATCGTTGAACGCGGTGCAGAACCCGTCGAACAGGTGGGACACGCGGCTATAGCGATGCGGCTGCACCACGGCGATGACCTTGCCGGAAACGATGGCCCGCGCCGCCTTCAATACCGCTGCGATCTCGACCGGGTGATGACCGTAATCGTCTATTATCGTCACCCCGTTCCACTCGCCTATCTTGGTAAAACGGCGCTTGACGCCCTTGAAGTTGCGCAAGGCCCCGCGCAAGGCGTCGTCGCCGAGCCCGAGCGCCTCGCCGACCGCCGCTGCGGCCAGCGAATTCTGCACGTTGTGCTGTCCGAACATTGGCAGAAACAGGTTTGGGATGGTACGCCCGCGCTCTGCCAGCCCGTCCGACACGACGACGTCGAAGCGCGCCCCGTCGCGCCCGAGCTTGAGATCGACGGCGCGGATGTCGGCCTGCGGGCTCAGCCCGTAGGTCAATACCCGGCGATCGGAAAGCTTGGGGATCATCCCCTGCACGACCGGGTGGTCGATGCACAAGGCGGCAAACCCGTAGAACGGGATGTTGCCGATAAACGTCTCGAACGCCTGACGCAACTCGTCGAAGCCGCCGTAGAAGTCGAGGTGCTCGGGGTCGATGTTGGTGACGATCGCGACCGTTGCCGGCAGCCGGGTGAAGGTGCCGTCGCTCTCATCGGCTTCGACCACCATCCAATCGCCGGCGCCGAGCCTCGTGTTGGTGCCGTAGGCGTTGATGATGCCGCCGTTGATCACGGTCGGATCGAGCTGCGCGGTTTCGAGCAAGGCGCCGATCAGCGAGGTCGTCGTCGTCTTGCCGTGGGTCCCGGCGATCGCCAGCGACCATTTGAGCCGCATCAGCTCGGCCAGCATCTCGGCGCGCCGCACCACCGGGAGGCGCCGCCCGCGCGCGACGAGGATCTCGGGATTGTCGGGGCCGACCGCCGAGGAGATCACGACGACCTCGGCCGCCCCCAGATTGGCCGCGTCATGCCCGACCGCGACCGGGATGCCGAGCCCGGTCAGGCGGCGAACATTGGCGCTGTCGGCAACGTCGCTGCCCTGCACGCTATAGCCGAGATTGTGCAGTACCTCGGCGATGCCGCTCATGCCGATGCCGCCGATGCCAACGAAGTGCAGCGGCCCGATGGTCAGCGGCAATGCCCTCATGCCGCGCGCCCCCGCACTGCGCCGCCGGGTTCGAGCGCCAGAGCCAACCGTGCCAAATGTCGGGCGGCATCGCGCCGGCCAAAACCAAGGGCGCGCTGCGCTGCGATGGTCAATGACGCGGCGTCGGCGAAATGGCTGTCGAGGCGGGCGGCGAGCGTATCGGGGCTGAGATCGGCCTGGGCGATGACCCAGCCGCCCCCGGCGGTGGCGAAGGCCTGGGCGTTCGCGGTCTGATGGTCGTCGGTCGCGTGCGGGTAGGGGATCAGCAGGGCCGGCCGGCCGATTGCTGCGAGCTCGGCCACGGTCGAGGCGCCGGCGCGGCAGATCGCCAGATGCGCCCGCGCCAACCGCTGCGGCACATCGGCGAAGAAACTGTCTACCTCCGCGGCGATGCCGGTCTCGGCGTAGGACTTGGCGACGGCGGCGAGATCTTCGCGGCGCGCCTGCTGGCTCACTCTTAGGACCGCCCGCAGGCCGGATGGCAGCGCGGCCAGAGCGGGTGGCACGATCGTGCTGAGAATGTGGGCGCCCTGGCTGCCGCCGAGGATCAGCAATTCGACCGGCCCGCCGGGCAACGGCGGCCGATAGCCGGACCAGCCGGCCGCCAGGATCGCCGGCCTGACCGGGTTCCCGGTTTGGACCGCACGGATTCGATCGAGCGGACGTAGGCCAATGGTCTCGGGAAAGCCGGTGGCGATCCGCCACGCCCGCGGCGCCAGCCGCCGGTTGGCGCGACCGAGCACCGCATTCTGCTCGTGAATGAGAGTCGGCAACCCGAGCGATGCCGCGGCCACCATTGTCGGTAACGACGGATAGCCGCCAAAGCCAATCACCGCCTGCGGCGCCAGCCGGCGCAGCAGGCGGCGCGCCTGCACGGCGCCGGCGGCCAGTTCGGCCAGGCCGTAGGCAGCGCGAACCGGACCGCCGCCGATCCGGCCGGAGCGCACCTCATGGATCGCCACATCGGGCAGGCTCATGGCAAAGGCATCTGCGCGCGAATCGGTCAGCAGGTGCACCCGCGCGCCGCTCTCGATCAATTCGACGGCGAGTGCCTCGGCCGGGAACAGATGGCCGCCGGTTCCGCCCGCGGCAAGAACGAAGGCGGCGCTCACAACGCACTTCCTGCGAGCCGGCGGCGGGTCAGCGCCAACAGCATCCCCATCCCCAATCCGAGCGCCAGCATCGAGGAGCCGCCATAGGACAGAAACGGCAGGGTCATCCCCTTGGTCGGCATCATACGCAAGGTCGAGGCCATGTTGATGATCGCCTGCAGCCCGAACTGGATCAACAGGCCGGTGGCCGAAAGCAGCACGAACAGGCTGCCCTCCTGGCGCAGCCGCGACAGTCCGCGCAGCACGACAAAGGCGAACAACGCGACTACGACGAGGCAGACGATCAGGCCGAATTCCTCGCCGACGACGGCGAAGACGAAATCGGCGTGGGCGTCAGGGAGCACATATTTGACCGTGCCCTCGCCCGGCCCACGACCCCACAATCCGCCATTGGCAAAGGCTTCGAGCGAACGGGTGACCTGGTAGCTGTCGCCGGCGGTCGGGTCGAGAAAATGATCGACCCGGATCTTGACATGCGGCAGCCAGGTATAGGCGGCGGCCAGCGCCCCGACCCCGCCGAGGCCGAACAGCGCCGCCCAATAGAGCCGCAGCCCGGCCATGTAGAACTGCCCGAACCAGACCGTCGCCACGACCGCCGCCATGCCGATATCGGGCTGCGCGATCAGCATGCCGAGGACCAAAAGCATCAGCGCCGCGCAGATCAGATTGCCGGGAAAGCCGCGGCGCAGCTTTTGCTCCGAGAACAGCCAGGCGGAGACGACGGCGAAACACGGCTTGACGAACTCGGAGGGTTGCAGCGCCACCAGCGGAAAATTGATCCAACGGCGCGCGCCCTTGATATCGGCGCCGACGACAAAGGTCAGCGCCAGCAGCACGATCCCGATGCCGAAACCGATAAAGGCGATACGGCGCACGGTCCGCGGCGTCTGCAGCGAAATGACGAACATGAGCGCGATCGTCACCGGCAGCAGGGCAAGGTAGCGGCGCACGAAATGGAGCGCGTCATAGCCGATCCGCTCGGCCACGGCCGGGCTTGCCGACAAACTCATGACCACGCCGAAACCCATCAGCACGATGAGGGCGGTGAGGCTCCAGCGATCGACGGTCCACCACCATCGGGCCACCGGGCTCTGGTCGATGCGCGCGAACCTCATCAGGATCGGCCCTCGCCATTCGAAGCGGGTCGGCCGAACGGGTCGGCCGGCCACCTCCCGGCGGCTCCGCAGACATAGCGGATCTGAACGTCCCTGGCTGCCAGATGTGCGAAGTGGCTGAGTAACATCCTGAGCTACCGCAGCTTGAGCGTGGCTAGCCCGGCAATCGCCAGGATCGAGGCGATTATCCAAAAGCGGAT
>Ga0210398_10006267_pt1 | contig 10967 bp, 7 predicted proteins | sample IncBWC4OmetaG_FD_161047 | JGI IMG/M metagenome (GOLD analysis project Ga0210398, IMG submission 161047) | Forest soil microbial communities from Barre Woods Harvard Forest LTER site, Petersham, Massachusetts, United States - Inc-BW-C-4-O | ecosystem: Environmental > Terrestrial > Soil >... | reverse complement strand
TGCAGGTGGTGGCGGCGGAGGTGGCGGCGGCGGTGCGGCCGGCGGCATGCCGCCGCGCGGCGAGCGGCGCTTTGTCCTCGACGAAGTCATCACCGCTTTTTCGTCGACGGCGACACCGGCGGCGATCGAGCAGCTGGCGCGCCGCTACAATCTGACCCAACTGGAATCGCAAAGCCTGCCGTTGAGCGGCTCTACGCTTTACCGCTGGCGCATCAACGGCCGCCGGCCGGTGGGCGACCTGATCGGCGCGCTGGAGGACGATCGGCTCGTCACCAGGGTGCAACCCAACTATATCTTCTCGCTGCAGGAGGATGTGCCGAAGCTTGCGGCACAGTCGCAGAACTACGCGTCGCAATACGTGTTGGCCAAGCTGCAAGTCGAGCAGGCGCATCACATCGCGACCGGCAAAAGCATTCTGGTCGCTTTGATCGATTCAGAGATCGACGCCAAGAATCCCGACCTCGACGCGGCCGTCGTCAAGAGCTTCGACGGGCTGGGCGGCGAAGACAAACCGCATACCCACGGCACCGCCATGGCCGGCGCCATCGCCGCGCATCTCAAGCTCATGGGCATCGCACCGGGCGCGCAGCTCTTGGCGGCGCGGGCGTTCGACGACAATCGCGACGCTAAAGGCACCTCGTTTGCCATCTACAAAAGCCTGCAATGGGCGGCGGACAATGGCGCGCGCATTGTCAATATGAGCTTTGCCGGCCCGGCCGACCCGACATTGCACACCATGCTGGCGGCCGCATTCGAGAAGGGCCTGGTGCTGATCGCGGCCGCGGGCAATGCCGGACCGACGTCGCCGCCGCTCTATCCCGCGGCCGATCCCAACGTCATCGCCGTGACCGCGACCGATTCGAGCGACGGCTTGTTCGCGATGGCCAATCGCGGCTCCTACATCGCGGTCGCCGCGCCTGGCGTCGACATTCTCGCGCTCGCGCCCGACCACGCCTTGCAGCTCACCACCGGCACCTCGGTTGCGACCGCCCATGTCAGCGGGCTCGTCGCGCTGCTGCTCGAATGCAAGCCGTCGCTCACGCCGGCGGACATTCGAAAGATGCTCGGGCGCACCGCCAAGCCACTCGGCTTCGGCGCCGGCCTGGTCAACGCCTATCGGGCCGTGAGTTCGCTGAACGCCGAAGCTTCGGGCAAGGACGGCGGCGAACAGGCGAAGGAGTAGCGCTAAGACAAACGCCCACGAGCACGCCTTCTTGGCGTGATCGGCTAGCTGTGCGCTGTTCCGACCAGGGCCTTCCCTGCCCGGCGTTTCTCGTCTAAAGACCGCTCGCGCGGGGTCTTTAGACTTGGCGCCGGATTGGGGGACGCGCGATAGCGCGCCCTTTTTTTGTGCCCTTCCATTCCTGTCTCCCTCTCCCCAAGGGGGGAGAGGGTTGGGGTGAGGGGGTTCAGCGGATGAGTTGAAGCTCTTGCATTATCGCTTCGAGAACGCCATCGATATTGCTCAGTACATCGTTGTTCCAAAAGCGAACGACGTGATAGCCCCATTCCTCAAGAATTCGCGTACGTTTCGCGTCCTCGGCCGTGCGCAGATCGTGCTGGCCACCGTCTACTTCGATGATGAATTTCAAATCAAGCGCGGCAAAGTCGACGACGTAATTTGCGATCGGCACCCGTCGCCTGAATTTGATGCCTTCGAACCGCCGCCCGCGCAGCTTGGACCACAGCAATTTTTCCGCCTCCGTCGAACGGCGGCGGAGCGCTCGGGCAATCTTGCTCATCAGCCGAGCCCCCTCACCCTACCCTCTCCCCGTTGGGGAGAGGGTTTTCGGCGGCACTTCCTTCGCCGCCAGAGTGCTTCCCGCAACATTACAGGACTTTTCTGAAGCTGATGCCCAGACGGACCGACATCTCCTCGATCCTCATCATCGGCGCGGGACCGATCGTCATCGGCCAGGCTTGCGAGTTCGACTATTCCGGCACGCAGGCCTGCAAAGCGCTCAAGGCCGAGGGTTACCGGATCGTCCTGGTGAATTCCAATCCGGCGACCATCATGACCGATCCGGATCTGGCGGACGCCACCTATATCGAGCCGATCACGCCGGAAATCGTCGCCAAGATCATCGCCAAGGAACGCAACGTCCTGCCCGGCGGCTTCGCGCTCCTTCCGACCATGGGCGGGCAGACCGCGCTCAACACCGCGCTGTCGCTGCGCCGCATGGGCGTGCTGGAGAAGTTCGGCATCACGATGATCGGCGCCACCGCCGACGCCATCGACAAGGCCGAAGACCGCAAGCTGTTCCGCGAGGCGATGGAGAAGATCGGGCTTGCGACGCCGCGCTCGCATCAGGTCAAGACGCTGATCCAGGCGCTGCAGGCGCTCGAAGATATCGGCCTGCCGGCGATCATCCGGCCGTCGTTCACGCTCGGCGGCACCGGCGGCGGCATCGCCTACAACAAGGAGGAGTTCATCGAGATCGTCGAGCGCGGCATCGACGCCTCGCCGACTTCCGAAGTGCTGATTGAGGAATCGGTGCTCGGCTGGAAAGAGTACGAGATGGAGGTGGTGCGCGACAGAGCCGACAATTGCATCATCGTCTGCTCGATCGAGAACATCGACCCGATGGGCGTGCATACCGGCGATTCGATCACGGTGGCGCCGGCGCTGACCTTGACCGACAAGGAATATCAGATCATGCGCGACGCCTCGATCGCGGTGCTGCGCGAGATCGGCGTCGAGACCGGCGGCTCGAACGTGCAGTTCGCCGTCAATCCGGCCGACGGCCGGCTGGTTGTGATCGAAATGAATCCCCGGGTCTCGCGCTCGTCGGCGCTGGCCTCGAAGGCGACCGGATTTCCGATCGCCAAGGTCGCCGCCAAGCTCGCGGTCGGTTACACGCTCGACGAGATCGAAAACGACATCACCGGCGGCGCCACGCCGGCGTCGTTCGAGCCGACCATCGACTATGTCGTCACCAAGGTGCCGCGCTTCGCGTTCGAGAAATTTCCCGGCGCCGAGCCGGTGCTGACCACGTCGATGAAATCGGTCGGCGAAGCGATGGCGATCGGCCGCACCTTTGCCGAGAGCCTGCAGAAGGCGCTGCGTTCGCTGGAAACCGGCCTGACCGGCCTCGACGAAGTGACGATCCCCGGCCTCGGCCAAGGCGACGACAAGAACGCCATACGCGCCGCACTCGGCACGCCCTCGCCCGACGGCATCCTGAAAGTCGCGCAAGCCATGCGGCTTGGCATGAACGATGAGGACATTCATACCGCCTGCCACATCGACCCGTGGTTCCTGGCGCAGATCCGCGACATCATCGAAACCGAGACGCAGATTCGGACACGCGGACTGCCGGCGACCGCCGCGTCGCTGCGGCGTCTGAAAGCGTTTGGCTTTTCCGACGCGCGGCTCGGCCGGTTGACCGGGCTCACGGCCGACGATGTCGCCGATCGCCGCCGGGCGCTCGGCGTGCGTCCGGTGTTCAAGCGGATCGACACCTGCGCGGCGGAATTCGCTTCGCCGACCGCCTACATGTATTCGACCTACGAGACGCCGTTCGCCGGCCGCACCGCCGATGAGGCGGCGCCCTCCGGCAAGAACAAGGTCGTCATTCTCGGCGGCGGACCAAACCGCATCGGCCAAGGCATCGAGTTCGATTATTGCTGCTGTCACGCCGCCTTCGCGCTGAAAGAAGTCGGCTACGAAACCATCATGATCAATTGCAATCCGGAGACGGTGTCGACCGACTACGACACCTCCGACCGGCTGTATTTCGAGCCGCTCACCGCCGAGGACGTGATCGAGATCATCGACGCCGAGCGAGTCAACGGCACGCTGCACGGCGTCATCGTGCAGTTCGGCGGCCAGACGCCGCTCAAGCTCGCCGAGCCGCTGGAGAAGGCCAAAGCGCCGATCCTCGGCACCTCGCCCGACGCCATCGATCTTGCCGAGGACCGCGACCGTTTCCGCGAACTGCTCGACCGGCTGAAGCTTCGCCAGCCGAAAAGCGGCATCGCCACGTCGCCGCAAAAGGCCAAAGCGATCGCCGACGAAATCGGCTACCCGATCGTGATCCGCCCGTCCTATGTGCTCGGCGGCCGCGCCATGGAGATCGTGCATGACGGGAGCCAGATCGATCGCTACCTGGTGCGGCTCACCGCCGATCTCGACCGGCCGTCGGAGCTTGCGGTGTCGGATCGCCGCCCGCTTCTGATCGACCGCTATCTCACCGACGCCATCGAGGTCGACGTCGATTGCCTCGCCGACGGCACCGATACCTATATCGCCGGCATCATGGAGCACATCGAGGAGGCCGGCATTCATTCCGGCGACTCCGCCTGCTCGCTGCCGCCGCATAATCTCTCAGCCGAAATGATCGCCGAGTTGGACCGGCAGACCCGCGCGTTGGCGCTGGCGCTCAAAGTCGGCGGCCTGATGAACGTGCAATACGCCATCAAGGACGGCGTCATCTACGTGCTCGAAGTCAATCCGCGCGCCTCGCGCACGGTGCCGTTCGTCGCCAAGGTCACCGGCGTGCCGGCCGCCAAGATCGCGGCGCGAATCATGGCCGGCGAATCGCTCAAGAGCTTCGGCCTTACGCCGCAGAGCTTCGAGTTCGCCGCCGCCCGCCATATCGGCGTGAAGGAAGCCGTGTTCCCGTTCGCGCGCTTCGGCGACAAGGTCGATACCGTGCTCGGCCCGGAGATGAAATCGACCGGCGAGGTGATGGGCATCGATCGCGACTACAACGTCGCCTTCGCCAAAAGCCAACTCGGCGGCGGCACCCGGCTGCCGAAGAGCGGAACCGTGTTCGTGTCGGTCAAGGATGCGGATAAGCCGCGCATCCTCGACACCATGCGGCTTCTGGCCGGGCTCGGTTTCCGGGTATTGGCGACCTCGGGAACCCAGCGCTTTCTCGCCGGCGAAGGCGTCGCCGCGGTCAAGATCAACAAAGTGGCCGAGGGGCGTCCGCACATCGTCGACGCCATCAAAAACGGCGGAGTCCAACTGGTTTTCAACACCACCGAAGGGGCCACCGCGCTGGCCGATAGCCGGTCGCTGCGGCGGGCGGCCCTCTTGCATAAAGTGCCGTACTACACCACTCTCTCAGGGGCCGTCGCCGCAGCGCAGGGTATCAGGGCCTATCTCGGGGGTGACCTCGAGGTATGTGCGCTGCAAGATTATTTTGCGGCCGCCCCTGATGCGAAATCGGACCAGCCAGGGCGACGGCACGGGTAGAGACAGGGTTTTAGCCGCGGGGCCGAACGATGCTTCGGCCCGCGACTTTGATTTTGTCTCTGCAAGTGATGGAGACAGAGACGATGGACAAGATTCCGATGACAGCGGAAGGCTATTCTGCGCTTGAGAACGAGCTCAAGCACTGTCAGCAGGTCGAGCGGCCCCGCATCATCCAACAGATCACCGACGCGCGCACCCACGGCGACCTCTCGGAGAATGCCGAGTATCACGCCGCCAAGGAATCGCAGTCGCTCAACGAAGGCCGCATCGCCGAGCTCGAGGACAAGCTGGCGCGCGCCGAGATCATCGACGTGTCGAAGCTGTCCGGCGATACCATCACCTTCGGCGCCACCGTGACCTTGATCGACGAGGACACCGAGAAGAAGGCGGTGTGGCAGCTCGTCGGCGAGCCCGAGGCCGACGCCAAGAAGGGCAAGATTTCGATCACCTCGCCGCTCGCCCGCGCGCTGGTCGGCAAGAAGAAAGGCGCCCAGGTCGAAGTCGTCACGCCCGGCGGCGCCAAGGCCTACGAAGTCATGAAGGTCGAGTGGAAGTAACCGCTCGACCGTTCCGACCGCTCACCGCGCGACCTCACAATGGCCGGACCTGGTCCGGCCATTGTGTTTTGCGGACGTAGCGTCGTCGGCGAAACGGCTCGGGCGTTTGGTCGATTGCTCAGCCCGTTGTATCGGCAGGTTGGAGAACGCTTGGTACGCTGCCTCGCTCCGTCGATGCCATCGACGATTCGTCCCGCGAATGACGCTTGCGCGTTATTTCTCGCTTCAGACGCAAAATCTCCTCGTTCCGGCTTTCCAGTGTCACTTCAAGCTTTGCGATATTCTGAAACAGGCGCGCACTGGTAAGACACAGCAAATAGAAACCGAAGCTCGGATTCTCGAAATAGAGCGATTTGACGCGATCATAGCCGATCTGCATGACCTCTGCGTCTTCGACACATTCGAGCGTTTGTGTGCGTCGCTGGTGGGGTGCCAGCAGTCCCAGCTCCCCGACCACACCGCCCGGCAACACGTCGACGGCAATCTCGCTGAGCCGCAGTCGCCCAGAGGCGACCATGAACATCTCGCCTGCGGCATCATCCTTGTGGAACAGGATTTGCCCCGCTCTAACCTGGCGTTTGGTCATGAACGGCACCAGGCAGTTCAGGGACAAGTCTTCGTTGCTGGCACTTCGAATCTTGCGCACAAGGCGCATCTGTTCGTAAAGCCGATAGGCATTCACCGGGAGAAGAATGCCATGTTGGATCAGCATCGGCGTGATGCCAACCGACAAGGCGAAAGCGATTTGAAAGATATTGCTTGCGATGCCCACCACGCGAAGCGGAATCATCGCTTTCATCGCCAAGGTCACGACCATAAGCGCGGCGCCAATGAAACCTATGATTTCGAAATACTTCATGACCCGCCCCCTGATTCAGTCGCCTGGCTCCGACTCAAAATTAATACGCCGTTGAGCGGCTATTGGTGCCGCGCGTCACAGCGAAACGGCCCGGCGTCCGAAAGCGCTCCAACCAAGTCGGCTGTTGCCGACTTGGCCGCTCCTTCGAACACGACCCGGATAGCCCGGCACATCCCCTCGCGACTCCAGCTGCGCGCGGTGGGCAGCGTCCATGTCGTGGTGCATGTCGTGGGCGACGACGCCAAAGCTTGTACCGGTTCCAAAATTCGCTTACGGTCGGCAGTGAACACGTCCGACATGCGGACGTAAGAAACCGCGCCATCGATGGAGCGCGGACCAACAAAAACCAAAGCCATATCTGCGAGCACCGAACGAAGGGGAGGTACTCATGACGACGGTTGCCTTTACGATCAATGGCAAGCCTGCGAGCGTGGACGCCGATGGCGACACGCCGCTGTTGTGGATCGTCCGCGAACATCTCAAACTCACCGGCACGAAATTCGGCTGCGGCGCCGGGTTGTGCGGCGCCTGCACCGTCCATGTCGACGGCAAGGCAGTGCGCTCGTGCCAGACGCAGCTCTCCGACGTCGCCAACAAAAAGGTGACGACCATCGAGGGCCTCTCCCCGGATTCGAGCCATCCGCTGCAAACGGCCTGGGTCGCGATGCAGGTGCCGCAGTGCGGCTATTGCCAGTCCGGCCAGATCATGCAGGCCGCCGAATTGCTGGCGAAAAATCCGAAGCCAACCCGCGAGCAGATCGTTCAGCACATGGACGGCAATATCTGCCGCTGCGGCACCTACGCTTCGATCATCGCCGCCATTCAGAGCGTCGGCTAGAGAGGGAGGGCATCATGTTGCAGGATACCAACACGCTGGCGCTCTCGCGCCGTTCGTTCCTGGTGACCACCGGCGCCTTCAGCGTCGCCGTCGCCTTCGGCTCGGCGCTTGACACCGCGACCGCGGCCGCGCCGTTTAATCCCAGCGCCTGGGTCACGATCAGCGAAGACAATATCGTCACCATTGTCGCGCCGATGGTGGAGATGGGTCAGGGCGTGCGCACCTCGCTGCCGTTGATCCTCGCCGAGGACCTCGATGCCGACTGGAGCCGGGTCCGCATTTCGGAAACGCCGGACAATGATCAGGTCTACGGCAATCCGATCTTCAATAGCCAGCTGACGACGGTCGGCAGCTTCTCGGTCACCGGATATTACGAGAAATTGCGGCTGGCCGGCGCGCAGGCGCGGAAAATCCTGATCGCCAATGCGGCTACGGCCTGGAACGTGCCGGCGGACGAGCTCACCACCGAGCCCGGCATGGTCGTGCACAAGAAGTCCAACCGCAAGATCAGCTACGGCGACATTGCCAAGACGGCGACGGTGCCGAACCCGCTGCCGGAAGTAACCAAGGCCGATCTCAAGCCCGCTTCGCAGTTCCGTTTCATCGGACGCGACATCGGCCGCGTCGACGTACCGTCGAAGGTCAACGGCACCGCGCAGTACGGCATCGACGTGCAAATTCCCGGCATGCTCTACGCCGCGGTGCTGTTCCCGCAAGTGCAGTACGAGAAGGCCGAACAGATCGACGACGCCGCGGCCAAAGCCATCAAGGGCGTGGTCAAGATCGTGCCGCTGCCCTCGGGCGTCGGCGTGATCGCCGAGACGCCACAGGCGGCGATGAAGGCCAAGGGCCTGCTCAAGGTCACCTGGTCGAAATCGACCCCGGCGCAAACCTATGACGACGACCGCGTGCTGCAGGACTATCGCGCCGTTGCCGCCGATTGGAGCCAGCCGGGCGTCGAAATGGTCAAGACCGGCGATGCCGACGAAGCGATCAAAGGCGCCGCCCAGGTCCTAACCGCGGATTATTTCTCGGATCACGTGGCGCACATGTGCATGGAGCCGCTCAACGTCACGGTGCGGGCCGACAACGGGGTGATCGACATCTGGTCCGGCAATCAATCGCCGTCAACGATGAAGATCCTCGGCATGATCGTCGGCAAGACCACCCCGGACAAGGTCCACGTCCATACCCAATTGCTCGGCGGCGGCTTCGGCCGGCGCTCCGACGGCGACGACATGGTCATGGCGCTGATCCTGGCACTCAACATGCCGGGCAAGCCGGTGAAGATGATCTGGAGCCGCGAGGACGATATCCGCAACGACAAGCTGCGGCCGTTGACCGCGCAACGGATCGAGATCGGTCTTGACGGCAACAACGACATCGTCGGCTGGCGGCAACGCATCGTCAACGAGTCGTACTTGGCGCGCATCCTGCCGCCTGATCTGTTCGCCAAGATCAAGCAGGACATCGTCTCCGGCGGCGGCGGCGAAATGAGCTACGCCATCGACAACCATCGCGTCGAATGGGTGCGCTCCGCGCGCGGCGTTGATGTCGGCGCCTGGCGCGGCATCGCGGCGGGCTACACCAAGTTCGCCATCGAGACGATGATGGATGAAATCGCCGCGCTCAAGAAGGTGGACCCGCTGACCTATCGGCTGGCGATGCTCAAGAACGCGCCGCGCGCGGCCAATGTCGTGCAGCGCGTGGCCGACATGGCGAATTATACCGGCAAGCGCGACAACGGCCGCGCCGTCGGCATCGCTTACTCGGACGCGCTGCGTAGCCACACTGCGGTGGCGGCCGAAGTCTCGGTCGACACCAAGAGCGGCGAGATCACGGTCCATCATCTGTGGGCGGCGGTCGATGCCGGCCAGGCGGTGCAGCCGAAGAACATCGCGGCGCAGATCACCAGCGCCATGACGTTCGGCCTCGGCGCCGCGCTCAAGGAGCAGATCGCCATCAAGGGCGGGGTCATGCAGGCCACCAACTTCGACGGTTATCCGGTACTGCGCATGTCGGAAGTCCCGCCGATGGATGTGGCGGTGATTTCGACCGAAGACCCGCCGACCGGCATCGGCGAAGCCGGCGTTCCTGCGGTCGCGCCGGCAATCGCCAACGCCGTCGCGGCGATCACCGGTAAGCGCCTGCGCCACCTGCCGATGACGCCGGACCGGGTGAAGGAGTCGCTCGGCTAGGCACTGCGCTCCGTTTTCGGCCACGCATGAACCGCCGCGGGGGCTCCCCCGCGGCGGCTTTTTTCGGCAGGCCCACTGCCCAAAGAGCAGCGTGGATGATCCCGCTTGGGGGCATTGCGTGGCTTGCATAGCTCGCGAGAATCCCTACATATCAAGGACGTGGCCACGCTGATGTACCGGCGGGTTCCGAGCCGGTCGTCCTCACGGTGAGGCGCAAGGCCAAATCAGCCGACTTCCAGGGGCTTCCGGGCAGGCCAACAGCGCCTCAAGCGTCTGCCGCAACGGATGAATGACCGGTGAGCAATACGACCAACGCCAAGCTCGTGATCATCGGGTCCGGCCCCGCCGGCTATACGGCGGCGATCTACGGCGCGCGCGCCATGCTCGATCCGATCCTGATCCAAGGCGTGCAGCCGGGCGGCCAGCTCACCATCACCACCGACGTCGAGAACTATCCGGGCTTCGCCGACGTCATCCAGGGGCCCTGGCTCATGGAGCAGATGCAAAAGCAAGCCGAGCATGTCGGCACCAAAATCGTCACCGATCACGTGAACAAGGTCGAGCTTGGACGCCGCCCGTTCCGTATCGAATGCGACTCCCGCAACGTCTACCTGGCCGACAGCCTCGTTCTGGCGACCGGCGCCCAGGCGCGCTGGCTCGATCTGCCTTCGGAGCAGAAATTCCGCGGCTATGGCGTATCGGCCTGCGCCACCTGCGACGGCTTTTTCTACCGCGGCAAGGAAGTGCTGGTGGTCGGCGGCGGCAACACCGCCGTGGAGGAGGCGCTGTTCCTCACCAACTTCGCCAGCAAGGTCACCGTCGTGCACCGGCGCGACAGCTTCCGCGCCGAACGCATCCTGCAGGAGCGGCTCTACCACAATCCGAAAATCTCGGTGCTCTGGCACACCGTGCTCGACGACGTAATGGGCGACGACAATCCGCTCAAAGTCCGCGCCGCGGTGTTGCGCAACGTCAAGACCAACGAAATCACGAAACGCCCGGTCGACGGCATTTTCATCGCCATCGGCCACTCGCCCGCCTCCGAGCTGGTCGTCGGCCAGATGGAAATGAAGCACGGCGGCTACATCAAGACCGCGCCGCATTCGACCGCGACTTCGGTACCCGGCGTGTTCGCCGCCGGCGACGTCGCTGACGACATCTATCGCCAGGCTGTCACCGCTGCCGGGCTTGGCTGCATGGCGGCGCTGGAAGCCGAAAAGTACCTCGCCGCCCACGGCGAGGCCGAACCGCGTATGGCAGCGGAATGAGTCCCGTTCCGTCGCACGCGCGGAGAGGAACCACCACCATGGAT
>Ga0210398_10006265_pt1 | contig 10972 bp, 9 predicted proteins | sample IncBWC4OmetaG_FD_161047 | JGI IMG/M metagenome (GOLD analysis project Ga0210398, IMG submission 161047) | Forest soil microbial communities from Barre Woods Harvard Forest LTER site, Petersham, Massachusetts, United States - Inc-BW-C-4-O | ecosystem: Environmental > Terrestrial > Soil >... | reverse complement strand
AGGTGATGCCGGTGTCGAGTATGTCTTCGACCACGATCACGTTCAGACCTTCGATGCTGCTATCTAGATCCTTCAGCAGGCGGACCTGGCCGGAACTTTCTTTGTTTTTGCCGTAGCTGGAGACGGCGATGAAGTCTATGGAAGTTTCCAGATTGATTTCGCGGACCAGGTCGGAGAGGAAGATGCAGGCGCCTTTTAGCACGCCGATCAAGTGGACGCGCTGTCCGCCGAAATCGCGGGTGATCTGGTGGGCTACTTCGCGGACACGTTTTTGGATCGCAGCACGACGGATCAGGACTTTCAGTTTTTCTTGTCCGGCGACTACTGGCATTTTTTGGAACGCCCCCTGAAAGAGCGGTTACTTTAGCGTAGGGAGTGACGGTTGACAAGGAGACCACCGGCGAGAGACGGGCGCGCAGTGCCAAACAGAAAATCGGCCGCAAGAGCCTGCGCTTCTGGAGGTAATATGTCCCTTCCGATATAGTGCTGACTCTCAGCCGGAGAAAGACAAAATAATCCAGATGAATGGCGATAGCGGTCCTGAAGCTCTTCATCGCGAAGCATCACAACTGGAGCGTAGTTCTCCCGTCCCACCGTTGTTCCGTCTGCTTATCACGTTGTGGATGGCCGCCGTTCTTCTGATTTTTATCGGCATCCGGATTCTAGGCTCGAACACCGCGATGGTTCTCATGTCCAAATGGAGCCACCGCTAGCCCATGTGGTGGCCCGCAATCAAAGCCGTATTCGGCCTGTTCGCGCTGAGTGTAGCTGCCGCCGGGTGCGGAGCTTGGATTACGTCCGCACTTCCCCGAAGTTCGAAAGGCGTGGAGCGCGCGGGAATCGCCTTGCTTGGCGGATTGGGATTATTTTCTCTCGGACTTTTTCTAATCGGCCAAATTTCCTTTACTCGTACGACAATTGTGCTGAGCCTCGTCGCCGCGGTGCTACTGGCGCTTCGGCCACTTTGGCGGGCCGCGCGCGATCTGACTTCGATTCCCAAGGCAGATAGCAAGCAAGCCCTGCTTCCCGGGCTGGTGGTGGTTCTGGTCCTGACGATCACCGCAATTGCCGGAACATCGGAAATCACTGGAGACTGGGAGCGGGACACCGTTGCGTACCATCTCCTGGGCCCTAAAGTTTGGTTGCGGGAAGGTGTGATTCGGCCCGTTCCGGATAACAGCCTCACGGCATTTCCTCAGATTCCCGAGACCCTTTTTGCAGTGCTGATGACCATTGGAGGAGATCGAGCGCCGGATTTTTCCAGCTGGCTGACGTTTGGGCTGCTCCTGCTCGTGTCTTCGGGATTAGGCATGCGACTGGGCCTCAGCCCGGGTCAAGCATGGTGGGTTGCGGCGATAGTCGCTACGATGCCGGCCGTTTACGTGGGATCGCACGCGTGTTTCGTTGATGGTCTATACGCGGCATTTGTGCTGGCGGCCGCACGAATCGGATTTGACGCCGAACGTTGGCAAGAATGGGCAGCCTTTGGGATGTTTTGCGGCCTGGCTATGGGAACAAAATATACCGGCTTGCTGGCATTTTTCGCGCTAGCCGTTTGCGGAGTAATTATTTTGGCCGCAACACGGCATGGGGATCGGGCCGGATCCGCAAGGAAATTCGGTTTGGCGATCGCGATTGCCGGCGCGGTCGCGTCGCCATTTTACATCCGCAATTGGATTATCCTCGGTTGTCCGATTTACCCTCCTCCGCCCGGCTACGCGCGATTTTGCACTCCCAAGTATCTTTCCCGTGAGGCCATGGAACAATTTCACGAATATATCCGGCGGAGGGGCGTGGGGATGGGGCGTGGATTGTCTGCCTTCCTGAAACTGCCCTTCAATTTGACGTATCACACAGCAAATTTTAATGGAGCTGGGGGAATCGGACTTTGTCCACTAGGGTTGGCTCCCTTTGGAATTGTTGCGTTGCGCCGGAACAACTTCGCGCGACTCTTGCTCCTGCTTGCGTTTCTTTTGCTTTTTCTGTGGTATCTGACGGAACAGGAGTCTCGCTTCCTTATACATGTGTACGTGATTGGAGCTGTTTTCTCGGTTGCCGGATGGAATTACGCTGTCGCGAACGGCGGCAAACTCGCGCGAGTATTGGCGGCTGTGCTGGTAGGTATTTCGATTTCGTACGGACTGTTTATGATCGGCCGAATGCAAAGGGACGACCTTAGGGCGGCGATCTCTCCTCGATATGCCGCAATGAAGAGGCAGCGGGACATTCCTTACCTAGCTAGTTTTGAGTATTTGAATTCAGAGCCTTCGGTCCGGGAGGTCCTTATTCTAGACCGAAGCGTTCCCGCCTACTATTCTAACAAGGCTTACATTAAGCCCGAGGGACAATGGGGCGAACGGAGCGTGCCGGGCGCGTCAACCAGCCTGGAAGCATTACAGGAAGCCCGGCAGTTGGGTGTAACGCATGTTTTGGACGTAGTGTCATCCGTTTCCGATTTTCAGTTAAAAAGCCCGCCGGCGGGTCTGACGCTGGTTTTTCAATCGGCAGAGCAGCGTGTTTACCGTGTGAATTAGGGGGCAGCAACAACAGTCTGGAGAAGTTTTGGACGCCCACGAAAATCCCTCAGCGCAGGTAGCCCCAAGTGTGGAGGCGGTCGCTGTCTTCTACCCAGCGGTCGCCGATGTCGGTGCGGTAGTACATGTTGGGGATCAGGACATTTTTGATTCGCGAGTACACCTGGGTTTGGGCTTGCTTCATGGTTTGGCCTAGCCCTACAACTACGAGAATTACTCCGGAGGTGCCGGCGACGAGCCACTGGCCGTTCACTTGTTTTACATCCTCGATGTGCATTTCATCGGTGGGCGGCTTTTTGAAAACGATTACGGCATTTTTGGAGAAGGAGTCGAAGGTTTCATCATCGTCGAAGGGAAACGGTGGGACGACGATACGCACGCCGATCTGGAATCCGCTGCGGACTTTCAGTTTTGGATCGTTGCCGCTCGCGAGATCCCAGAAAAATTGACCGATGGGTGTGATCATTCCGGCTTGTTGGATGCTGATGGTGGGATAGCCGAAGCGCGAAGTGAATTCCAGCGGGTAGATGCCGTGATGGTTGACGATGCAATTCAAATCTATGTAGCCGATGTAGCCCTCTTCCTTGAGCTTGGTTTCCATCTTCAGCAGGGTCTGATCGAACAAGTGATTGGCTTCGCTCCAGAACATGGTGGTGCCCATTTCGCCGGTTGGCGGACCATTTTCGCCGGGGAAAAGTTTCTTGTGCTCGAAATTGATGTTAATGGGATAGACGAAACTTTTTCCGTTGAAGAATGCGCCGACGGCCACTTCGACGCCGGTGACGCGGCGCTGCAACTGGAACACTTTAATTTCGTCGGAGAGAGCTTTCTTGTAGGCCTCAAGCACGTGGATTACGTCCTTGCCGTCGTCTTCTTCGCCGACAAAGAGGCGGCGCTTGACGTTCTGCGCTTCGCCGCTGGGTTTGATGACGTAGCGGCCGGGATTTTGTTCGACGTGCTCGATGGCGTCGTCGAAGGATGAAAATTCGCCGTAGGGAATGATGCTGACGCCGGCGTTCTTGAGCTCTTCCTGGCCGAACGAGCGGTCGTCTTCCAAGCGGTCGGTGTAGGGCGTGCCGCCAATTACCTTCTTCCCTGCCGCGCGCAGATTCTTGGCTTTTTCGCCCTGGCCCAGAGTGTCGTCGAAGATCAGGATGTCAGCCCAGTCCGCGTCCTTCTCCCAGTCTTTTGATTTGGCGACGAAGCCGTCGGCGATGTCGCGTTCCTTTTTGTCTTGGATGTAGTAACGGACTTCGTGGCCTTCTTTGGAAACTTGCCAGGCGATGTCACTGATGAGGCCGGTGAGCGAGACAAAAAGGAAATTCCGTTTTTCCATCCGATATTTTCTCCTCGAGTTCGGGCGGAGCGCTCATGCGCGAGCGTCCGTACGCCTGAGCATACTATTAGCGGAGTGTTACGGGTGCGTGAACGGTGGTATTTGTGCACGGGTGTGACGAGTGCGCGAGTGCGTGGGCTCGGGAAACAGGCTGGGTTCGATCCTAAACTTGTTCGGGTTTTGACCGATGATTCATTATGGAGCCGTCCTATGTCTGTGTTCGCAGACCCTGAAATTTATCGCACTGTTCTGGAGCACATGCAGACTGGCATATACATGGTGGATTGCGACCAGAAGATTCAGTTCTGGAACGATGGCGCGGAGAACATCACGGGGCATCTGCGGCAAGACGTGGTTGGACATTTTTGCCGGGATTTATTTCCGACGCAGAAGGAAGGCGGCAAAAACGGAGTTTGCGGCCTGGGCGGCGCCTTGGTGAGCGTACTGCGGGATGGCAGGCCGGCGATGGCGGAAGTTACGTTGCGGCATAAAGCCGGACATCAGGTGACAGTGCGGGTGCGAGCGGTGCCGATACGGAACCAAGCCGGCAATGTGATTGGAGCCGCCGAGTCCATGGACGCCGATCCCTGGGCATTCTACGCGGACCGGCGGCACCGAAAGCTTTCCTCATACGGCTGCCTGGACGAAGCGACGGGCGTGCTCAGCGCGGGTTACATCCACACGCATTTGCGCGAGAGCTTGACGACTTATGCCGAGCACCGCATGCCGTGCAGTATTTTGTGCGTTCAGGTGGATGCGATGGAACGCTTTGGAGCGGCGTACGGAATCGCTGCGGTGACGGCGGCGCTGCGCGCGGTGGCGCAAACAGTGGAGAGCAGTTTGCGGCCGACAGATTTCGTGGGGCATGCCGGCGGAAACATTTTTTTGGCGGTGCTGACGGAATACACGGGGCCTGACCTGAACAAAACCGCGGAACGCCTGAGAAACACCGTGAACAATATGAAGATCGCGTGGTGGGGGGATGAATTGCCGGTGACGGCTTCGTTCGGCGGAGCGACGGTGCTGAGCGGAGACACTGAGAAATCGCTGCTGAAACGAGCAGAAGCCGCGCTGGCGAAAAGCGTTGCGGCTGGCGGAGATCGGGTGACGATCTCGAATTAATGGAACGCGAATTAGTACGGACCGAACTAGCAGGGACCGAAGAGAGGCCGGGCGTGCGATGTTCATAATCATTGGAATCGTGGTGGTGTTCGGCGCGGTGGTGGCCGGCTATCTGATGGAGCACGGCAACCTGCGGGTGTTGATGCAGCCTGCCGAGCTGATCACCATCGGCGGCGCGGCGATCGGCACAATACTGATCGCCAATCCACCGCATATTTTGAAGAAGATCGGCAAGGGAGTCGCCGGAGCGTTCGGCAGTTCGAAATACAGCAAACAGAAATATATGGATACTCTGAAGATGCTGTATGAGCTTTTCACACGCGCGCGACGCGATGGATTGATGGCGCTGGAAACCGACAGCGACAATCCGGAGGGAAGCACGATCTTTTCGAAATATCCGAAATTCCTGGCGGACCGCTACGCGCTGGCCTTTGTGTGCGATTCGATTCGCATGGCATCGAGCGGCGGAATCGAGCCATTTGACGCCGATCAGATGATCGAAAACGACATGGAAGTTCATCATCAGGAGGCTTCGACTCCGATTGTGTCGCTTTCCTCGGTTGCTGATTCCCTGCCCGGCTTGGGAATCGTGGCGGCGGTGCTGGGCGTGGTTATTACGATGGGATCGCTCGGCGGGCCGCCGGAAGAAATTGGCAAGAAGGTTGCGGCGGCGCTGGTGGGGACGTTCCTGGGAATTTTGTTGTGCTACGGATTGGTGGGACCTTTGGCGGCGAACATGTCTAAGGCTGTTGACGATGAGCATGCGTACTACCAGGTGCTGCGAGTGATGATTGTGGCGTTTATGAAGGGCACGGCGCCGAGCCTGGCGGTGGAAATCGGGCGGCGCGCGATTCCCGGGCGCGTGCGTCCGGGATTTCAGGAAGCGGAAATGTATATCAAGGATAAGAACAGCGCGCCGGTGGCTGTGGCTGCGTAACATTTTTGTGCTTACAGGGACGGTTTGATTCCCACGTGCCGGATAAAGCGCCCATCATCGTTATACGAAGGAAACGCGTCCATGGCGGGGCGCACGGCGGGGCGTGGAAAGTTGCTTATGCGGATTTTGTCACAGCGATGATGGCGCTTTTTATTGTGTTGTGGCTGACCAATGCGAGCAAACCGATACGCGAAGCGGTGGCGGGATATTTCAAAGATCCTCTGGGCACGTCCACGAAAGTGGGAAGCAGCATGGCGGGGGTGGGCGACAATTTTATAGTGAACAAAGAGAATATGGATTTGTTGAAGCAGCAGCTGGAGAAAGCGATCCGGGAAGTGCCCAATTTCGACAAGTTGAAAGACCATATTGAGATGACGATTACCAATGAGGGGTTGCGAATCGAGCTGATGGAGTCGGCTAAGGGAACTTTTTATGATATTGGCAGCCCGAATTTAAATACGGATGGGCGGGATATCGTAGTGGTGCTGGCGCAGGAATTGGGGAAGCTTCCTAATCGTTTGGCGATTGAGGGGCACACGGACGCGAAATCATATTCCAAGGGGCGCAATTACAGTAACTGGGAACTTTCGGCGGATCGGGCTAATGCGGCGCGAAGATTGATGCAGATGAACGGGGTTGGAGAAAATCAAGTGACCCAAGTGCGTGGATTCGCAGACCAGCGATTGCGAAAGGCTGCCGCGCCGATGGATCCTTCGAACCGTCGGATTTCGGTGATCGTGCAGTATATGGTTAAGCCGGGCGAGGAAGCAGCTGGTGGGGCGGACGCCGCGCCGGTTGCGCCGGGGACGAATATGAGTGACTCTAAACCTGCTGCCCCGCCGCATTGACTGCTTTCCGATGTGCGCAGTCGTCATTTATTGGGCGCGCGATTTCGCGTACGTCAGATGCGAGAGGCGCGCGCGGATGAGTGAGGTTGGAATGGCTGAGCCATGGTTGCGTGGGACGCTGGCGGATGTTGCCGCGGTGCCTCGCGCGGTATTGCACGCGCTGGAGCTAGCGCGGGAGGATTTGACGCACTGGTGCGGACAATTGAGCGACGCGGAATTGAATTTCGGGCCACAGGGGATTGCGCCGGTGGCGTTTCATATTCGGCATATTGCGCGGAGCATTGATCGCCTGCTGAGTTATGCGGAAGGAAAGCGGCTTGATGATTCGCAAATCGCATTGCTGAAGACCGAGCTTGAGGCTGGTGCGACGCGGGCCGAGCTGTTTGCGGAATTGGAAACGGCGCTGGCGCGAGGCGCGGCGCGCGTCCGGCAATTTGATGCGAATCGTTTGGAGGAACCGAGGTCTGTAGGCGCGAAGTTACTGCCGACGACTGTGGGTGGGTTGCTCGTACATGTGGCGGATCACACGCAGCGGCACGTGGGGCAGGCCATTACGACGGCGAAGATAGTTGCAGCGAAACGCGAGTGACCTGGGAACTGTGGCGGGCAAGGGCGTTGTGGTGAGGACTCACAATTCATTCCCTCAGCCGCTAAAGCGGCCCTGATTTTGCGGCAGGTACGGCACGGCTGAGGCCGTGCTCTGACGCAGAATAGCGGTCCTCACGTAGCGATTAAATGCAACTTACTGAAAAACTGAAGGGGCGGGCTCTCTATGAGCTCGCCCCTTTTGATTGTCTGCCCGCCTTTTTGTGCGAACGGAGCTCAATCGGCTGATGCGGCTTGGCGCATTTCTTTTTTCTGCTGCGTGGGCAGATGCAGCGGCTTCGCTTCCTGGAATTGCGCGGCTTCAGTGGAACCTGCGAGCGCGGTGGTGGAGGCGGTACCGCTAGTGATTGCTTGCTGCACTGTGTCGAAGTAGCCGGTTCCGACGAAGCGCTGGTGTTTCACGGCTTCGTAGCCGAAGGCCTGCTCGCTGGCAAATTCCTTTTCCTGCAGGCGGCAGTAGGCGGTCATGCCGTCCTGTTTGTAATTGCGCGCGAGCTCGAACATGGAGAGGTTGAGCGCGTGGAATCCCGCGAGCGTGATGAACTGGAATTTGTAGCCCATGGCGCCGAGTTCACGCTGGAATTTCGCGATGGTGTTGTCGTCGAGATTTTTCCGCCAATTGAAGGACGGCGAGCAATTGTAGGCCAGCATCTTGTTGGGATACTTGGCGTGAATTGCTTCCGCGAACTGGCGCGCTTCGCCGAGATGCGGCTTCGATGTTTCGCACCAGATCAGATCGGCGTAGGGCGCGTAGGCCAGGCCGCGGGCGATTGCTGAACGGAGGCCGCCACGGATTTTAAAGAAGCCTTCGGGAGTGCGGTCGCCGGTGAGGAATTCGCGGTCGCGCGGGTCAATGTCACTAGTGATCAGGTGAGCGCTGTCCGCATCGGTGCGCGCCATGATCAACGTGGGAACGCCCATCACATCAGCGGCCAAGCGTGCGGCGACCAATTTCTGAATGGCTTCGACCGTGGGCACGAGAACTTTTCCGCCGAGGTGGCCGCACTTTTTCGCCGAGGACAATTGATCTTCGAAGTGCACGCAGGCGGCGCCGGCTTCGATCATGGCCTTCATCAGCTCGAAGGCGTTCAGATTGCCGCCGAATCCAGCTTCGGCATCGGCGACGATTGGCGCGAACCAGTGAATTCCGTTCTTGCCTTCGGCGTGATGAATTTGGTCGGCGCGCGCGAGAGCTTGGTTTAACTTGCGCACTACGTTGGGGACGCTATCGGCAGGATACAGGCTCTGATCCGGGTACATTTGGCCGGCGTCATTCGCGTCGGCGGCGACTTGCCAGCCGCTTAAGTAAATGGCCTGTAGGCCAGCGGCGACTTGCTGTACGGCTTGATTACCGGTGAGGGCGCCCAACGCGTTTACGTAAAGATCGTCCTGCAGCAACTGCCAGAGGCGCTCGGCGCCCATGCGGGCGAGAGTGTGCTCGATGTGCACGGAGCCGCGCAGTTGTTCGACATCTTTTTGGGAGTAGGGGCGGGTGACGCCTTCCCAGCGCAGATCAGTCTTCCAATGGTGCTCCAGGTTGCGATGACTGCCGTTGCCGTTGGTGGTCATGAGTTTCGTCCTCTTTGATGTCGAAAGATGGTGGGGCCTGGGTTTCTTTCCGTCGAATCACTGAGCTGGGACTTAGGGGCCGGAGCAGCCAGGCAGGAACTGAGCGGCGGGACAAATCGCTCGCGGTCCGTGAACTACTGGCAACTGAGTAGAGTGTGAGGGAAGCAAGGCAATCAGTCAAACTGATTGTCGTTATCGTCTTGATAGAATATGATTATCAGGTAGTTTCCAACGGTGGTACCAAATTGCGTGGTACTACCTCTCGGCTGGTGCTTCCCTGCTCTCACGCGGCATAGCGAGGTAACGTGCAAATTGACCAGATCGAAACGTTTCTGGCTGTCCTGACCTACGGTGGGTTTCATCGCGCTGCGGCGGCGCTGAATATCAGCCAGCCTGCAGTAAGCGCGCGGGTGCGGGCGCTGGAGGACGGCCTGGGTGTAAAGCTATTCGCGCGTGTGCGGGGAAATTTTTCGGTCTCGCCGGCGGGTAAGGCGCTGCGTCCTCACGCTGAGCAACTGCTGCGCGATGTGACGAGGGCGCGGCAGGCGGTTCACGAGTTGCAGCCGACCGCCGGCGGGAGCTTGAGCGTTGCCGCGGCGCTTTCCGTGTGCACTTATTTCTTGCCGGACGTGATGAAGGATTACCAGGCGGCGAATCCCAAGGTGCTGGTGAATCTTCGATCCGGAACTTCCGCGCAGGTGCTGAAAATGGTGCTGGACGGCGAGGCGGAGATCGGGGTGGCGCGCTCTTTGAACCATCCTGAAGTGGAGACGATGACGCTGAGGGATGATCCGCTGATTTTGGTGGGGCATCCGAATCATCCGGCGGCGCGGAAACGGCACGTGCGCCTGGAGGATGTGGAAGCGATGCCTTTGATTTTCTTTGATCGCGGTTCGAGCGATTGGACTTTGAGTCAGGGATTATTTCGTCGGGCGGGGCAGCTGCCGAATACCGTGCTGGAAGTGGAGACGATTGAAGCGGCCAAGCGCATGGTGGAGCGGAAATTGGGGCTGAGTTTTCTACCTTTGATCGCGGTGACGCACGAATTGCGCAAGGGCAAATTGGTGGCGATCAAAATTGTGAATGAGGAGCCGCTGCGGCGGAATCTGGACGTGATTTATCCGCGGCATCGGGCGCTTACGCGGGATGCGCAGGCTTTGTTGCAGCTTCTGCAGACGGCGGCGAATGCGGAGGGGCGCGGGCGAAAGGCGCCGAAACGAAAACGTTGAACGGCCTAGCCTATGGGCTTCACGTTGTCGCGGCCGGCGTACCAGCAGGGGCGGTAGCCGGAATGTGGGAATAGGGAGTGTACGCAGGTTTCGGTGAGGGGTTGGTCGGTGAAGATTTCCATTTTGCCGTTTTTCAGCGCGGTGCCGTAGTAGGACGTGACGGTGCCCAGCGCTGCGGTACCGCCGTTTGTGCTCATTTTGTGTTGGAAGATGGCGTAATCGGCCGCGTACACGATTGCAAACGCGGCCAGCGTGGCGATGGCGAATCGTTTGACGAGCTTGGAGACGTTTGACACTTTATTCCCTGGCTAGGATTGTATCCCGGAGTTGCGTTTAATTCCCTGCCCTGTTCGCGGAGTGCCCGATAAGTTCGTACTTGAGCGGTTGAAGCCGCGAGGATTCCGTGACATTCGTGCTGTGGCCCTTCGATCCTGCCGCTGGCAGGCTCTGCGGATGAACTAGAGCCACGGCCTGCAAAGTTTCTCGGCCATTGCGAGAAAAAGCGGATTCCTCCACTACGTCCCGCGCCCGCCAAACTACGGCGGGGGAACCTTCGCCCGGCTTCAAACTGAGGCGCCGGCCTCCCTTCGCGAAATCACTCAGGACAGGCAGGATTACACGATGATTGTATGTTGCAGCGCAGAGGCTAGCGAGGCTGTTGCTGCTGGGACCGCGGCTTAGGCGCGATGGGAACGACGATGGGCTTGGTTGAGATCGGGGATGATGCGGTTGGGAACGCTATGCGCATCGCGGGGTCGCCGAAGAGGATCCAGGTGCGGCGGACGTCTGGG
>Ga0210398_10006264_pt1 | contig 10976 bp, 11 predicted proteins | sample IncBWC4OmetaG_FD_161047 | JGI IMG/M metagenome (GOLD analysis project Ga0210398, IMG submission 161047) | Forest soil microbial communities from Barre Woods Harvard Forest LTER site, Petersham, Massachusetts, United States - Inc-BW-C-4-O | ecosystem: Environmental > Terrestrial > Soil >... | reverse complement strand
GGGCTGGAAGATCGCTTGTCTCGAGGAGATCGCCTGGCGTATGGGCTATATCGCCACCGAAGATCTGCTGCGCGAGGCGAGCCGCTTCGACAAGAACGGCTACGGCGCCTATCTGCGCAACGTCGCGGCAGAGACTGAATAGCTCCTGATGCTCGATGGGTCGTGCTAGCGGTAATTAAGGCCGTGCCTTGGCCAGTTGCGCGAAAATAATTCCCAGACGCACCCAAGAACTTCGCGCTCTTGAAACGGTTTGGCGACGAAATTGTCGCGATCGGGATCATCCCAGCGGCATTCACCACCGCCGGAGATAAACAAGGACTGCAGCGCCGGCCGACATTCCCGCGCGCGTCTGACGGTTTCGACACCGTCCATCAGCGGCGGCAGGCCGATATCCGTAATCATGAGGTCGAAGTCGTCCCGCTTGATCAACTCAAGGGCTGAGAGGCCGTTCCCCGCGGTGCGAACGACAAATCCCTCCCGAAGCAGCATCGAACGCAGCAAATCGCAAATATCGGGGTCGTCGTCGACGATCAGGATTCTCGGAGTCTGCACCTGCACCCGTGGCACCTCTCGGCTAACCGAAGCTACCCCGACTAGAACAACAGGGCGAAAATCGAGTTGGTTCCATCCTATCGGAAAAAATTTGAGCATCTGGCCTAGAAAGTTTGCATTCTACAAATCCAGTTAACTTTTACGCGTATACCGTTCTCTGAAATCGCACGTTATGCCGTTCCATCTGCCGATAACTTTGAGGCGGGCGGCGCCTAAAGCCGGGCTAATCTGCCGCATGAGGTAAAAAATCGGGAGATAACCAGTATGCTCCGTTTCTTTTCCGATATTTTCAATAGCTCGGACTTGTCGCCCCATGGCATTTGTCTGTTGTGGCGGCCGGAGTTAATTTGGTTACACGTAACTTCTGATGCGATTATTGCTTTATCTTATTACTCAATTCCATTGGCCCTTACATATTTTGTGCTCAAACGGCGCGACGTGGTTTTTGGATGGCTGTTCTGGATGTTCGGCGCATTCATCCTAGCGTGCGGGACGACCCACGTCTTTGGGATACTGACACTGTGGTACCCGGTCTACGGCATCGAAGGCGCGGTCAAGTTCGTGACCGCCATCGTTTCGATCTTCACGGCTGTCGTGTTGTGGCCGTTGCTGCCGCGGGCGCTGGCCCTGCCGTCCCCCGCCATGCTCACCCGAGCAAACGAGGAATTGTCGGCGGAGATTGACGAGCGCAACAAGCTTTGGCAACGCTGCGCGAGAGCGAGGAACGCTACCGGGCCCTCTCCGAGACATTGCAGCAGGAGGCCGCGGCGCGGCGGCGAGTTGAGGATGCCTTGCGGCAGTCGCAAAAAATGGAAGCTGTCGGGCAACTGACCGGTGGCGTAGCGCATGATTTCAACAACCTGCTGACGATCATTTTGGGCAATGTTGCCGAAGCGCGAAGGTTGACGGCGGGGGACGGAGTCCGCGATGGGGCCGCGCTCGAGGAACGTCTCGCGACCGTCGATCGGGCCGGAGCGCGGGCGGCGACGCTGACCCATCGGCTCTTGGCGTTTTCGCGGCGCCAGCCCCTTGCGCCGCGCACATTGGACCTGAATCGCCTTGTCGCCGGCATGTCCGAGCTGCTGCACCGGACGCTGGGTGAGGTTATAGGGATCGAAACCGTGCTCGGCGCCCGCTTGTGGCTGACGCGCGTCGACCCCAATCAGCTTGAAAACGCCTTGCTCAACCTGGTGATCAATGCACGCGACGCGATGGAGCGCGGCGGCAAACTGACCATCGAGACGGCCAATCTTTATCTCGACGAGAATTACGCGGCGACCGATCCCGAAGTCCTTTCCGGCCAGTACGTCATGCTGGCCGTAACGGATACCGGCACCGGGATGAGCGAGGAGGTGCGCGTCAGGGCGTTCGAGCCGTTTTACACGACAAAACCGGCGGGCCGGGGCAGCGGGCTTGGCCTCAGCATGGTGTACGGGTTCGCCCGCCAGTCCGGCGGTCACGTCCGCATCTACAGCGAGTTGGGCCAAGGTACGACGGTAAAACTGTACCTCCCGCGGTGGTTTGGCGAAGAGGAGCAGGCGCGCCCGGAAACGACCGACAGCGAGCAGCTGCACACCGAGGGCCAAGAGGCCATATTGGTTGTCGAGGATGATGAAGAAGTGCGTTCCTTTGCGGTGCGTGTGTTGCGCGGCTTTGGCTATCACGTGCGGGAGGCCAAAGACGCCGACGAGGCGCTTGCCGTAATGCGCGAGCAACGCGTCGATTTGTTGTTCACCGATATCGGGCTGCCAAATACGGACGGCCGCCAGCTCGCGACAATGGCCCTGCAGCTTCAACCCGACCTGCGGGTACTGTACACGACCGGCTATGCGCGGAATGCGATCGTACACAACGGAACGCTCGACGCGGGGGTCGAGATGATCCCGAAGCCGTTCAACGCAGAAGCTCTCGGCCGTATCGTCAGGCAGATCCTCGATCGAGATCCCGACCCCGCTCCGCCTGCTTAACGCGGTATGCTGTATCCCTTCCCGTAGCGTGCCGATGCGCTAGAGTAGGCGAGAAAAAGCGCTCTGCCGTCGGTGGGCGCGCACGGGGAGAGAAGCGATGCAGGCGGATTATGTGATCGTTGGCGCCGGATCGGCGGGATGTGTCCTGGCAAGCCGGCTGACCGAAGACCCGAGCGTCAAGGTCATCCTGATCGAGGCCGGCGGCAAGGACTGGAACCCGCTGATCCATGTCCCGGCCGGCTTCTTCAAGATGCTCGACCACGACACCTTGACCTGGAAATACCGTTCCGAGCCCGACCCGGGCACCAACGGCCGCGCGATCGTCTATACCCGTGGCCGGGTGGTCGGCGGCTCGTCGTCGATCAACGGGCTGATCTATATTCGCGGTCAACCCGAGGATTACGACCACTGGGGGCAGCTCGGCAATCGCGGCTGGTCGTGGGATGATTGCCTGCCGTATTTCCGGGCGGCCGAGCGCTGGGAAGGCCAGGAGACCGAGGTGCGCGGCAAGACCGGGCCGCTCTACACCTCGCGGATGGACCGGCTGCCGATCTGCGCCAGTGTCGTCGAGGCGGGCAGGGAGCTGGGCCTCGAATACCGCGAGGACGTCAACAGCATCACCCCCGGCGCCGCCGAATGCGTCGGCTGGTGCCAGCAGACGCGTGGCGGCCGCCGTCGCGCGAGCGCCGCGCGCACCTACCTCAAGCCAGCGCTGAAGCGCGGCAATCTGCAGCTTGTGACGCATGCGCTGGTGCATCGCGTCGTGTTCAACGGCAAGCGCGCGGTCGGGGTGGAGTTTTCGCGCGGCGGTCAGGTCGAGCGCGCCGATGCCGGGCGCGAAGTGATTTTGTCCGCCGGCGCGATCGGCTCGCCGCATATCCTGCAATTGTCGGGGGTCGGCGATCCCGAGCATCTCGGCAAGATCGGCGTGCCGGTGGTGCACGAGCTCAACGGCGTCGGCAAGAACATGCAGGACCATTTCCAGGCGCGCGTCGCCTATTCGGTGGTCGGCGCCTCGACCGCGAACGAGAAGTCACGCGGGCTGCCGCTCGTCGGCGAGGTGATCCGTTGGGCGCTCACCGGCAAGGGCATGCTGACCTACAGCCCGTCGCTGGTTGCCGCCTCGGTCAAGGTGCTGGAGGAGTCGGCGACGCCCGACATGCAGATCACCTTCGCGCCCGGCAGCTTCAAGGGCGGCCAGATCGGCGAGCTGGAGGAGACGCCGGGTCTCTCGGCCGGCGCCTGGCAGATGCGGCCGTTGTCGCGCGGCTATGTCGAGGCGAAGACCAACCGGCCCGGCGACGCACCGGCGATCAACCCGCGCTATCTCTCGGAAGAAAGCGACCGGCGCGCGGTGCTGGGCGGGCTGCGCTACGCTCGGCGGCTGTTCGAGGCGCCGGCGCTCAAGAAGTTCGTGGAGGTCGAGACCTTGCCGGGCCGGCAGGTCGAGGGCGACGACGAGCTGCTCGACTACGCGCGCAGCTATGGCGGCACCTGCTACCATGCGAGCTGCACCTGCATGATGGGACAGCATCCGCTCGCGGTGGTCGACGACCAGCTGCGCGTCTACGGGCTCGATGGCTTGCGCGTCATCGACGCCTCGGTGATGCCGGCGGTGACGTCGACCAACACCAACGCGCCGACCATCATGATCGCCGAGAAAGGCGCGGTCGCGATCAAGGCCGCGGCGCGGCAAAGACTGGCAGCGTAAATCGCGTACGTGGTCTGCGTCCGCGCCTCCGCATCAAGGTTGAGCGGCGGCGCGAATTGGGCTGAAGTCTCGGCCATCTCGTCAGGAGGAAACCACCATGCCGTTTTATGAAAAAGGCAATGTCCGTATCCGCTACGAAGACACCGGTGGCTCCGGCTTTCCGCTGCTGGTGACCCCGGGCGGCGGGTTGAATTCGCGGGTCGCCATGTGGCCGACCGCCGCGATCAACGCCCCCGAGGAGTTCAAGGGCGATTTCCGCTGCATCACGATGGATCAGCGCAACGCCATCGGTGGCGAGTCCACTGGGCCGGTGCCGAGCGCGAATGCCTGGGACGCCTATGCCGACGACCAGCTCGGGCTGATGGACCATCTCGGCATCGATAAGTTTTTCTATATGGGCTACTGCATCGGCGGCTGCTTTGCCGGCAAGCTTCTACAGCGCGCGCCCAACCGTGTCGTCGCGGCGGTATTCCATCAGAGCGTCGGGCACCGGCACGAAGACCCGGAGGTCATGGTCCGGCACAGCAACGACAACTGGCTGCCGGAGTTCAAGAAGCTTCGGCCGGAGGTGTCGCAGGACAATATCGACAAGTTCATCAACAGCCTGTGGCGAGAGAACCCCGACTTCCTCTACAGCGTGTCGCGCGACTTCATCACCAAATGCCACACGCCGATCCTGGTGCTGCCGGACGACACGCCGTCGCACCCGCTGCAGACCTCGATCGATGTCGCGTCACTGGCGCCGAACTCCGACATCACCGTGTTCCCGTGGCGCGAGCCGGAAGAGCTGCGGCAGCGGATGATCGGCAAGGTCCGTCGCTTCCTCAAAGAGCACGCCCCCCGCTAGGAGAGCCGCCATGCCGATGTACCAAAAAGGCGATGTCCGCATCCATTACGAGGAGGCGGGCTCGGGCTTTCCGCTGCTGGTCATTCCCGGCGGCGGGCTCAACTCGACCGTCGAAGGCCTGAAGACCCACCCGTTCAATCCGCTCACTGAGTTGAGCAACGAGTTCCGGGTGATCGCCGCCGATCTGCGCAATGCGAAAGGTGGCGAGTCGATCGGGCCGCTCGAGGCCGACCGGCCGTGGGACGCCTATACCGACGACCATCTCGGGCTGATGGACCATCTCGGCATCGGAAAGTTCATGGTGCTGGGCTTCTGCATCGGCGGGCCGTTCATCTGGAACCTGCTAAAGCGCGCCGGCGACCGGGTGGTCGCCGCCGTGCCAGTGCAGCCGAGCGGCTATCGCCACGAGATGCCGAACCTCTCCTACACCAACAATATGAAGGGGTGGGGCCCGGAGCTCTGCGCGCGCCGGCCGGACATCACGATGGCTCAGGTCGACAAGTTCCTGAGCAACATGTATCGCGGCGAGCGGGCCGATTTTGTCTACACGGTGAGCCGCGATTTCGTGCGGCAGTGCCAGACGCCGGTGCTGATCCTGCCCGACGATGTGCCGGGGCATCCCTACGCGGTGGCGCTGGAAAGCGCCTATCTCGCGCCGAATGCGCAGGTCAGCCTCTATCCGTGGAAGATGAGCCCGCTGCAGACCCAGATCGCGCTGCGGCACGTGCGCGCTTTTCTCAATACCTACCGGCCGGCCGCGGCGGCGCGGCCGTTGTCGGCGGCAGCCCAGTAAGAAAGGAACCCCCATGCCGTTTTACGAAAGAGGCAATGTCCGCATCCGCTACGAAGACACCGGTGGCTCCGGTTTTCCGCTGCTGGTGACCCCAGGTGGCGGGCTCAACTCGCGAGTCAGCAACTGGCAGACCGCCGTATTCAATGCACCGGAAGAGCTTAAAAGCGATTTCCGCTGCATCACGATGGACCAGCGCAATGCCAATGGCGGCGAGTCGCGCGGGCCTATTCCCGATGGCGACCCGTGGGAGGCCTTCGCCGACGACCAGCTCGGCCTGATGGACCATCTCGGCATCGATAAGTTCTTCTACATGGGCTACTGCATCGGCGGCTGCTTTGCCGGGAAGCTGATGCAGCGGGCGCCCAATCGCGTCGTCGCGGCGGTGTTCTGTCAGACCGTCGGCCATCGCCCCGACGAGCACATCGACTACATGTATAATTCGGGCAAGGACGTCTGGGCGCCAGAGCTGCTGCCCAACCGGCCCGACCTCAACATGGACATGGTCCTCAAGTACCTGCACAACCTCTACCGGGTGCAGCCCGACTTCCTCTACAGCGTGCCGCGCTCGTTTATCGCGCAATGCCAGACGCCGATGCTGGTGCTGCCCGACGAAACCCCGGCGCATCCGTTGCAGACCTCGATCGATGTGGCGTCGCTGGCGCCGAATTGCGACATCACGGTGTTTCCGTGGCGTGACCCGCCCGGGCTGAAGCAGCGCACGATCGAAAAGGTGCGCCGGTTTTTGAAGGCGCATACGCCGAAATAGGCGGTCGCGGAGTAGAGGCTTTTGGGGGGCGTCGAACGGCGCCGCCCCGTCATCCAGGCAGACCCGCGCGGAACGCTCCGCGCGATCGTATGCGATGCCCGGCGCTCCAGGGTCACTTGAATGCTCGCGTGTTCACCGGTGGCCGTTTTGCTTGCGAAGACCGTATGGCTGATAAATAAGAAGGCACGCAAGCCGGATACGCTGCTATGCCAGTCAATGATTTACCCGACGCTCTGCCCCATGTAGATCCTGGCGTCGCGGTTAAATCTCTCACCGATCTGTGGATGCACCAGAATGCGTTGATGTGGAACCGCATTCAGTTGCTTTCGGCCGTCCAGGCGGGAGTTCTTGCATCGAATTACGTGTTGCATAAGGGATTGGTGTCGATTTTTCTTTTTCTGGCGGCAGCTATTTCTACCCTTTATCTCAATTACATATGGGAAATGGATCACGAAATTAGAAATATCTATGGTGCGCGATTGCAGAAGCTGGGGTTCGACGTCGGCTGCACTGCCGATGAGCGCCGGACGATACGAATAAGACTTCTAGGAGTTGGCCTTCCGGTTTATTTGAACTCGCAAATTTCTTTGACTGGCATCTTTTGGGCAATACTCGTCGTCGATGCAAGTGTTTTTGTTACGTCGCTCTTTATGTTTCCGTTTCTATAATACTGAACATTTCAGCGCCAATTTTCCGATCACTAAACAACGGCTTGATCTCGGCGGTGCCGTTTATTCACGCGACGGCGGATTTGAGTACCAGATCCGCGGCCTTTTCGCCGATCATGATCGACGGCGCGTTGGTGTTGCCCGAGGTCAGGGTCGGCATGATCGAGGCGTCGGCGACACGCAGCCCGGCGATGCCGTGCACCCGAAGCTGCGCGTCGACCACGGCCATCGGGTCCGAGCCCATCTTACAGGTGCCGACCGGGTGATAGGTCGTCTCGGCGTATTGCTTCACCCAGTCGATGATCTCGTCATCGCTCTGGCGGTCGGTACCGGGCGCGACCTCGCTGACCCGCAGCGGCGCCATCGCCGGCGCGGTCATGATCGCGCGGGCGATGCGGATCGCCTTGACGGTCAGCTCGGCGTCGGGCGGCGCGGATAGGAAGTTGAAGTTGATTGCCGGCGGGCGGCCTGGATCGGACGAGGTGATGTGGATGTGGCCCTTGCTCTCCGGCCGCATCGGATGGGCGTAACAGGTAAAGCCGGCTTCCTTGGCGATGCGCGGCCCGTTAGGGCCCTGCACGGTCAGCATCGGCACCCAACCGAGCAGCAAATCGGGCGCTTCGAGGCCGTCGCGCGAGAATACGAAGGCTCGCATCGGTGCTCCGACGCTGGCGAGAAAACCCTTGCGGAACAGCGCGTAGCGCGCCGCCTGGTAGACCATGGCGAGGCCGCGGGCGCGGTGATTGTTGGTGACGCCCCACTTGCCGACATGCCAGCGCGTGCGTGGCGCGTAATGATCTCGGAGATTTTCGCCGACCCCGGGCAATGCTTGCCGCACCTCGATGCCGAGCGCCTTGAGCCGCTCGGGCTGACCGATACCGGAGAGCTCCAGCAATTGCGGCGAGTTGATCGTGCCGCCGCAGATGACGATGTCGCGCCCTGCGCCGGCCTCGCGCTTCTCGCCGCCGACCGAATATTTGACGCCGGTGCAACGCGTGCCGTCGATCACCAGCATTTCGGCTAGGGCGTTGGTCTCGATATGCAGGTTCTGGCGGTTGCGGACGGGATCGAGATAGGCGCGGGCAGTGCTTTGGCGACGGCCGCGGGCGATCGTCGCCTGGCTCATCACGATGCCTTCCTGGCTCGCGCCGTTGTAGTCGGGGTTGTGCGGGATGCCGACCTGAGCCGCAGCCGCGATCAGCGCCTGGAAGATCGGCTCCTTCGGCGGCGGGTCGGTGACGCGCAGCGGCCCGTCACGGCCGCGAAACCGGTCGTCGCCGTCGCCTTCATAGCGCTCCATGCGCTTGAAGAAGGGCAGGACTTCCTCGTAGCTCCAGCCCTGGTTGCCCATCTGCGCCCAGGTGTCGAAGTCCTGCGCCTGGCCGCGTACAAAGGCCATGCCGTTGATCGAGCTGGAGCCGCCGAGCAGCTTGCCACGCGGCACCGGGATGCTGCGGCCGTTGGTATTGGCCTCGGGTTCGGCCGAATAGAGCCAGTTGGCCGCCGGGTTCTTGATCAGCCTCGCCGAGCCGACCGGGATAAACGACCAGGGATGGCTCGCCCGCCCGGCTTCCAGCAGCAGCACCTTGTGGCGCGGGTTTTCCGACAGGCGATAGGCGACGGCGGCGCCGGCCGAGCCGGCGCCGACCACGATGTAGTCGTAAGTTTCCATCTATCGCGTGTTATTGCGCGGCGGCGGCCACCTTGTCGGCGGTCTTGGTCTCGAAATCGCTCGCGTCGTGGCGCTCGTGGAGCTGCTCGTGCGGCTCGCCCGACAGGCGGTTGACCATGCGGCCGCGCCGAACCGCCGGCCGCGCCAGCATCGCGTCGCACCAGCGCTGCACGTTCGTGTAGCCCTGCGCCTCGATGAATTCGCCGCCGCCGTACTGGTTGAAGCGCGCGATGCCGCCAAACCACGGGAAGCAGGCCATGTCGGCGATCGTGTAATCGGGGCCGGCGACCCATTCGCTCTCGCCGAGCCGCTTGTCGAGCACGTCGAGCAGCCGCTTCGCTTCCATCGTGAAGCGGTCGATCGCGTATTCGATCTTGATCGGCGCATAGGCATAGAAATGGCCAAAGCCGCCGCCGATATAGGGCGCGCTGCCCATCTGCCAGAACAGCCACGACAGGCACTCGGCGCGCGCGGCGGTCTCGGTCGGCAGGAATTCGCCGAACTTCTCGGCGAGGTGCATCAGGATCGCGGCGGTCTCGAAAACGCGGATCGGCTTTGGCCCGCTGCGGTCCATCAGCGCCGGAATCTTCGAGTTCGGGTTGATCGCGACAAAGTCGCTGCCGAACTGGTCGCCTTCGCCGATCTTGATGAGCCACGCGTCGTATTCGGCGCCCTTATGGCCCTTCGCCAACAGCTCCTCGAACATGATCGTGACCTTCACGCCGTTGGGCGTGCCGAGCGAATAAAGCTGGAAGGGATGCTTGCCGATCGGCAGCTCGCGCTCGAACTGCGCGCCGGCGGTCGGCTTGTTGATGTTGGCGAAGCGGCCGAGGGCCGGCTTGGCAACCCAGACTTTCGGCGGCGTGTATTCCGTGTCGGCCATTGGTGAGGCTCCAGCGATTGGGGGAGGGATGCGCACAGAGTGCGCAATCGGCTCCCATCGCGCAAGCGCTGGGGAAATTTGTGGCGGTGCCGGCGACCCGGCCTCTGGTTCGGTTACAGCGCCTTGCAGTTGCCGTCGCACTCGTCGGCGAACAGGCTCATGCCGCAGGCGCACGGGCCGCGATGGCCGATGATGTTGGCAGATGGAGTTTGGGCGGGCTGCTCGGGCAGCCGCTCGCGACGCAATTCCTCGAGACGGGCGCGGATCGCCTTGAAATCGTCTGCGGCGCGCGGTTGCGACATCAAATCCTCCGTTTCTCGCACTATCACGGGTGGGGGCGGTTAGCCAAGCCGAGACGCGGCTGGGCACCTCGCCGCCTTGCGTCATCGCGGCCGGGCGAGTCATGCTGTGGAAGGCGGGGAAGGGAGCGGCATGAGCGATCCGGTTGATGTGTTGATTATCGGTTCGGGGGCTTCCGGCGCGGCGGTGGCGTGGGTGGAGCCTCGCCGAAACCAAGATGCACATCCTCTGCCTCGAGCAGGGCGGCTGGATGAACCCGGCGCAATATCCGAGCACCGGACGCGATTGGGAGGCGCGGTTCTGGGGCGATTATTCGCCGAGTCCCAATATTCGCGGCCGGCGCGAGGACTATCCGATCAACGACGACAACTCGCCGATCAAGATCGTCAATTTCAACGGCGTCGGCGGCAGCACGATCTTCTACACCGCGCATTTCCCGCGCCTGCATCCCTCCGACTTCCGGGTGAAAAGCCTCGACGGCGTGGCCGACGATTGGCCGGTCGATTACGACACGCTCGCGCCGTTCTTTGACGAGAACGACCGGATGATGGGGACATCCGGCCTCGCCGGCGACCCCAGCGTGCCGCCGCGCAACCCGCCGATGCCGCCATTGCCGATGGGTCGCTCGGGCGCGCTGTTCGGCAAGGCAATGAACAAGCTCGGTTGGCACTGGTGGCCCTCCGACACGACGGTCGCGACGGTCGATTACGAGGGCCGCGCCAAATGCATCAATCTCGGCCATTGCACGCCGGCCTGCGCGCAGGGCGCCAAGGCCAGCACCGACATCACCTACTGGCCCGTCGCCCAGCGCGCCGGG
>Ga0210398_10006263_pt1 | contig 10976 bp, 12 predicted proteins | sample IncBWC4OmetaG_FD_161047 | JGI IMG/M metagenome (GOLD analysis project Ga0210398, IMG submission 161047) | Forest soil microbial communities from Barre Woods Harvard Forest LTER site, Petersham, Massachusetts, United States - Inc-BW-C-4-O | ecosystem: Environmental > Terrestrial > Soil >... | reverse complement strand
TGGCCGGCGAAGGAGGTTGCCAGCACACACCCCGCTGCGAAAAACCAAACGAATCTGGACCCTTTGATTCTGCTTTGCGGAATCACCCTGCCATCTTAAAGCAGAAATCGCAACCAGCTCACCCAGTGCCTCCGAGGCCCGTAATACCGGAACCAAAATCGAGAGCTAACTCTCTATGCTGGGCCGCCACGCAACCACTCGCTGTCGTGCCTCGCCAAGCTGATCGATCCCCAATTCGACCACGTCGCCCGCCTTCAGGTACTGTGGCGGCTTCATGCCCAATCCGACTCCGGCCGGCGTTCCGGTGCTGATAACATCGCCGGGCAGCAGCGTCATGAATTGGCTGACATAGCTGACCAGAGTGGGTACATCAAAAATCATTTCGCTGGTCGAACTACGCTGGCGGAAGATGGCGTTCGTTTTTAACCACATTCCTAAATGGCTCGTGTCCGGAATCTCATCACGGGTCGCCAGGTACGGTCCCAGCGGCGCGAATGTGTCCGCACTCTTTCCCTTCACCCATTGTCCGCCGCGCTCCAGTTGAAATTCGCGCTCGGAATAATCGTTGTGCAGAGCGTAGCCAGCCACATGCTCGAGCGCATCTTGAGTCTCAATGTAGACGCCCTTTTTGCCGATCACGACAGCCAGCTCGACTTCCCAATCCACTTTGTGCGCATTCTTCGGCATAACCAGATCATCATTGGGGCCGACCAGGGAACTGGAGGCCTTGAAAAAGATGACCGGCTCCGTCGGGATCTCCATCTTGCTTTCCCTGGCGTGGTCGCGAAAATTCAAACCAATGCAGACGATCTTGCTGGGGCGGGCGATCGCCGATCCCAGCCTCACAGAAGGCGCAACGCGCGGAGCGGAAGCAGCATTTGTCTGCAGCCACCGCTTCAGGTGAGAAAGTCCGTCACCCGAAAAGAACGCCTCGTCGTAGTCCTGCACGCAGTCCGAAACATCCAGTCGCGTGGCATCCGCCAAGATCACCCCTGGTCGTTCCCCGCCTGGCTCTCCAAATCGGATTAACTTCATCGAATAAGTTTCCATTCTCGTTTCGCGTTGGTTGGCTCGCACACTGGCTGGAGCCGCGCGAAAAAGTTAGCAATGCTAAACCAAACAGATTCAACTGCACAAGTCCGGGATAGAGAACTTTTTCGAAAAGCGCGCCCCTGGTATCAAAAACGCATCGCGCCCACCGTGAAAGATCGTCGCGCAAAAGGAAAAGACAAGTTTGGCCTGAGAGCGCATGTACTGCTACAGTGTGCGCTGGCGCAATCCTGAATTGTATGACAACCGCTCCCGAATCATCCGGTGTCTTCCCCCATCTCGATTACAAACCGAAATTGCCACAGCGATTAGACCACGGAGTCGGCATCATCGGCGCCGGCGGGATCGTCAACTATGCGCATTTGCCAGCTTATAAGAAGGCTGGGTTCAACGTTGTTGGCATCACCGACCGCAGTCGTGACCAGGCAGAGCGTACCGCCAAAGACCACGGAATCGCGAAGGTTTATGCTGGCGTCGATGAATTGCTCCGTCAGCCGGAGATCGAGATCGTTGATATCGCCGTCTACCCCGCGGAGCAGCTCACAATCGTCGAAAAGGCCACCGCCGCCGGCAAACATCTGCTGTGTCAGAAGCCTTTCGCCGACGAGTATGCGAAAGCCGCCCGCAGCGTGGAACTCGCGGAACGCGCGAACGTGAAGATCGCGGTCAACCAGCAGATGCGTTGGGACGCCGGCATCCGTTGCGCCCGCCTTCTGATCGATGACGGCTGGCTCGGCACGCCCACCTACGCCACCATCCAGGTCCATTGCAAAACTGATTGGAGCCTGTGGCCCTGGATTTATCAGGGCAAACGCTTGGAGATCATGTTTCACAGCATCCACTACATCGATTCGCTGCGCTACCTGCTGGGCGATCCCGCTTATGTTTTCACCAGTGGAAGCCGCTCCCCGGGCGAAACCACGCAGGCTGAAACGAAAACGCTCTCCACCTGGGAATACCAGTCCGGCTTGCAGGTGCTGATCGATGCGTGCCACAGCACTTGGCAGGATGATCCCTATGCCATCTTTCGTTTCGAGGGTACGGAAGGGGTGATCAAAGGAACCATCGGTCTAATGTACAACTACCCGACTGGCCGCCCCGATACTATGGAATTCATGTCCAAGCGCAATCCAGGTTATTGGTTCTCAGCTCGCCTCGACAGCATGTGGATTCCGGACGCATTTGTGGGTCCGATGGCATCGCTCATGCGCGCCGTAGAGACCGGCTTGGAGCCGGAGACCAGCGGACGCGACAACCTGCGCACCTTGCAGATTGTATTTGCTGAATACCGCTCGATGGCGGAAAAGCGCGCCGTGCGTCCGGAAGAGATCGGCGCCTAGAACCCTCTAAGCTCCTGGCCGCACCTCTTTGAGGTCAGAAGAAGCGCCTGGTGCATCAGGAGTGACATATACGCCATTCTCGATGCGAGCGGGATTCACAAAGTGCGGCTGCAAATGCGGGATGCACTCGAGAAATAGGGCGCGGTGTCCCATCGCGATGTGATTGAACAGAACTAAATGCTGGTGAATCTGTCCCATGTCGCCTACGTGCGGAACCACTGGCAAGCCGAATTTTCGCGCCAGTAGGCTCACCGTGAGAAACTCGGAGATTCCGGCGACCCGGGTACAATCGACCTGCACGATCTGTACCGCCTCCGCCTCGATGAAGTTCTTAAACATGATGCGATTGGGAACGTGCTCGCCCAATGCAATCGGGATTGGTGTGATTGCATCGGCGAGCCTGCGGTGCGCCTGAATGTCGTCGGGGTGCGTGGGTTCCTCCACGAAATAAGGAGACATATCTCGAAGCTTTGCGCACATTTCCAACGCGCGTGGAAGGGTCCACTGCTGGTTAGCGTCGACCATGATCAACGCCCTCGTGCCGGCAAGTTCGCGCAGCATGAAGGCGCGCCGCACGTCGCGTTCGCCCTCGGGGGACCCAACCTTGAGCTTGAACGCGTGAAATCCCTGCGCTAGGGCGTGCCGCGCCAAGTCTTTCACTTTATCGTCGTCGTACTGGAACCACCCGACAGACGTATCGTATCCGGGGTAACCGCTGCGTAAAATCCCCTCCCGCTCTCGCCGCGACCTCGTATGCTCCTCCAGAATCGCTTTGGCTTCATCTCGCGTGAGTACATCTTCGAGATAACTCAGATCGAGCAGGTCGACGATCTTTCCCGGCTCGAGGTCCAGAAGCAGCCGCCAGAGCGGTACACGGCGACTTTTGGCCCACAAATCGAAACATGCGTTAATGAGCGAGGCCAGCGCCAGGTGAACCACTCCTTTATGAGGACCGAGCCAGCGAAGTTGGGCATGTTGAGCCAGTTTCTCCGCCACCGCTCCGAAGTCCGCCATCAACTCTTCAATATCTTGGCCAATCAATTCCTGGCCCAGCCATGCGATCGCTTCACAAACCAATTGGTTCCCCAGGCCAAGCGTAAGCGTAATGCCGGTGCCAAAGAGCTTTTTGTCGCAGCCGAGCAATGCTGTGGCAAACGCATACTCGGCCCCCGAGTGTATGGCGTCACTGCCCGCGCCGTGCCCCAAAGGAAAGCGCACGTCGCGTGTCTCCAGAAAGGTAATCCGATGTTGTGTCATTTCAGTTTTGCCAGGTTCCAAAGGCATCGAATATAGTGGAGCGGCTTGCGAGGTGCAACGTGTTAGCTGCAAACCGACCGCGAAAGGACCATGACATGAAGCGCTACGGCTCTGTGGTTAAAGTGAGGCCCGAATCGCTTGAGGCCTACAAAAAGTATCACGCTGCGGTGTGGCCCGAAGTACTCGCGATGATTCGCAAGTGCAACATAGGAAATTATTCCATTTACCTGAAAGACGATTTCCTTTTCGGATACTTTGAATATCACGGAGCGGACTACGCTGCCGACATGGCGAAAATGGCCGCCGATCCCAAGACCCAAGAATGGTGGGCCATTATGATGCCGATGCAGAAGCCGCTCGAAACACGCGCTACGGGCGAGTGGTGGGCCAATATGGAAGAAGTTTTTCATTGCGACTAATTTTACGGCGATTCAATTTCTCGACTACGCAGATCATGCCATGCAAATCATAGACACCCACCAGCATCTCTGGGATTTGGATCTGTTTCGCTACGCGTGGCTGGGCGCAGTTCCGGGGCTCAATCGCTCTTTCCGGATGCCCGACTACCTCATGGCTGCGGAAGGACTGAACGTGGTGAAATCCGTACACCTTGAGGCCGATGTCGATGAGCCTTACATGCTCGGCGAAACCCGCCATCTGCTCGCGCTCGCCGATCAGCCCGAAAACCCGCTTCAAGGCGTCGTGGCTTGCGGCCGGCCCGAGAGCGAGGATTTCAAATCCTATCTGGACCAGATCGCAGGCCATCGCAAATTAAAGGGGATTCGTCGCGTTCTCCATACCCAGCCGGACGAACTTGGCCAGGGAGCAACCTTCATCAACAACGTGTCTGCCCTCTCGAGCTATGGCCTTTCATTCGACATCTGCGTTCTGGCTCGGCAGTTGCCTATCGCGATCCAATTAGTCTCCAAATGCCCGGATGTAATTTTCATCCTCGACCACTGTGGCGTACCGCAAGTTAAGGAGAGAGCTCTCGATCCGTGGCGTTCTTACATCGCCGAGATCGCCAGGTTTCCAAATGCATTCTGCAAGATCTCCGGTCTCGTGGCTTATGCCGATCCGCAGAGATGGACTGCGGACGACCTGCGGCCTTTCGTTGAACATGCGATCGCCTGCTTCGGCTGGGATCGCGTGCTCTTCGGCAGTGACTGGCCCGTCTGTACGCTCTCCGCCAGCTATCGACAGTGGGTCGAGGCGTTGCAGGCGATCACGCAAGGGGCAGGCGAGGTCAATCGTCGGAAGTTATTCCACGACAATGCTGTCCGCGTGTACCGGTTAACTTAACCAAATTGACCTAAAGCCCAAACTCCGTCTGAATCAGCTCAGTGTGTTGTCCCACTCGGGGGGAGAGTCGCTCGCTGGTCAGCAGCCCTCCATCGACTCGAATCGGAAGGCGCGTGGTAAGAATCTCGATTCCCCGCCCATCTCTTATGGTTTGCACCATGGCAAGCTGTTTGAAGGCTTCACTGGCGCAGAGCTCGGGCCAATCCAGAACCTCTGCACACCAGATGTCGGCGGCATTCAGAATCTTGAGCCAATGCTCGCTGCTGTGCTCTTTGAGACGTTGGGCAACGATTTGTTTGATTTCATCGCGGCGGCGAAAGCCGTCGGCCGGATCCGAAATCTCCTGAAGGGCGGATAAACCCAGTAGTTTACCCAGTGTCGGAAGATGCGTCATGGCCAACGCCAGATAACCGTTTGCCGTGTCGTAAACTCCGTAAGGCGCGGCCAGGTAGGCGTGGGCATTGCGGAACGCACTTCTCCGCGGTGGACGCCGCCCGTCATTCAAGTGCGTGGTGAGCACTTCAAATTGGAAATCCAGCAGCGCTTCAATCAGACTGGTTTCCACCAATCCGCCTCGCCCGGTCATGCCGCGTCGCACCAGACAAGCCAGAATTCCCTCACAGAGATTATGTCCAGCCAGCATATCGGCGACGGCCAGAGCCATTGGAGTAGGAGGATCTCCATCGTCGCCGCTCAGCCACATGATCCCGGAGCGCGCCTGTGCCAGCAAATCCTGCCCTGGACGATCACGCCAAGCTTCCGCATTTCCGTATCCGGACACGATTCCATACACCAGGCGGCCGTTCATCTGGCACACCTTGTCATATCCGAATCCCAGCCGCTCCATCACTCCGGGACGAAAATTCTGCACCATCACGTCGGCCCGGGCGATCAACTGACGCAGTTTTTCCAGGTCTGAGGGATTCTTCAGGTCCGCCGCGTAGCTCTCCTTGTTGCGATTGATGGCGTGGAAAAGCGTGTTCTCACCGTGTACATCCGTGTCGCTCAAGTAAATTGTGCGCCCCAGGTCCCCCGCGCCGGGCCGCTCAATCTTGATCACGCGGGCGCCCATGTCCGCTAAGCGAAGTGTGGCCAGCGATCCCGAGAGAAACTGGCTAAAGTCGAGCACCAGAATGCCCCCGAGGGGCCTTACTGGTTTCTCGTCGGCGTGATTTGTGGAGATGCGGGCTGAGGAATTCGTCACGGAAAGCTCCCAATGTACAGGCGATGTCTATTTTACCCATGAAAGTGTATTTTCATTAGAGAAAATGTGGAGTATGCTTAGAAATGTCTGATGGTATGACGGCCCGGCGCGCGCTCCCAATTCGACGACAGATGACCTTGCGGAGAAGCCGTTATACGGCTCCCGCTCTTGAAAAAGGGCTGGATATTCTAGAGCTTCTGGCTTCGGTCTCCGAGGCCCTGACTCACAGCGAGATCGCCGACCGTCTGGGCCGCACCGTCACTGAGGTGTTCCGCATGTTAGTGTGCCTCCAACAGCGCGGCTACATTTCGCGGACGGGCCCGGACGAGCGCTACCAACTGACACTGAAGCTGTTTGAAATTGTCCACCAGCACCATCCCCTGCAGCGGCTGATCGCACAAGCCCGCCCGCTGGTACAGCGGGTGGCAAGCGAGATCGGCCAGTCATGCCATCTGGCGATGCTCAATCACGCTGAGGTGGTGGTTGTGGCGCAGTTCGACGCGCCGGGAATCATGGGTTTCTCGGTGCGGCTGGGAGCAAATATCGACCTACTGAACACCGCTTCCGGGCACGTGATTCTGGCTTTTCAAAGCGACGAAGTTCGGGCGCGCGCATTGCGAGCGTGGCGGGTCCGCTCCAGAAAACCAATCCCGGCGGGCCTCTACCCCCACCTGAACCGGATTCGCCGGCGCGGCTACGAAGAGCTGGCGAGCTATCAGGTGCACGGCGTGGTGAATGTCAGTTATCCGATCTTGAACCTACACGGCGAGGCGGTTGCAGCCATGACGGTTCCTTTTCTTGCGCGTATCGGAGACAGCGTGGGTCCGCTGCAAATCAAAGAAGCTTTGCGCATGGCGTCCCGCACGCTTTCCTCAGCGATCGGCGGAAATAGGCCAAAACTTTCTTCGGGCGCGGTGCAGCCATGACGCAACCCCAATATTTTGAAGACTACGTGGTCGGAGGGCAGCGAGTCACCTCGGGACGCACGATTACCGAAACGGATGTGGTGATTCATGCGGGGCATACAGGAGACTTTTTTCCACACCACGTTGACGCGGAGTTTGCCCGTCAGACTGCCTTCGGCCAGCGCATCGCGCACGGTACCATGACCTTTGCCATCGGCATCGGCCTTACCGCGACTCTGATCAATACCGCTGCCTTCACCTACGGCTACGACAAATTGCGCTTCCCCAAGCCAGTTTTCATCGGTGACACGTTGCGGACTCGAGTCACGATTAAGGAAAAGCAGGAAGACCCCAAGCGCAAGGGGAAGGGTCGCGTTGTGGAAGCCTGTGAAGTGCTAAACCAGCGCGATGAAGTGGTGCTGTACTGCGAGCATATTTTGTTGACTGAAAAACGTCCGGCCTAGCGGCGGAGTGGGGAAGACGTTTGGGAAGTGCGGAGGTTCGTGTGGGAATTACTCTCAAAGGGCTCACCTGGGATCATCCCCGTGGTTATGCCCCATTGCTCGGAGGAGCTCCCGAATACGAAGAACACAATCCGGGAATCAAAATTCAATGGGACCGGCGAACTCTGCGCGAGTTTGGTGAAGCTCCGATCGAACAATATCTGGATCGTTACGATCTGCTCATCGTAGACCACCCGTTCGTCGGCTTCGCAGCAGCGCATGGAGCCTTGGTTGATCTCTCGCCTTCCCTCAGCGAAGCTGAGAAGCTTGATTTTGCTTCAGACTTTGTGGGTCCATCCTGGCAATCCTACTGGTACAGTGGCGGTCTTTGGGCTCTACCCATCGATGCCGCAACGCAAGTTGCGTCGTACCGGCCTGATCTGTTACGGGCGCCTTCTCAGCCTGTTCCTGATACCTTCGACGATGTTTTGGAACTAGGAAAGCAAGCGCGCCATGAGGGGAAATACATTGTGGTGCCTGCGTGTCCGACGGATGCGATTAGCCTCTTCTTTACCCTGAGCGCGAACCTCGGAGATCCTATCCCCGAGGAGCGCGAACTCTTCGTGGACGACGACGTCGCCGGGGAAGTATTGAATCGCTTGCATGCTCTTATTGCGGTCGCCCATCCCCGCTCCGTCGAGTGGAATCCGATTCAGGTTTACGATTTCATGATTGGTGGTTCTGACGCGGTCTATTGTCCGTACGGTTTCGGTTACTCCAACTACTCGCGAATTGGCAAAGCCGTGCGCTTGAAGTTCACGAATGCTCCGGCCGCCGGGACGCGGGGATGCGCTGGGACGATGCTCGGGGGAACGGGGGTTGCAATCAGCAGTCTCAGTGCGCATCAAGTTGAAGCCATCGCATACGCCAAGTGGCTGGTGAGCCCCGAACACCAACGCGGGGCCTACTTCCGCGAAGGAGGCCAGCCTGCCAGCTTGGCCGCATGGACCGACTCGTCAGTCAACGCCGCAGCCGACGGCTTCTTTTCCGGCACTCTGCAAACCTTGCAGACAGCCTATTTGCGGCCCCGCTTCGACGGCTTTGTTCGTTTCTTTGAGGCCGCCGGGGTCCAGATGAATCGCTGCTTGCGTGGAGAACTGAAAGATGCAGGACTGATCCGCTGGATGAACGACCGCTATGCCGCGCAGCGAATCGCAGCGGGCCAAATCGCCTGACGGCAAGAGAGGAACCTGGTGAAGAATCCTAATCCTGATCCTGCACGGCACAAAGAAATTTTCATCTGGAACGCCGAGGACTGGCTCTACGAAGATTTCGAGCTGGGCAAGCGTGCGCGCTCGATTCGTCGCACGATTTCGGAGGGCGAAAGCATGTTGTTCAATGCGATCGTCCTCGACATGCACCCCTACGTTGCCGATGACGTCTTCGCCAAGGAGGAAGGAATCTTCAAGAAGCGTCTGGTTGCGGGCGCGATGGTGTTCAGCCTGGGCCTGGGCCTGATGGCACACAACAATATCCACACCTTCAGCTACGGATATGACAAGTTGCGCTTCATCAAGCCGGTGTTCGTGGGGGACACCATTTACACTATCCGCACACAGCTCGAGAAATGGCCCAAGTATGAGGAAATGGGCATGGTGAAGGTCTCTTATGAAGTTTTCAAAATGCCGGGAGAACTCGTGCTCTATTGCGAACATTTACAGACCGTCAAGTATCGCGACCCGGGGAAGTTCAAGCAGCAGAAGTAAGCGTACTGTGGGGCAAGGGATTCCAATGCAATCCGAAGGCAAGTCGAGAAAGCTGCTGCGCATCCATCGCGACGATAACGTACTGATTGTGGTCACACCCATAAGGGTCGGTGACGGTGACGTAATTGACGGCCGCGAAGTTGTTTTTACGCAAGACCTCGCCATCGGCCACAAAGTCGCGGTTCGCGATATCGAGCCCGGGGAAAAGGTGTACAAGTGTGGTCTACCAATAGGCTCCGCCAAGAAGCCGATTTCCGCCGGGGCGCATGTGCATCTGCATAATCTGAAAAGCGACTACATCGCCACGTACACCCTGGATAAAGATAATGTCTTCGTCAAATGATCCGTCAAGTAACTCGCCCACCTTGCAAGGTTTTCTTCGCTCGGACGGAAGAAAGGGAATTCGAAACTGTATCGTTGTCGCCTACCTCGTGGAATGCGCTCACCATGTGGCCCGCGAGATCGTGGATTCGTTCCCCGGTCAACCCGTTCATTTGATCGGTTTTGGCGGATGTTATCCCAATGCCTATGCCGACCGCATGATGAACAAGCTCTGTACGCATCCGAACGTCGGCGCCGCGCTGCTCCTATCTCTGGGGTGCGAAAGTTTCAATCGCCATCGCCTCGCGGAGAGTATTGCACAGGCTGGGCGCCCGGTAAGCACTGTGGTGATCCAGCAAACCGGAGGAACAAGGGAGTCCATCGATGCGGGCAAGGAGTGGGTGGAACAAGCTTTGCAGCAGATTGCGCAGGTGCCGCGAACTCCGCTGGGCGTGAATGAACTCGTGGTGGGAACCGTCTGCGGCGGCTCCGATGCAACCAGTGGGATCTCGGCCAATCCCGCAGTCGGACGCGCCTTCGACATGCTGGTGCAACATGGCGCGGCCACCATTTTCGAGGAAACCGGCGAAATGATCGGATTGGAGGACGTGATGTCGGCTCGAGCCGTCAGGCCTGAGCTGGGTCGCGAGCTGAAACAGTCGGTGGAAAAAGCTGCGTACTACTACAAGCAGATGGGCCATGCCAGTTTTGCTCCGGGAAACGCCGACGGGGGACTGACCACGATCGAAGAAAAGTCGATCGGGGCATATTGCAAGAGCGGGGATTCGCCAATTTCGGGGTTGGTCAAGCCGGGCGATGTTCCCCGCAAGGGCGGCTTATATCTGCTGGATGTCGTGCCCGACGGCGAACCACGTTTCGGATTTCCCAATATCAACGATAATGCAGAGATTGCAGAGCTCATCGCCTGCGGCTCCCACGTGATTTTGTTCACAACCGGACGCGGCTCAGTCGTCGGTTCCGCGATTTCTCCTGTGATTAAGATTTGCGCGAATCCTGAAACCTACGACCGCATGAGTGAAGACATGGACGTCAACGCAGGAAAAATCCTGCGGTTGGAAGCTAGCGTGGATGAAGTCGGCAAAGAGATCTATAGCAAGGTGTTGGAGGTGGCATCGGGTGGGCAAAGTTGCTCGGAGAGCCTTGGACACCAGGAGTTCGTGCTGACTTATAAGTCCTTTGACCCCATAGGGCCGGCCTGCTTGCCGATGTAAGCCTGCCTACACGAGTCGGGGTGGCTGCAATTGCCGCAGTTCCCACGCCACTGCTCGTGCTCTCCCATCTTGCGCAGCCATTTCCAGCTCGTAATGGCAATACAATTCGCGGTTGAAACGCGGATATAAGAAAAGCGCCTTGAAATGAAGATCCTG
>Ga0210398_10006262_pt1 | contig 10976 bp, 10 predicted proteins | sample IncBWC4OmetaG_FD_161047 | JGI IMG/M metagenome (GOLD analysis project Ga0210398, IMG submission 161047) | Forest soil microbial communities from Barre Woods Harvard Forest LTER site, Petersham, Massachusetts, United States - Inc-BW-C-4-O | ecosystem: Environmental > Terrestrial > Soil >... | reverse complement strand
GAGAAGTTCGTCCACTGACCCGCGAAAGACCTTTTGCAAGACGTCCTTGATGGCATGTGAGTCGGCGGCTTCTTGAGAAACGATGGCGCTGTACTCGTATGCACGGCCAACGAGCTTTCTCTTCACTCTTCCTTTGCGCTGCAGGACATTCAAGGTGGTCTGTACTGTCGTATAGGCAAGCTGAGGCTCACCCGTCAGACCTTGCAGAACCTTCTGGACATTTCCTGCGCCACCCCCCCAGAGCACGCGCATGATTCGTCGCTCCAAAGGGGTCAGAACCCTGGCTTTCTTAGGCATCGATGCGATCTCCCGGTCTCCTATACATATAGGAGATAAGCGCATTTTTGTCAACTATAGGAATAGGAGATAAGTCGAAGCGCCTCGGGCCACCGCTCAAGCCTTCTGTTGGCTTGAGTGGGGCGGTTCAGAAAAGCTCTCGATTAGCGAGGCCATCTTTTTCCCTGAGTACGAGGCGCTCGCCTGTCAAGCCCCGATCGCGAAACACCCGTCCTAACTCTCTTATTCCATTGACAGCGCAGCCGAAAATATTTGGCCGATCATTTCGCTGGACTCGATAAAATAGAAGTAGCACTCAAGGCCCGCACCGGCGGGCCTTTTCTATTGCCCAATTCCCTCCCTACATCCCTTGAAGGAGCAACGATGGTCAAACTCTGCACGAGATTCTTCCTACCGGTTCCCGATGTGCCCAGTTCGCCCTGAGGGGCCGGGCCTGGTGCCGCGCCCACGCGACCGCCATCCAGCGGGAAGTAACGCGGACGCTCGCCAGCTTATCGAAATGATTCGCGGGATGGATACCTTCACCGTGAGCGCTACGCTTTGCACCATCCTGGACTGCCTCCGCAAGAAACTCATTCCGCCCCTGCAGGCCCAGGCGATTTTCGACGCCGCAACCATCCGGCTCGAACAGTTGGCCGAGCAACAGCTCAACGCGCACCGGCGCATAACTCCAATCGATACAATGAGTCCCAATAATCCTCTTTCGAATGAATCGGTTACAGGCCCACACTCTCACCCTGGACATAACTCCCATGGACACAATCGATTACAGCAATCTTGAATGGAATGAATGGGTTACAGATTGTTGTCACATAAGTAGAACGGAATCAATCGGTTTCAAAATCGCCACAAAGACGGGGGAGGGGGTACCCTCCCCACCCGCTGCCGCGCGATCTATTCTCTTGCCCCATGATTGCGGCTTCTGACAGATGTGACCTATCCTGATCCAGTCGTTCTAACAGGCTGAAATCCGGATATGAACCTCTTGAAGAAAGCACTTGTAGTTGTAGCAGTCGTCTTTGCGTGGAGCGCCTTCCCTCACCTGCTCCCGGCGCAGAATGTTGATAGGGCCATGCTGCTCAAGCCGCCCGCCGACAGTTGGCCGAGCTATCACGGAGACTACTCCGGCCGCCGCCACAGCAAGCTGACCCAGATTACGCCGCAGAACGTGAACAACCTCGGTCTCGCCTGGGCATTCCAGACCGAGCGTACCGCCGTCATCAAGTCCTCGCCGCTCCTGGTCGATGGAGTCTTGTACTTCACCATCCCCGACAACGTGTGGGCGGTGGATGCCCGCTCCGGACACCAGCTCTGGCACTATACCTATCCGCCCAACAAGGGCGACCACATCGGCCAGCGCGGCGTGGGAATCTATAAGGACTGGGTGTTCTTCACCTCTCCGGATGCGCACCTCGTCTCGCTGAACGCCAAAGACGGGACGGTGCGATGGATCGTACAGATCGCCGACGTCGAGCAGGGTTACTGGGCGACGATGGCGCCGCTGATCGTGGGCAACCACGTAATCATCGGCGTGGGGGGCGATCTGGACAATCTCCCCACCTTCGTCCGCTCGGTCGACCCGGAGACCGGTAAGACGCAGTGGCAATGGAATGTGACGGCACCCGCGGGTACTCCCGGGGCTTCTACTGGGGGGACGACCTGGATGGCCGGCACGTACGATCCCGATCTGAACCTTATTTTCTGGGGAACGGGCAATCCTACTCCGGTGCTGAATGGTACTTCGCGCCCTGGCGACAACCTCTACACCTGCAGCATCGTTGCCCTGAATCCTGATACTGGGAAGCTGGTGTGGGGCTTTCAGGCCTCACCCCACGACACTCACGACTGGGACGCCGTCGAGATCCCGGTGCTGGTCGACGGCATCTTCCGGGGCCACCCCCGCAAGATGCTGATGCAGTCTTCCCGCAACGGATATTTCTTTGTGCTGGATCGAACCAACGGGAAGAACCTGCTGACCGTGCCTTTCGGTCCTGTGAACTGGGCGCTCGGCGTCGACAAGCAGGGACGTCCGATCCCCAACCCAGCCAAAGAGCCAGCACCTGACGGCCGTCTGATCGCGCCTGACGAGGGCGGCCTGACCAACTTCCGGTCGCCCAGCTTCGATCCGAAGACGGGCCTGTTTATCGTAGATTCCCACCCCAGCTGGAGTATCTATTTCTCAAAGCCCGCAGATGGCACCTACGGATGGGCCGGCGGGGATTACGGCTTGTGGGGCAAGGGCGTCATCGAGGCTATTGACTACCAGACGGGCAAGATTCGCTGGAGCCACGAAGTCGGCCCGGGAGGATCAGGCGCTGGCGTGTTGACGACCGATTCCGGGCTGACCTTCACTGGCGACGCTCAGGGGAACTTTCTCGCCCTGGATACGGCCAATGGAAAGACACTGTGGCACGCGGGTTCAGGAGGAAACATCGGCAGCTCACCGATCACCTACATGCTCGACGGCCAGCAATATCTCCTGACCAGCGGCGGCGGGGTGCTGTTCGCCTGGAAACTTCCCGGCGTAGGTCATTACTGAGCGGAATTTCACCAACGCGGATGCTGGTTCCCTGCAAATCTTACAGCTCTCGATTGGGCCAGCCGAGCGGCAGTTCCCTCAATGATCGCGCCCTTTCCTAATGTGTCTGTGGACCGACGAATTGATACCCAGCTTCCGGGAATGGACTTGACTCAGTTTTGAGCAGTTCGCTCTTGCCTCGAAGCGTTTGGTCAAAGAATGCCAAGGCGAATTGACGAACAATCAAGAGTTCCCGCCTCGCGGGAATCGCTCCTTCGCCCGACAGAGCTTTGAATGGAGAGACGAGCACTTTATCGGTGAAGCTTAAGTGTGTGCTCCCGTGCAAGAAAACGCGAGAGCCGCCAAACTTCTGGAACATTGCTCTGTCGCTGTCATCGAGTGCAGCATTGACACCTTGAAAGTTGTTGAATCGGCTTCGCTCCTCGGCCGTAGCAGGCGGGGCAACATCCTCGGTCATGAACATGAAGGGCTTGGAAAGACCTGTCAGCCGTACTTCACCCCAAAGCGATCCGTCGATGTCCAGGGCGGCACGGATGCGGGGATCGTCGTGGCACACCTGCGCTGCTACCGCTCCGCCAAACGAGTGACCAAAGGCGCCAACATTGTTTGTATCTAGGTGGCCGTGGAAAGGGCTATCCGGATCGGTGTTCATTTTTTCGAGTTGGTTGAGTACGAAGATGGTGTCGGCTGCCTGGGTCACCAATTCTCTTGCAGCAGCAGCCTCGATCGTCTCCAGGCTGTTTGTGCTGAAATCCATTTCCGGAGACGGCGCGAAATGGATCACACGTCCGTCGGGAAAACCCACCGGCTCGGAATTGTAAGGATGATCGATCCCGACAACCACATATCCATGGCTTGCCAGGTCCTCGACGAGGTAAGTGTTCTGGGTTCGACGGCCGTTCCAGGCAGGACTAAAGAGGAGAACCGGAAAGATACCGCTCGCGAGTACCGGAGCGTTCCACCGGGAGTGAGTCGGCAGCACACTTTGGTAGGACGAAATGAACGTAGTCTCGGCGCGCCTGCGGTACGGGGCATACGGATTGCGTCCCGAGCCAGCGGGATACCAGATCTGAATCATCAGCTCGCGCTTGCGGCTGTTGTCATGCTTTTCCACACGGCTGGTATCCACCAAATAGATCACGCGGGTGCCGATAGCGTCGGGTCCAGTCGGCCGCGGGAGACGAAACATGGGGAGTGCTGTCGAAAAACACACCGCAGCGAGTGCCAATACGATGATGGCACACGCACCCACATTCGCCATCACGCCGGTCGACTTTTCTGTGATCACAAGAATCGCGAATATACCTGCTCCGAGATAGGCAGGTACCATCTGCCAGTGTGCACCCTCGAGAGCGAGATGTAAGAGCAGGACGATCAACGTCAATCCCAGCACCAGCACCGCTCTTTTTCGGTTTCGACTCATCAGGCTCCAAAGAGCGAAGATGAGGAGCAGAGCGACGATGGCAAGTTCGAGAGCACGCATAGGCATCAAGCTTTCCGATTGAAGAATGGCAGCATGCAGATCCATATCTCTAACCTGCGGCCCATCCAGACATTCTTGTCTATGAGCCGACGCGACAGAGATGGAATCCAATTTGTCCATGATCACACATGCGAGTTTTGGGGAGAACGCACGATCCGAAGCATGATGGAATAATTACGGCCGTCCTGGCCAGGATCACGAAATGATCGCCTTTTCCCCATCGTGCCGAACCCAAGATTGGGAAGGATGCGTGAGACCGTAATGACATGTGTCACCTTCGATTGGTGACAGACCCCACTGCCACCGAACTCGCTATGGAGCGATGCTGTTTCTTGTAAAGGAGACATCATGTCCGCATCGACACTTGCTTCGGGATTTCACGTCGAGCCTCTTACAGTTCCCTTCCCGGCAGGCTCGCACGCTGGCAGCGCCATTGCGCGTTTGCACTCGGCCACCAAGCGTTATGGCCAGATTACGGCGCTCGACCGGCTGACGCTGAATCTGTATCCAGGCGAAGTGGTCGCGCTGCTGGGGCCGAACGGTGCGGGAAAAACGACTGCGGTTCGGTTGCTGCTGGGGTTGATCGCGCCAACCTCTGGTAGCGTGCGGGTGATGGGGCGTGACCCTCGGGACGCCTCCGCCCGCACCAGCATTGGGGCGATGCTGCAGGTGACGCGGGTTCCGGAAACACTGCGCGTTCGTGAGCATATCGATCTCTTCCGAAGCTACTATCCCAATCCTCTTCCGGCGGCGGTAATCGTTCGTATCGCACGCCTGGAAGACCTGGAGAATCGCTTCTTCGGCAAACTTTCCGGCGGACAAAAGCAGCGCGTGTTGTTTGCACTGGCGCTGGCAGGCAATCCCGACCTGATTTTTCTCGATGAGCCAACGGTGGGTATGGACATCGAGTCGCGGCGCGGACTGTGGGACCAGGTGCGATCTCTGTCAGCGCAGGGGAAGACGGTTCTGCTCACGACGCATTATCTGGAAGAAGCGGATATGCTGGCCAGCCGCGTCGTTGTGATCAACAAAGGCAAGGTAATGGCCGAGGGCACTCCCGCACAGATCAAGCATCAGGTCGGCGGCCGGCGCATCCGGTGCATCACACAGCTTGAAGAATCGTTTCTGCTTACACTGCCTTCCGTTGTCAGCGTTAAGCGCGATCGCGAGGCTGTGATTGTCACGACGAGCGAAGCGGAGAGGGTCGTTCGGGAAATGCTGCGAAACGATATAACGCTCTACGGCCTGGAGATTTCAGCACCCGGACTGGAAGATGCGTTTCTGGCGCTCACGGGGTCTGATGCGCCAGATTCTGAGAACACCACTCATTGAATTTGTAACTTCATCAGTTACAGGAGACATACATGGCTACCGCAGTTATCGCCGCGCGTCCGCAATCCTTGGGTTTTCGCTACTACATACACGTTCTTAGGCAGGAGATCCGCTACGAATTTCTGAAAATGCTGCGGATGCGCGTATTTTCGCTCTCCGTCGTCGGCTTCCCGGTCATGTTTTACCTGCTGTTTGGCGTGGCCAATCGCCACACCGAGTTTGCCCGTTATCTGCTGGCCAGCTATAGCTGCTTTGGAATGGTGGGAGCGTCGCTCTTCGGTTTAGGGGCGGGGATCGCTGGAGAACGGGTACAGGGATGGCTCGAATTGAAACAGGCTAGCCCCATGCCGAGGCTGGCATATCTGGTGGCAAAGACCGTGTCGTGCGCGGGCTTCGCGATGCTTATTGTTGCGTTGCTCATAACGATCGGCCTGACGCTGGGTGGCGTAACCATGAGCGTTGCAGAAGGCGCGAAGCTGATCGGAATCACTTTGGCCGGCGCGATTCCCTTCGCCAGCATGGGTCTACTGCTTGCGCTGCTGATGCCGGCTAACGCAGCTCCGGGGGTCATCAATCTGATTTATCTGCCCATGTCGTTCTGCTCCGGACTCTGGATGCCGCTCAGCATGCTGCCACACTGGATGCAGAAGATTGCGCCGGCTCTCCCGACTTATCACTATGCCCAGCTCGCGCTGAATATCTTTGGTTACGCGCGGAGCGGCACAGGTATGCTAGCGCACTGGGAGGCTCTGTTAGGCTTTACTTGCCTGATGCTGGGCGCTGCCTGGCTCATCTTTACCCGGAGTGAGGCGAAGGCGTGAGCAAAGAGAACCATGACGAGCGTCTGACGTTCAATCCCCTGGAATGCAGCGGGGAGCGCCCCGGCCACATGCTCCGTAACAAGCTGTCGAAAAAGGTAGGGCCCGTGCGAGGCAAGCGCAGCGACCTCTGGGACTTTATCTGGCTGGTCTACTCGGTGTTTTTCTTCATCGAGCCGATCAGCCGGCATGACCGGAATTTCTGGCTTCGCTTCGGCATTGTCTATGCCATTTTTCTGGCGATCTACACGGGCATGGTCTTCGCCAAGAATCGCAGGACAAACTACCTGCTGCTGGGGATGCTTGGCCTGCTGGCTGCGTGCTACGTTCCGCTGGACCAGGGCTCGATTGGAATGTTCGTCTATGTGACGGCCTTCATTCCGTTCGTCACCGAATCGCTGGCCATCTGCCTGGGCACGGTTGTGGCGGTCTGCGCAACTATCGCAATCGAAGGCTTTATCTTTCACATGAGCCCGTGGGCCTGGGGCTTCGGGGCATTCTTTGCGCTTGTGGTCGGCGTTACGAACCTGTTCACCGCGCAGCGGATACGAGCGCACTCGAAACTGCAGCTAGCACACGAAGAGATTGAACAGCTTGCCAAGCTGGCCGAACGCGAACGCATAGCTCGCGATCTGCACGACGTGCTGGGCCACACGCTTTCGGTGATCGTGCTGAAATCGGAACTTGCCGGGCGGCTGTTTGTGCGCGATCCGGAGCGGGCGGCTGCCGAGATTGCCGATGTGGAGAAGATCTCGCGCAAGGCCCTCGGCGAAGTGCGCGAGGCCATCCGCGGGTATCGCGCGGAGGGGCTGGCGGCCGAGATCACGCGCGCTCGCAACGTTCTGGATGCGGCGGACGTGACGCTGGTGTGCGAGGAGCAGCCTCCGGCGTTGAAGCCCGCGGAAGAAACGGTCGTGTCACTGGTACTACGCGAGGCGGTGACGAACATTGTCCGTCATGCGCAGGCGAGCCATTGCCGGATGCGCTTCTCCACTCAGGATGGAAATACGTGTTTCATCGTTGAAGACGACGGGCGCGGCGGGGTTCGGGAAGATGGCAGCGGAGTTCGAGGCATGCGCGAGCGGGTAGAGGCGCTCGGCGGGCGTTTCACAATTGGAGCCAGCGTAAGTGGGAAATCCGGCACGCTGGTGAGAATAGAACTGCCCGCGAACAATGTGGATCGGGAACCGGAAACTGCCGAGCTTCCGATGAAATCAACCCCATGAGTCAATCCATCCGCGTAATTGTTGCCGAAGACCAGGCGATGGTGCTAGGTGCGCTGGCCGCGCTGCTGGAGACCGAGCCGGACATCACTGTCTGCGCCCGCTCCGCCAATGGGCGGGAGGCGCTTTCCGCGGTAGCAAAGCTCAAGCCCGATGTGCTGGTGACCGACATCGAGATGCCGGAGATGACGGGACTGACTCTGGCCGCCGAGGTACGCGAGCGGTATCCGCAGACGCGGGTAATGATCCTGACGACCTTTGCACGGCCCGGCTATCTGCGCCGTGCTCTCGATGCCGGCGCGAAAGGCTACCTGCTGAAGGATCGTCCGGCAGCAGAGCTCGCCGAAGCGGTACGGCGGGTGCATCGCGGGTTGCGCGTGGTCGATCCCGACCTTGCAGCGGAGGCGTGGGATAGCGGAGCCGATCCGCTGACAGAACGCGAGCGGCAGATATTGTGGCGCGCCGGCGAGGGCAAATCGAGCCTGGAGATTGCTGAGGAACTGCACTTGTCCGAGGGTACAGTGCGGAATTATCTGTCGGAGGCAATCAGCAAGCTGGATGCCTCCAATCGAATTGACGCCGCACGGATTGCGCGGGCGAAGGGGTGGCTGTAGGCAATCTCGCCGATGAACTTCAGCTTGATTCTCCGGTAAAGGGGTTGGTCTGATTCGGCTTCGCCGCAGTAGGATCAGAGCCCTTTGCGCGCGAGAGCAGGCTGCTCGTTGGTCTTTCCAGTCGCCTGCGCCCCATCGACGTTGTAGACCCGGTTGGGATCGCCAGGCAGCATATTATGCTCGGCCAACGCGATGCGGATGCGCCGCTGCGTCTCTCGCAGGGCGGCCCACTGCTGGTTTGCCTTCGTCTTGAGCTGCACTGGATAGATCACCTGTGAACCCTTGATGGAGTCAACGCCAAGCAGCGTCGGGTCTTCCAGAAAGGCATCCTTGTAGGCGGGGTCCTTGCGCACGCTCATGGCGACTTCCTTGAGAAGAGCCATCACCTGATCGGGATCGGCGGAGAAGTCGACGGAAACGTTGATCGTGGCCACCGAAAAATCCCGCGTCAGATTGGCCACTGTCGTTATCTGGGAATTGGGAATGATGTAGAGGGTTCCATCTCCATCGCGCACCTGCGTTTTGCGCAGAGACATTGTTTCGACCGTGCCGCCCAGCCCCGCCAGCCGAACGACATCGCCGACATTGTATTGGTCTTCGACAAGGATCAGGATGCCGTTAAGGCAGTCCTTTACGATGGTTTGCGCAGCCAGGCCAAGGGCCACCCCCGCCACCCCCGCGCTGGCCAGCAGAGGCTCAAGTTTGAAGCCCAGCAAGGGCAGTATCTCCAGGGCGGCGATGAATCCGATCATGCCGATTCCCGTTGCGCGGATCACCGAAGTGAGTGTCCGCACCTGTGCCAGATGACCGGCGCGGCTGGAGCGCTGCTCGGCCACCTTGACGATGCGTCCAGTTGTGAGCTTGAGGACGCGGGTCAGCAGCCATGCTCCGATGAGTATGACCAGAATTTTGGGGAGGGCGATGTGCAGAAATTCCTGCAGGTCGGTCAGCCACTTGGCGCCCAGGTCGTGGAAAAATTCACCTGGTCCAAACCAAGCCAAAGTAAGCAATTCTTTTCCCGTTGAAAGCATCATCCGTTCCTATAATGTCTCAAGACCAACTCCGATTGGAGCCCCATGCGATTCTTTGATGCGATTCCGCGCTGGGCCGCGATTCTGCTCGTATCGGCAAGCCTGCATGCAGTCCACGCCCAGGTGTTGCAGCCTCAACAACCTCAGCAGCGGCCCTCGGGCCTGCCGGGAGCAGCACCCAATCCTGCGGGCGACGAGGACAATCCCGTGGCCCGGCAGATGAGCATCCAGCAGGCGATCAAACGGAACAATCAGCGCCAGCAGCAGATTGTCGACGATACAACCAAGCTGCTCGAGCTGGCGCAGCAACTCAAGGACGAGGTGGACAAGAGCACCAAGAATACGCTCTCTTTGTCTGTCGTCAAGAAGGCGGACGAGATCGAGAAGCTGGCTAAAGCGGTCAAAGAGAAGATGCGCGAGGCACAATAGACTGCTACCTGGGAGGGGTACCCCCCCTCCCCCGACTACTAACCGTATGGCGGCCCCCAGCTGCAAGTATTTCATCTGATGGAGCTTATTTTCCGGCTCAAGACGGTTCTGATAGAAATGAAATGACTTAACGTACATGACAGAGGAAGCACGACTTACGGGTTTCCTGTTGGTCTTACCCGGTGCGCTTTCTTCAAGTAATTCAAAACAAATAATCTAATTTTCGAGTTCCCGTTCAGATGATTGATTCAAACGGGTTTGACCCCTAAATTTGATCCATACATTCAAAAAGAGGAAAGGCCCGCTTGCTGACGGCAAGCGGGCCTTTCCTGTCTCTATTTCTATTATACGGAGCTGGGGGAAATAGTCGGCCAAGAAATTAAAGGTCAACTTCGAGTAGCCCGTACCACACTCGGAACTCGGCTCAGGGTCAATGATCGCAACTCAATGAGCGCTTGGCTGTAGGCGGCAGTTGAGATTTGTAGTTACTGTAAAGGCCTTTGCAGGCAGTGACGTGCTCCCGAAAAACTCAGCCAGCTGACGCTGGAGTTCTCTCGTAAATTGAACGGGAGGACGGAGCATGAAGAAGAGCCGGTACACGGAAGAGCAGATCATCGTGATTTTGAAGCAGCATGAGGCTGGAGTAAAGACAGCCGAGTTGTGCCGCGAGCACGGTATCAGCGAAGCAACGTTCTACAACTGGAAGGCCAAGTTCGGCGGCCTGGATGTGAGCGAAGCGCAGCGTCTGCGGCAGATGGAAGATGAGAACCGTCGGCTGAAGCAACTGGTGGCGGATCTGAGTCTGGACAAGGAGATGCTGAAGGCGGTGATCCGAAAAAACGGCTGGAGCTTGCCGAGCTGAGGAAAGAGGTGGCGTTCGTTTCGGCGGAGTTCGGGCAGAGCGAACGCACGGCCTGCAAGCTGCTGGGCGTGGATCGGTCCAGTTACCGCTATGAACCGAAGCCGGACCGCAACGCAGAGCTGCGCGAGGAACTGGTGAAACTGGCGCGGCAGAAGCCGCGGTTTGGCTATCGACGCTTGCACGCGATTCTGGAACGCCGTGGAGAAGCGGTGAACGTGAAGCGGATCTATCGGCTGTATACCGAAGCCGGATTAACCGTGCGCCGCCGCAGGCGCAAGCGGCTGGTGAGGGATCCTCAGGCCTCGGCACGACTGCTGCGAGCCAATCAGGAGTGGGCGATGGACTTCA
>Ga0210398_10006259_pt1 | contig 10978 bp, 13 predicted proteins | sample IncBWC4OmetaG_FD_161047 | JGI IMG/M metagenome (GOLD analysis project Ga0210398, IMG submission 161047) | Forest soil microbial communities from Barre Woods Harvard Forest LTER site, Petersham, Massachusetts, United States - Inc-BW-C-4-O | ecosystem: Environmental > Terrestrial > Soil >... | reverse complement strand
AAGGCCGAAATGAAAAAGGGGGCTGGTGCAAGCCCCCTTTTCTAAGCTGACCCCCCAAAAAACCGGAACCGAGTCGAGGTTCGGATCCGGCCACCCCGGGAAGCCAATCTTGTAAGTTGCCTTGGAGGAGAGCAATAGTTGTGCCAGCGGTGGACTGAATTGGTGCTTTTCTAGAGGTGTATGATTCAAAAGAATTTACGGGAAATTCAAAATTGCTTGAAGAAAGAGCGGCGCAAATTTTCTACAAAATCTCACAGAAAACGGCGAATCACCTACATTCTTTAGGAGTATTGCACCCGAAAAAAACGATTGCCAAGCCGGGAGGACACCGCGGCAGCAGCGTCCTCGTACGATATATTTTTGACGATGGGACGAACAAGGAGAACCGAGTGTAAGCCAGCGCCGCACCGGCTGCCTCTCCTAATTCGGATGTTGCTCGGTAACGTTAACGCCAATTTTGGACTTGGCTGAATCAGAAGGATCCTGAAGCAAGTAGCGTGTTGACTAGACTGCGAGGGCGTGGCGCCAGCGACGCCAAACTAGTCCGGCCGGAATAGAGAACAAGAAAAGCCAGAAGATTAGAACTGGACCGTATTCGACGAAGAAGAGAACTATCGCGAGAAGCGCGTGGGCTAGGTTGCCGTAGCCGTTGACGGCGGCGTTGTGGATTAGCGTGGAGATCGCCGGTGCCGGGGAGTCGAGCTTGGCTTTGTATTCCTCGGAGAGAGCCAGATTGACGGTGGCGAAGTCGACGCGGTGCTCGAGGTTTTTTTGTTCCGCTTCCATTTGTTCTATTTCGCCGCGGACGCGAGCGATCTCTCGCTCGACTCCGAGGACATCACTGATCTTGCCGGTGCGCTCGGTGAGGATGGCTTGGAGGCGCTGTTCGGTTTCGTGGGAATTCTTCAGGCGTGCTAGGAGATCGGCGTGTTGCTGGGTGACTTCTTCGCCGTTTTGCGTTTCACCTTCGACGCGGCCCAGCGATTTTAGTTCGGCGAGCGCGGCCGGAAGTTCGGGCGCGGGAATCCGCAGAGAGGTTTCAAGCGAACGCGCCGCGTTTTGTGGGGTAGCAATATTCAGTTCGGCGGAGTAGCCCTTGTGGCGAACGAGGATGGCTTCCAGCGATGCGCGAGAGGACTCGAAATCTTTGGTGAAGAGAGAAAGAGAGACGGTGCGGGAGATCATCGGTCCTCTAGAGACACGGGATTGCTGATCCGAGATGGCTTGACCGTCCAGCGAGAAGCTATTTTCTACGCGATCGTCCGGGCCCTGAAGGAGTCCGTTGGCATCGGCGGTGACGTTAGGGGCAACGAGCGTTGTCGGATTGGCGGATGGGAGGCGGTTAGAGGAAACCTTACGCTGCTGGTCGGTGAGGAGCGGCTCGTCCAAGGGAAGTGCAGATTGTCCTTTTTCTGCCAGTTTCACGCCCAGGCGATCCGTGGCGCTCATCGCGCGCCCGGCCACAGGTCTTCGCAGCGAATTCGGAATGACGATGAAAACGAAAAGCACTGACAATGCGACAGCCAGTCCCGCAATCAATTGTCCGCGCGTCCAGTGGCTCGAGAAACGAAATATTCTCGCTTTACTCCTGTTCGACGCTAGCGAATTCTCCCTTGCCAGGGATGCGACGCGGTCCTGGAAACTGGCGTTGGCAGGCGCGAGGGCCACGGCCCAGTGGGAGAGTGACTCGGACGCATTGCGGAGCGAGGCGCGGACTTCCTGGCAATCGGCGCAGGCTTCGATGTGCGTGGCGACGGATGGGGCGCGTTCGGCGGAGAGTTCGCCGTCGAGGTAGGCCATGATCTCTTCTGGCACGACAGGATGTGGGGCGGTGCTCATAGACCGATGCCTTTCTGAGGAATTGTTTGCGAGGCGCTTGGCGATGGGGCCGGCTCGGCCGATAGCGCGGCATCGTTCAGAGAGGGTGCGGCGGAAGGCTCTAGCAAGTTGCGGAGGGCGGTGCGGGCGCGGAAGAGGCGGGAGCGGACCGTGTTGATGGGGAGTTGCAGCAGGTCGGCGATCTCGGCGTAGCTGAGTTGCTCGAATTCGCGGAGGAGGAGAATTTCGCGGTCGAAGGAGTCGAGCTTTTCGACGGCCCGGCGAACCCACAGGCCAGATTCCGTAGCGTCCTGTTTGGCGGGATCGCGAAGGCTCTTTGGTTGGCCGAGGAACGCGGCGCGGAAGGCGGTTTTGCGGCGATGAGCGCGAAGGATCTTGAAGGCGATGGCGTAGAGGTAGGTGCGGAAGAGGGCGCGAGGTTCGTAGCGGGAGGCAGCGCGGAGAAGTACCAGAAAGGCTTCTTGCGTGAGTTCTTCGGCGTGAGAAGGGTCGGCGGTGCGGCGGCGGAAGAAGCCGTAGATGGGTTGTTTGTAGCGGAGGAAGAGTTCGTTGAAAGATTCGGCGGAGCCTTTGGAGAAGGCCAGCATGAGGTGCTCGTCGCTCGAGGGGCTGGCTGGGAAGGCGGGGGTGGGCGGCGTGTCGTTCATAGTCGTGCGCGGGATGGCCTCCGAGTTTAGAACGAGAGCTGGGAGCGCGTCTTGCATGACTGGCGGCTTGAGCCTCCACTAAAGGTAATGTCGCGAGAGGGGGGAAAGTTCCCTCGAAAGAAACAAAAGATAACGCAGAGAGATTTCCGCGCCGTGGGATGGTGCTAGTGGCAGACCGCTTCGACTGCGGCCTTCGCGAGGATTGCATCGCCCGAGGCGACTTCCAATTGCTGGACCTTTCCCGAACCAGAAAGCAAAACATGGAGTCGCACAGTGCCTTGCATTCCGTTGTCACGAGCCACTTGGGGATATCTCGGCTGAACGAGCAGGTTCTTTTTTACCTGGCCGCTCATCCTGACCCGCTTGATTTGAGGCTTGGGCGCTTCTTGACCAGAAGGTTGCTCTGATTTCGGGGAATCTCGAGCCCCGGCAGACTAGCTCGCCGAGGGAGATAGCAACAACGCGAAGAGTAGAGCACAAATCGCCAAGCACCTCCCTAGGGCTGGGAGTCTAGCGCGCGTGAGTGTGAAAATCCGACACCAAGGGACACAAACATAGAGCTTGACATATTCCCATATAGGAATGTATTGTGGGTTCATGGCACGAGCGGCTACTACTTCTGACGCTTTTAATGCTGTGGCCGAGCCGCGGCGCAGAGAGATACTCAACTACCTGGCGCTCGAGGAACGGCCGGTGGGGGAGATTGTCGACGCTTTGGAGATGGAGCAGCCTTCCGTTTCGAAGCATTTGCGGGTCTTAAAGGATGTCGGGCTGGTGCACGCGCGGCGCGACGGGCGGCAGATGTTTTACCGGACGAATGCGGCGGCGATCCGGCCTTTGCATGAGTGGGCGGGGACGTTTGAGCGGTATTGGCAACGGCAGCTGATTCGGGTGAAGGAACGGGCCGAGGAAAAGAGCGGGGCGGTGAAGAAGGATTGAAGGGATTCGGACGGCGAAGAATACACTTTATCTTAAGGAGGAACGATGAGTTCTGTGGCCGCAGCAGTGGTAGCACTGGAGAATCTGACGTTGAACGTTACGCAGGAAATTCATGTGAAGGCTTCGCTGGAGGTGACCTTTGAGGCGTTACTCGAACAGCTGGGGCCGGGAAATGAGGTGACCAATGGCACGCCGATGCCGATGAAGCTGGAGGCTTGGCCGGGCGGGAGATGGTTTCGCGATTTGGGCGACGGGAACGGGCACTTCTGGGCAACCGTGCAGGCCATCAAGCGGCCCACTTTGCTGGAATTTTCGGGGCCGTTGTTCATGTCCTACCCGGTGGTTTCGAATGTGCAATACCGCTTGAGCGAGACGGAAGGCGGGACTTTGATCAAGTTTCATCACGCGGCGCTGGGATTGATTCAGGACGATCATCGGCGAGGCGTGACGGGCGGGTGGGGGACGATGCATGAGCGCGTGCGGAAGGTGGCGGAGGCTCAGGCGGCGCTCGCAGCAGGAGGTGGGAAGAAGCAGTAACGCGGGGGGGCGTTCCGGGTACGCTTCTAGGCACTAGGGTTTTGGTTTCGGAACAAAAGGAGAATTAGCATGTCGATTGCACAATCATTGCTCGCGGAGTTTGAAGCACAGGCGACGGTCACACGCAGGTTTCTGGAGCGGCTGCCAGAAGATAAGTTGACGTGGAAGCCGCACAACAAATCCATGTCCGCCGGGCAGCTGGCCTACCATCTCGCGGTGGTGCCGGGCGGGGTCATTCGCTTTGTCGAAAACAATCCGGCGCAAGCTCCGGAGTTTGCCGGCTTTCAGCAACCAGCGAGCCGCCAGGAGATCCTCAAGACGTTTGAAGAAAGTATCGCCACAGTGCGGACCCGATTGCCAAAGTACGATGACACGGGAATGAAGGAAACCTGGCGCATGGTTGCCGGCGGACGGGAAGTCCTGGCGCAACCTCGGGCGGAGTTTCTGCGCGACGTGATGCTGAGCCACTGGTACCAACACCGCGGACAATTCAGCGTGTACCTGCGAATGCTCGACGTGGCCGTGCCGGCAAGCTGGGGACCGAGCGCGGACGAACCTGCCGTTTTCCAGCAAAAGGCTCAATCGGCCTAGTTGCCCTTAGGAGAAACTTATGTGCCCTGCATGCATTTCAATGCTGGCGATCTTGGTGGGGGGCGCGGTGTCATCGGGTGGAGTGACGGCGCTAGTGGTCGGCAAGTTTCGCGCGATAAGTGAGACGAGTAGCGCGAAGAGTTTGATCGAGAAGGCGGATCAAAAGGAGGAAGCATGGGAACGGCAACGCACGAACAAGTGAACTTGATGTTGAGGTTGTATGAGGAACGGCGCGAGCCAAAGCTGCGCGAGGCCCGCGACTGGTTCGCGGCGAACTTTCATGTGCAAACGGCGGAGGACGTGATGCGGCTGTGTCCTCCCGGGAGCAGGGAAAACGTGTATATGCGGATGGTGCTTGGGTATTGGGAAATGGTGGCAAGCATCGTGAACCGCGGGCTGATTGACGAAGACCTGTTCTTCGAGAATTCCGGTGAGCAATGGATGGTGTGGGAACAGGTGAAGCCGGTGCTCGCGGCGTGGAGAACGATGTTCGGGAGCCAAAAGGTGTTCCAGAACATGGAAGAGCACTCGAAGCGTCTCGAGGCTTGGCGGGAAAAGCACAGTCCGGGATCGAACGAAACCATGCGTAAAATGCGCGCGGAAATGACCGAGAGAGCGCAGGCGCCGAAAGCGCAGGCGGCTAGCCACTAACCATAGAGTTGGCGGAAGAAACAGAAGTGTCTAGGGCGGGGGCTTGAGGCGCATGGCGTCGCAGGCTCCTCGACCGCCAGAGTGGTTGAGCAAAAATCCCTGTAAGGAGCGCTGGTCATGAGTCAGGCGACGGAACAACCGAAAGTAGTATCGCAGGCAGAATGGATTGCAGCGCGGAAAGAATTGCTGGCCAAGGAGAAGAATTTGACGCGGCAGAGAGACGCGCTTGCGGAGGAGCGACGCAAGCTGCCATGGGTGAAAGTTGATAAGCAGTATGTGTTTGAGACTGCCGGCGGAAAGAAAACTTTGGCCGAGCTGTTCGGCGGGAAAAACCAGCTGGCGATTTACCACTTCATGTTGGGGCCCGATTGGGAGCAGGGATGCCCGAGCTGTTCGCTGCTGGCTGATCACATGGATGGCATGGCGATCCATCTGGCCGCGAGGGACCTGCGGCTCGTGATTGTTTCGAGGGCGCCCCTTACCAAGATTGAAGAGTTCAAGAAGCGGATGGCCTGGAAATTTCCTTGGGTGTCGTCCTATGGGAGCGACTTCAATTTTGATTTTGGCGTCTCCGTGGCGAAAGAGGACGTGGGGAAGGAGGTCCTCTACAACTTCGCCCCCAGTAAGTTTCCTAGTGAAGAGCGGCCAGGAATGAGTGTGTTCTACAAAAGCGCGAACGGGGAGGTGTTCCACACGTATTCCATGTACGCTCGCGGGTTGGAAGACTTGATGGGCCTGTATGCGATTCTTGATCGGGTGCCTAAAGGGCGAGATGAGGCGGGGTTGCCGCACGGTATGGCCTGGGTGCGGCATCACGACCGGTACCCGGAGACTCCCCGGACTGAACTGCCGGGCCTTTACGGCCCAATTCCGGTAAAGGCCGCTAAGACCTAACGGCTTATCGAGAAAGCAGAAACAGTCCCGAAGAAGGCGGCGGTTTGCTTCGGCGAAGGCTGGAGCGGACCGCCGTGTTTTTTTTTTGCCGTCCGGGCGAAACATTTTGCCCGAGAGAAGATCTCCCAGAAAAACGTCAGGCGCCGATAGAGGAGCGGAGAGCGTTGGCTAGAGACTGGCTGAAGCGTTCGACATCGGCATCCTGTTCGGCTTCGACCATGACGCGGGCCAGCTGCTCGGTGCCGGAATAGCGGAGCACCACGCGGCCATTTTCACCGAGGGCAGATTGGGCTTCGGCTAGCGCGCGGGATACTTCGGGGAGAGTTTCGAGGGGGGGCTTGGATTTTACTTTGACGTTAACGATGACTTGCGGGTAGTCCTTGAGGCCCTCGACGAGCGATTCGATTTTGCCGTGCATGGAAACCAGGGAGGCGATTTTTACGGCGGTGAGAAGGCCGTCGCCGGCCGGGCTGTCTTCTAGAAAAATGACGTGGCCGGATTGCTCGCCGCCGATGACGTTGCCGCTGCGAAGCATTTCTTCGAGGACGTAGCGATCGCCGACCGAAGCGCGGGCAAGAGTGATGCCTTCGCGGGCCAGGACGCGCTCGAGGCCGAGATTGGACATGGAAGTGGCGACGACGCGGTCGCCTGTGAGTTTGTTTTGGGATTTGAGGTGGCGCGCGACGGCCAGGAGAACTCCATCGCCGTTGACGATTTTGCCGGATTCGCAGACGAACAGGGCGCGGTCGGCGTCGCCGTCGAAAGCAACGCCCAGGCGGGCGCGCTCACGGACCACGCGTTTTTGCAGGCCATCGAGATGCAGGGAACCGCAACCAGCGTTGATGTTGCGGCCATCCGGCGAACCACCGATGGAGACCACCTCGGCGCCGAGAGTGCGGAAGAGTTCCGGGCCGAGCTTGTAGGCCGCGCCGTTGGCACAGTCTAGGACGATGCGGAAACCGGTGAGATTGGTGCCGGGGAGGACGCGGCTGCGGAGAAAATCGAGATACTCGGCGTCGAGAGAGGCATCGGCGACTGGAAGAGGAGGATCTTTCGGCGGCGGGTCAGAGCGATGCTTTAAGATGTCCGCTTCGAGAGTTTCTTCTACGGAGTCCGGGAACTTCATGCCGGCGTGGGAGAAAAGTTTTACGCCATTGTCTTGGTAGGGATTGTGGGAGGCCGAGATGACCACGCCGGCCTGAAATTCATTTTGGCGGACTAGGCAGGCCACGCCGGGTGTGGTAATGACGCCCGCAAAGGCTACCGATGCTCCGGCCTCGGATAGGCCGGCGGCGAGGAGAGCGGCGATGTGAGGGCCGGATTCGCGCGTGTCCATGCCAATGAGCACGCGAGCGGCGGAATGTTCACCCAGCAAATAGGCGGCGAGAGACCGACCGGTGGCAAAAAGAGTGGCGTCGTCAAGCGGCGGGGTGCCGGGAACGCCGCGAATACCATCGGTTCCGAAGAGTTCTTTGGGCATGAAAGGCTCACGTTCCATTCCAGAACGGGCGGGGTCAAGCGAGTTTAGCACACGGTCGAGAGGACGCTCGGAAGGGGCAGCGCGGAGGTTCGCCGCTGTAAACACGGAATACCGATCGGCGGCGCGCGAACAGCTGGCGAGAGAATTTATTGCGTTAGCTGATTCGAAATACGCTACGCGGGCCACGGTATGTTAACGTGATGGGAACGGAGTGCCTCGTGCCAGAGATAGAAGAACCTACATCGACCGTCCGAATAGCAGGATCAACCTTCAGTTTGCGTATACTCGCCGCGGCGATCATCCTGCTGTTCTTCTACTACGCAGCGGGCGTGGTCATCACCGTGCTGCTGTCGATTTTGCTGGCGTATTTTCTGGATCCTGCAGTGGAGTTACTGGAGAGGATGCACGTGGCGCGGACGGTGGGCGCCATGGTGATGGTTCTGCTGCTGATCGCGGTGCTGATCGCGGTCGGGTACGGACTGGGAACGCGAACGGAGGATTTTGCGGCAAACTGGCCGAAATACGGTGCGGTGCTGAAACAAGCGGCAGGCGCAGTGGAAGCAAAGATCAAAGGAATCGAAGGGCAGGTTTCCGAGATCGCGCCCGAAACGGCTCCACAGCAAGGGGGCGGGGAGCGACCGGAAACAGCCATTGTGCGTACTCTTTTATTCCGCGGGATTGGGTCTCTGTACGCGCTGTTTCTGGAAATCACGTTTGTACCGTTCTTGGTGTTCTTCATGCTCGCGGGAAAACACGAGGTATGGCACGGAACGCTGCAACTGTTTCCGGCCTCGCAACGTACGCGGGTGAAGGAGACGCTGGAGGACTTGCGGGATGTTCTGCGGGACTACCTGGCGGGAATGACGCTGTTGACTTTACTGGTGATTGCGGCCAGCAGCTTGTTCTTCTGGATCCTGGGGCTGGATTTTCCATTCATCACCGGGATTGCGTCGGGATTGCTGAATATGGTGCCGTACATCGGGGCCGTGCTGGCTTGGCTGCCGGCGTTTATCATCGCGCTGGCCAAATGGAGGACTTTCGCGCAGTTCGCGCTGATCGCCGGAGGATTGACGGCCATTCATGTCCTGGCGTTGAATTTGGTTGCGCCGCAAATTGTCGGGCGGCGCGTGCGTCTGAACGCCGTGGCCATTACGATTGCGCTGCTTTTTTGGGGTTGGGTGTGGGGCGGAATGGGATTGCTGCTGGCGATTCCCATTACGGCGGCGTTGCGCGTGATTTGCGAGCACACAGAATCCTGGCGGCCGATAGGGCGCTGGTTGAGCGCCTGAAGCCGCCGACTGGTGAATCGTGACCGGCGGCTAGCTCGCCTAGTGGCGATCGTCCCGCAAAGTGTCGCGCTTTTTATGTTGCGGACCTTCTTTCGGCTACTCTTCTTTTGCTGAAAAAACCTTGGAAATCAATACAATAGATTGAAAATTCGTGCATTTTTGAAGGGGAGCGATCCATGAAACGGTTTGGGATTTATTGGAGTTCTCTTTGCGGACTAACGTTGCTGCTCTGGCCCTCGGCTACGCTTGCGTGGGGGTGCAAGGGCCACCAGACCGTGGCTTTGATCGCCGAGAAGCATTTAACTCCGGAAGCGAAGCAATTCGTCGAGAAATTGCTGGCGGAGAATCCCATCGATCCGAAATTGAACCGTTATTGCGGTGGCGCGAGCCGCGATCGCATGGCGGATGCATCGACGTGGGCGGATGACGTGCGTGGCGAGCGAAAGAACGGACCGTGGCACTACATCGACGTGCCACGAGGGTCCGAGCAAGGGCCGCTCGAGCCATATTGCGGACCGAATGGATGCGTGACAAGAGCGATCAGCGAGCAACTGGTTATTCTGAAAGACGCGAAAGCGGACGGAGTGAAGCGCGCCGAGGCGTTGCGCTACATCATCCATTTCGTTGGAGATTTGCACCAGCCACTGCACACCACGACGAACGCCGATGAAGGCGGAAATTGCGTGCCCGTAAAATACTTCCGGCGCAGCGCGCACGAACACAATCATTCGTATTCGCCGAACTTGCACAGCCTTTGGGATACGGCGATTCCGGAGCGGGACGCGGAAGGCGCTGATCCAGCCGAGTATGCCGAAACGCTTGACGCGCAATTCGCCTCGGACATCGAGGGTTGGCAGAAGGAGGGGATTCACGTCGATCGATGGGTGTGGGAAGGCTTCGATTTAGCCGAGAGCGTGGTGTATGGAGCCCTGACACCGAAGATCGCCGTCGAGCCAAACACTCCCGTCCACAGTTGCTCGGATGACAACAACATCGGCGAGCGCCTGCTGCACCTGAACATCACAGCGGGCGAAACTTACCAGCAAAGGGCGGCCCCCGTGGCCGAAAAGCGCATTGCCGAGGGCGGCGTCCGGCTGGCGATGATTCTCGACGATGCCCTGAGGGCGGCGCAGTAGAGGAGCCGGATGACGAAGCTATCCTCGCTCTGGCGTGGAACCAGTAGGGGAGGATCGCAAGGGCAAGCAGTCTTGGATTAGAAACTTTGCGTGCGAATGGCTCCGACGATGCTGGCGGGATCGGCCGAGTCCTGAAACAGACGAATGGCGGCGATGCCGGCTGCACCGGCTGAGAAGCATGCGGGCGCGTTTCCGAGCGTGATTCCGCCGATGGCCAAGACCGGAATGGCTACGGAGGTACAGAGTTCGGCGAGACGCTCGAGGCCTTGGGGCGCGCCATATGCGGCTTTAGACGGCGTGGCGAAGACCGGGCCGAAGAAAATGTAGTCTGCACCAGCGAGAGCGGCGGATTGGGCAGCTTCTAAAGAGTGGCAGGAAACGCCGGCGAGAAAATCGGGCGGCACCGATTTCACGGCGAGGGATGCCTCTAAGAGGCGTTTTGCTTCTTGGACTGGCAGAGAGTTCTCTCCTAGATGGACGCCGCCGGCTTGCTCGGCGAGGGCCACGTCGAGACGGTCATTGACGAGAATGCGCGTCCCGCCCTTGGCACGGCCCGCTTGCTTCGAAACGCGGTGTAATGCTTCGCGTGTGAGCGAGGCGGATTGTTTGCTCGACAAATCTCGCTCGCGAAGCTGAATCCAATCTACGCCAGCCGCGGCCGCCTGTGCGATCTTTTCCAGGAGCGGATCGCGTGAACCCTTCTGGGGCGCGGCTAGGAAGCTGCGGCGGTCGGTGACATAACAGAGAATGGGCTTTCTGCCGAGAGGCTTCCCCTCGGGCGGCGAACTATTTGGGGGGGACACTGGAAGGACCGGGACGCGAACCGATAAAGCTGAGAGCCAACAGGATATCCACTACGCCTAGACCGCTGACAGCGCCGCGGAAGGATGGATGAAGCACCACGTGAATGAGCGAAGGAAAATGGTTAAGGAAAAAATTGTGTTCCCAGAAGGCGGACCACGGGAGATAGAGGAG
>Ga0210398_10006258_pt1 | contig 10980 bp, 9 predicted proteins | sample IncBWC4OmetaG_FD_161047 | JGI IMG/M metagenome (GOLD analysis project Ga0210398, IMG submission 161047) | Forest soil microbial communities from Barre Woods Harvard Forest LTER site, Petersham, Massachusetts, United States - Inc-BW-C-4-O | ecosystem: Environmental > Terrestrial > Soil >... | reverse complement strand
GCTCGCTAACGAGCTTGCCTGCCGTGACATCGTAGTTGTAGAAGTTGCGCAGAAATTCCATCAGCAGGGCTGGCCGGTCCGCCTTGATGGCCGCCTTGAGACCCTCGAAGACACTCCTGTCCACGCCTTCCGGGTTGTCGGCCGTTTTCACGAGATACGGACCGAGCGTGCCGATGAGCACCGCTTTGCGCACCCGTTTCGTGCCGTACTTGCCTATATATCGGGTGACTTCGCCGGTGCCCATCGAGAAGCCGACGAGAGAAACCTCGGTGAGATTCAGCTTGTTCAGCACAGTGTCGAGATCAGCCGCAAACGTGTCGTAGTTGTAGCCGACGGTGGGCTGACTGGATTTGCCGAAACCTCTGCGGTCGTAGGTGATGACGCGATGACCCGCGGCAAGCAGCGCCGCTGTCTGCTTTTCCCACGACGCGCCGCTCAGCGGCCAGCCGTGGATGAGGACCACCGGGGATCCGGAGCCATGGTCCTCATAATAGAGTTCAATGGGTGTTGAGTTTTCCTGACCAACTTTGATGTAACTGCTCATGGACTCTCTCTTTCTCTCAGGGTGTATCAGATGCGGCCGGGGAGTCGCGTTGTGACCTCCTGGACCAGCCACGCATTGCCGTCGGGATCAGTGAAGGCGAAGAACGACCCGTAGCTCGTGCGCTTGGGGTCGGGGCCGGGAAGGCGTGCCTCTACGGGGAACGGCGCGCCGTGCCACATCTCACTCGCGGCGATGCCACGGCGACCGAATTCGTCGTGAGCCGCCTTAATGTCGGAGACAATCAGCCCCGCAACGGCCGAGCCAGGCGCTGCCGCCGTCACTCCCTTACCGAACGTGACCGAGCACCCCGAACCCGGGGGCGTGAACTGGACGATGCGGACGTCGTTTGTCGGGGCGACATCATCGTCGAGCCTCCAACCCAAGCGTTGGTAGAACTCCTTCGATCGTTCGACAGAGGACACGGGAATGACGTGGACCTCGAGGTTCATGGTGACTTGTTTGGTGCCTGTTTGATTCATGTGAGTTACCTTTCGCTACTCCAAGTTGAGAATCGGATGGACGGTGTTCGAGGAATCGCCTTTCAGCACACGGCGGGCGTCGAAATTCCGACTACTGGCTGCGCCGTCCGAATGAGACGCCATAGGCGGCAGCGCGCACGCTCGGCAGCGGATCGTCCGAGAGCTCGATTCCGGGAGTGAGATTCGTGGGCAGAAACAGCAGCTTCTTCTGCACCCCCAAGCTGTCGGGCACGATTTTAGTCAGCGTCAGTACGCCGAGATCGACAACCTTGCGGTCATCAGGCCATGGTTGGCTCGCATCCTTGGTTTGATCGCCGGGCTCAGCCAAAACCGCCTTCACGTGAAAAATCACGGGCTTTCGCGCGATCCGGTCGGCCAACTCGTCGAACAGGTAATCAGGCGACTGATTGGCGGCCTCTTCGGGCGTGATGTGCACCACCTTCTCAGGCGCTATCACGTAGCGCACCGCCTGCCTTTGGCCGCTCTTGTTGACGAAGATGAACGCGTCAATCCCGTGGTATTCCTCGTCCGCGAAGCTGTCCGGAATCGGGAGCGAGCCGATCGCCTTCGGCGCATTCGGGTGGCTGGCGAAGAACTGTTCCAGTTTCGTCGGCTTTGGGGCGTCGGGCGGACTCGCGACGATGGCCTGCAGCAGATCACGAAAATCCTCTCCGGTCCCTACCGGGAAGAACTTGAACGAGTTGGTCACCATGTCGGTGGCGGGTCCGCTCGGCAGGTGGTACTTGATGGCGATGCCACGGGGCATCGCGGGCGAGCCGTCGGGCACCGTCGGCATCCCACTGCCATCCGAGAAGCGCGCGGTCACCGGAATTGTGCTGCCGTTGAATAGTGCCGCGCGGCTCAAGCGGGCAGCTTCGGCCGAGGCTTTGAAGCTGCCTTCCACCACGACGCCTTTCGCATGAAAGGCGCGAAACCCGGGATGCACGCCGTCCACCTTGTTCGCCAAATCGACGATTTGCGTCGGGAGGGGTGGGTTGTCTGCAATGGCGACTGCGGAGGCCAGCAGGAGTGGTACACAGATCAAGGACTTCGCCGAGCGTCTTGCACGAGAGCCGGTCACTTCAAAAATAGTCATTGCGGTATTCCTTGAGTCATTGCGGGTTGCCAATTTCGAAGATGCTCTCCAGCACGACACACACGCCAACCGGGAGGCTTGCCATGCCGAAGACCAGGCGAGTCGATGTCTTGTCAGCTCCGAAGACACTGACCAGTAATTCTGATGCGGCGTCCGCGACCTTCGGGTGCTCACGGAACTCGGCAGTCGTGACGAGTGACACCCCGAGACGGACTACGCGTGTCACCTTGTTCAGCGAGCCCAAATATTCCTTGGCGAGCGCAACCGCGTTTAACGCAGCGAGGCGAGTCGCGCGCCGTCCGTCTTCGACGCTCAACTCAGCGCCGATGCGGCCCAAATACTTGGGGACTCCTCCTTCCACCGGCAGCGTGCCGCTCAAGAAGAGCAAATTCCCGGTTTGGACCGCTTCAACATACGCGCCGAGCGGAGCCGGTGGGTGAGGCAGGTTTATGCCCAGGTCTTTCAGCCGTTGTTCGGCACCGCCGTTCGCTGTGTTCATCACCACCGACCCAGATGCGCGCCGCCGTCGACGTGCAGCACTTCGCCCGTGACCTGGCTCGCCTCGGTGAGATAGAACACGGCCGCTGCGATGTCCTTGGCGGCTGAAATCTGCCCAAGAGGCGACAGTGTGCGCAGGAACTCCTTGGGATTATTCTTGTGCAGCGGGGTATCCACGACGCCTGGAGCCACCACATTGACGCGAATGCCCTGCGGCGCGTATTCCATCGCGAGACTGCGGGATATCGCGTCGATACCGCCCTTGGTGATCATCGCGACGGACGCGGTCAACGCCGCCTGCGGATGATCGACGATGGAAGACGTGATGCTCACCACACTGCCGCCGCTCTTTTGCGAGAGCATCTGTTTCACGGCCAATTGCGTGGTCAGGATGAAGCCATCCAAGTTGGTGGATGACAACGCTCGGAAGTCCTCGCGCGTGTACTCGGTGAACGGCTTCGCGAAGAAAATACCCGCGTTGTTCACCAGGGCATCGACCGAGCCGAACCGCTTTACCGCGGTCCCAACGATCATCTCGGCTGTCGAGGCCAGGCCGATGTCGCCATCCACCAGGGCCAGCTTGTCCGAGCGCTGCAGCTCGTTCTTGGCACTGATTTTGCGCGAGTTGCCCACCACGTTGTAGCCGCGATCGAGGAATAGGTTGGCCACCGCGGCACCGATGCCCTGAGAGGCTCCGGTGACAATGATGGTTTTCTGTTTGGTAGTCATATAAATCGCCTTCGGCTATTGCCTGTCAGTCCTTAGGTTCCAATCACCCGTCTGCTGGAACCTATTCTCGGGATGTGCACTGCGGCTGATTAGATGGGAAAGTCTGGAATCTAATTTCCAAAAATGGCAGAGTGGCCGTCATGGCGAACCTCGATGACGTTCTGATATTCGTCAAAGTGGCGCAGTTCGAGAGCATCAGCCGGGCAGCCCGTTCGTTGGGTATGCCGATCTCGACGGTGAGCCGGCGGCTATCGGTGCTGGAGTCGAAGCTCGGCGTGTCGCTCCTGAGGCGCACAACGCGACGGGTGACCCTCACTGCGCAGGGACGTGAGTACCTCAATCAATGCAGGGAGCCGCTGACCCTCCTTGAAGAAGCTGAGCGAGTTCTTACCCGAGGACAGAAGACGCCCGAAGGTCTATTGAAGATCTCGGTTCCGGTGATTCTGGGTCAGGTGCCCTTCCTGGACTTCCTCTCGGGGTTCCTGAAAGCCCAGCCGCGGATCCGGATCGACCTCTTCATCACGAATCTCTTCCTCGATCTGGTTGCGGAAAATATTGACGTCGCGATCCGCTTCGGAGAGTTGGAGGACTCGAGCGTGGTTGCCACCCGCATAGGAAAGAGCATTCGCTATGTCGTGGCGGCCGCCGAATACCTGAAAGGCCGGAAGCCGCCGGTCGAGCCTGCGGACCTAAAGCTTCACGACTGTGTGATGCTCAACGCCAGGAACAATGAGACCGACTGGGACCTGGTCTACGGTAGGAAAAAGGCACGCATCCGTGTCTCAGGACCGATATCGAGCCGCGACTTCAATTCGGTCAGCACCTTCGTGTACCGTGGTCACGGGATCGGACTACTTCCGTCAACCTACTGTGATGAAGCGCTCGCGAGCGGTGCACTCATACGGCTTTTACCGAAGTGGTCGTCCCCGCAAATCCCCGTTTTCGCCGTGTACTCGAACCGAAAATTCCTGCCTTTGAGGTTGAACGTCTTCCTAAATGCACTGGCAGCCTGGAAGAGTCCACTGTGGCTCAAGGGATGAAGGGCACCGCGAGTCGCGGTGCCCCTCATTTAGGTTGCTATTTAGGTTGCTATTTAGGTTGCTGCAGCGTGAGGTGCATACCGTTGGCCGACAGGTTGAATCGCAGTCCACCGGTCTGCGAGTGCAACTTGATGACGACGCCCTTATCGTTCTTGAGGTACGCGACCGAGCCGCCCTCGATGATCGTCACGCCGGCTGTCACCGCCGTATAATTACCGGTGAGATCAGCGGGCGAGGCCAGATTGTAGACCTCGCCCTCCGCGTTAATGCCGGCTCCGCCCACATCAGCGACTGAGACGCCCGAGAGTTTGAACTTGTACTGTTTTTGGTCTTTGCTGTAGTAAAGGGTGCCGTGACCCCAGGTGTATCCGATACCGATGGCGACCGAGCCGCCGCTGAGCCACACGTAGGCAGACGGTATAGCTCCGTCTGCGACAGGGGGCGAGGAATCTGCCGCCGCCGCAACGCCGGACATGAAGACGGTAGCAAAGAGACTCAGAAACAACTTGTGCATGGTTTGTTACTCTCAAAGGGTCAAGGAATGAGAGCCAATTTAGCGTGCCATGTCTCCGCGCTCTTGCACCAGATTGACTTCATTTGGCGAAAAGTGCGCTTACGTATCGTGAGCACTTTCAGACAAGTGGCGGCAATTTAATAAAAGTATTCGACTCCCGTGCCGCTTATCCTAGCCATGAGTGTTCAAGGTTTGTAGTCGGCCCCTTCACCAATTACCGATCTGCCACCTAGCCCATCCCCATTTTCCCAGCCGACGGGCATTGCACATCGAGAGAAGGGGCCGTTTTTTTGAGCCTTTCAATTGCGAGCCGGGGGCTCCGGTAGGGCACGCCGGCAAATGCCGCAATGCGGCTTTTCCATAAGATCACTCACAGTACGGTTGATCCTCTGACAACGAGTCCCCTGTTTGGGGGAAAGATAAGTCCTGCAAGTCCGGAGAGACTGGCGATTCACAATCCGCGGGCGGGACCGGCGAGTCCAACTACGCCACAAGGAATCGGCCACATGAATGCAATTACGACCAAAGACGGCGTGCAAATCTATTTCAAGGATTGGGGCTCGGGTCAACCGCTCGTGTTTTCACACGGCTGGCCGCTGTCCTCGGATGACTGGGATGCGCAGATGATGTTTTTCTTGAATCGAGGTTTCCGGGTCATTGCGCACGACCGCAGAGGTCATGGACGCTCGACGCAAACGGCCGTCGGTCATGACATGGATCACTATGCCGATGACCTCGCCGCTGTGACCGCGCACTTGGACCTCAAGAATGCGGTACATATCGGTCATTCCACAGGCGGGGGTGAGGTCGTGCGATATCTCGCACGCCACGGGCAGAGTCGTGCAGCGAAAGCCGTGCTCATCGGTGCGGTGACTCCCCTCATGCTGAAGACGGCGTCCAACCCCGGCGGTCTACCCAAGGAGGTATTCGACGGACTGCAAGCGCAGGTGGCGACGAACAGGGCGCAGATCGTGCCGTACGCCGATTCCGGGCCGCTGAGCGCCAAACTGCTCGAGAACTCGACATTGAAGACCTATAAGGGCTACCCGCACGGTATGCACACCACGCACAGCGAGGTCATCAATGCCGACCTTTTAGCCTTTATACGAGGTTGACAGCGGCCACATCTGTCGATCAATGGTCAAGTGCGTACCAATCGTCGGAACTTTGATCTAGAGCGCACCCGCTCGAGCGCGCAGGCTCGCTGCGCACGGAGGAAACATGACTGATTCCCGTTCTGCAAGCGGACGGCTGTTCGTGCTCGACCTGGGCGGCGGCCGTATCTTCTCGCTCAAGCCCGATGGCTCGGACCCAAAAACACTCGTCACGGGTTGCCGGCTTCCCGATGGCCTCGCAGTCGATTTGGCGGCGGGCTACATCTACTGGACCAATATGGGTATTCCCTACAAAAATGATGGCTCGATCGAACGCGCCGATCTCGACGGCGCCAATCGTCGATTCATCATTCCCGAAGGCGGCACGTTCACGCCGAAGCAACTCCATCTCGAGAAAAAGAATGGCAAGCTCTATTGGTCGGACCGCGAGGGCATGCGCGTGATGCGTGCCAATCTCGATGGCTCGCAGGTCGAGACACTCATCCAGACGGGCGAGGGTGAAGGCGATCGCCGCGATCCGTCGAACTGGTGTGTCGGGATCGCCGTCGATCCGGTTCGAGGCCAGGTGTACTGGACCCAGAAGGGTGCGGATGACTCCGAGCACGGGCGCATCTTTCGCGCGGGCATCGAGTTGCCCCGCGGCCAGACACCAAGGAACCGGCACGACGTCGAGCTACTATTCGAAGGGCTCCCGGAGCCGATCGATCTGGAGCTCGATCTCGAGCAGCGCGTCCTCTACTGGACAGATCGAGGTGATCCGCCCCGCGGCAACACCGTGAGCCGCACGCCGATCGACGGCCGGCTCAACCAGCAAATCGTGCTCGACCACTTGATGGAAGGCATCGGTATCGCGCTGGATGTGCGAAGCGATCGGATGTTCGTCACGGATCTCGCCGGCTCGATCTACTCCGCACACCTGAATGGATCGGAAAAACGCCCCATTGCAATGGCTCAGGGAAATCTGTCCGGAATCGCCTACGCCGGGAAACTATAGAATGCCGAGCGCCCGCGCGCGAGTCATTGCACGGGTACGGTTCTTGACGTTGAGCTTGCCGTAGACATTATGGAGGTGCCACTTGAGCGTGCCTTCCGAGACAAAAATAGCCTCGGCAATCTCCTTGTTGCTCAGGCCCGACTCCAGGCGCTTCAGGATCGAAAGCTCGCGCTTCGTCAGCGCTTCGCCCATGCCGATCGGGGTGCCGCCCTGAATGTCAGGCGTGTACATCGCGCGCTGCAGGCGGCGCGCGAGGGGCGCAGCCTCGGAGCCGCGCAGTTGCTCCATGTCCAGCCGATCGATCAGCGCACCCAGTTCGCGGCCTTCATCGAGGAACACGCGGACATAATGTCTCGGAGCCGCGATGCTGAGTGCGTTTCGCACGTCCGCCAAGGCACTCGCCCAGTCGCCGTCTTCTTTTTTCGCCAGGGCGCGCAGGACCAGTAATTCCACGGAACGGTGAGCGATTTCGCGCCGCCGGCTGTTTTCGATCGCAGCGTCCAGCGCCTCGACGACGACTCTCGGCGATTGCTTGAGCAGGTAACGCGAGGCTGCGCGCAATGCCTTGTCGGAACTCACGGGTGAAGCGCCGCTGCGGGCCGGCAGCTCGTGGAAGTCGAAGCGCGTTGCCACGAGCCTGGCTTCTTCGTGATGTCCTGCGCGCGCGAGACTACGGCACTCTTCGGCCGCCAATGACAGGGTCACGCGCCGCCAGCCGCGCTGTTCACCAAGTTCCTGTCCCTCTCTCAGCATCGCCAGTGCGCCGCTCTCATCGTGCCGCAGGTGCTGGATGCGTGCCTGCGTCAAGTAGGCAACGATCAGCGCGTCGGCATGCGCGTATTCGTTCGCGCCGCTCTGCGCCAGTTCGAGATGCGCGAGAGCCTGCTCGATCTCGTCGAACTCGTAGCAAATACCCGCAAGGATCGTGTGAAGCAGGCTGGTCTGCCCGGGATGTCCATGGAGTCTTCGCTCAACCAGCTCGAGTCCGCGCGTGCACGCAAGCCTCGAGTCGAAGTAACTCCCGCGTTTGAGGTGCAGCACGGCCTCGAGATAGGCGGTCCAGCTCAGCGCATAGTAGCCCTCGCTTTGCTCGAGCCACTGGCGCGTCTCGGCAATCATCTTGAGTCCCTCGCCGATGTGGCCCCGCGTCTTGTGTCCAAAACTCAAGACGTTGCCCATCACGCCCTTGCGCCTAAGCGACGCCTCTGGCCAGCGTGCGAGCCACGCTGCCGCCAATTCGCCGCCTCGCATTCCGTCATCACGCAAGCCAACCGACATGGCGACCTGCATTTCGACCGCACAACGCAACTCCTCGATCCTGCCCGCGTCGTCGGCTTGCGCCTCGAGATTCTCCTGAAGCTGCTGTAGGCGGTAGATCTGCGCCTCGTATTCCTGATACCGGGGGTAAAACGAGAGCGCAAAGGCATACTGGATACGGATGACCGGGTGGCGATCGACGTAAGCCTCGGGAAGGGCGTTCATCCAGCGCAGGATTGTCTGGTGATAGCCGCGGCGAAAGACCAGTTCCTCCACACTGTCGGCGACCCACTGTGTGGCCCGCTCCCACTCCTGAGCCCGGATCATGTAATTTATCGCTTCTTCAACATGGCCGTTGGCGTGCAGCCACTGTGCTCCCCTCACGAGGCACTCCAAGGCTTGCGTAGGCGCTGTTCGGCGAAAGGTCGCGCGGAAAAATTCGCCGACCAGATGATGAAAGCGTACCCACTCCCAGGATCGATCCAGCGGAATGAGAAAGAGGTTGCGCGTGCGCAGGCCCAGCAACGCCTCCTCGGCGTCACCGGCCTCTGTGACGGCCCGAGCGAGCGGTGCGCAGATGCGATCGAACATCGAGATGCGGAACACGATGTCGCGGGTTCGTTCGTCCATCTGTAATAAAACCATGTCGCACAGATAGTCCACCACGCTGGTGTCGGTGCCGGCGAAGTGCCGGATGAACGCTGTCGGTTCGCTCGACCCGGCGAGCACCAGCGCCGCGAGCTCGAGCGCTGCGGGCCAGCCTTCGGTTTTGGTGAGCAAGGTCCGCAAATCCGGCGCCGGCAGGTCCCGCCCGAGGCGGCTTTTGTAGAACTGAGCGGCTTCCGCGGCGTCAAATTGCAGTTGCTCGGCTCCCAGCTCGAGCAACTGGCACCGTACGCGAAGACCGCTCAAGCGAAGGCCGGGATCCTCGCGAGTGCCGATGACATACTGCAGGGATCGGGGCGCGTAGTTGATCAACCAATTGAGGATTCCGCGAACCTCCGGCCCCTCGACAAGCTGCAGGTCATCCAGGAACAACACGATGCGGTGTTGAATCTGGGCGAGATCGCCTGCAATCGCCTCCAGCACGGATCTTGAACCACTCGCGAAGTCGGCGATGAGGTCTTCCGCGACGTCCTTGCCAATGTGCGCACTGGCCTTCTGTAGTGCTGCGATCAAATGACGAAGGAAGCGGGCCGCGTCGTTGTCGTCTTCATCCAGGGACAGCCAGGCGCAAGAAACCCCGCGCTCGAGGAGCCGTGCATGCCACCGACCCATGAGAGTGGACTTGCCGTATCCGGCAGGGGCGGCCATGACGACGACCGGAAAAATGCCGTCCAGCACGTCGCTGGACGCATCCAGCCTCGGCCGGGGCAGCGGCTTTCTCGTCCCGGTGGCGGGAAACAGCTTTCCCTGGATTATCGCGCGCTCGTGTCGTTTGCCGGTCATACGCGTCGTCGTGATCTGGACCTATCTAACCCCTAACTTCGGATAGGTGCAACACGAACCGCCGCAGGGCAAGGTTGACCCATGTCGACTCGCCTGGACTATCAAAAGATGGCCGACAGCAACCAGATTACCTTAAACCCGGTAGTGCAGACTGATCCTCAGCGCGTGTTGCCGGACGGCACTCCATCCCGTGAGCTTGCCGTGAGCCGCCGCAGCCTATTCTCGTCGCGAACCAACCACGCGGCAATGTCTTTCAACTGCCTGGACGAACGATCCATATCTTCGGGAGGCTCAATTCAAGCTGTGCGTCAATCATCTCTCGCCGTTGTCCGGCAGCACGATTACACGGTCCTCAACCAGGACTCTCGCCCGCGCCGTACCGCGCTTCATGGCCCCAGCTCGGATCTCGGCACGCTGGTATCACGAAGCGCGCAGCCTGGCCCAAACACCCTTCTGGTGCGCGCTTGGCGGAGCCTCATCGAGCTGCGTATCGATGATGCCTTGGGGAGCGTCGCGCAGTTCGAAGAGATCGCGCGTGCCGATGCCCGGATTGCGCCCCGATCGCGGGAGTTTGCCGGGGTCTTAAGAGCCGTGCTGCTCGTGCTCAAGAGCCAGGACGGCGCCACGGTGCGCGCGGCGCTTGCCGTACTCGAGAGCCGCCACCGGTCAGGCGGGAAGAGCCCCGCGCTGAGGGCGGCGCTGCGCATCGGCTACTGGAAGGTGCGAGACTTTGATCGATACTACGCGGTGCCGACTCATGGCACGCACGGGCTTGCGACGATCATAGGACCGACCTTCGAAGCGGTCGTGGAGGCTGAACAGCTGCGGCTGGCTGTTGCGACGAGACTCGCCCGGGGCGCACACGAACGCGCGGTGAGCCGGTTCGGGAAACGCTCTCCGGTGACAGCCCGAGCGGCCGTCGTGCTCGCAGAGTTGCTCTACGAGGAAGGGCACTGCGCCGGCCTGGACGCTCTGGTCATCGAGAGCCTCACAGCGGTCCGAACGTCAGGGGACGAAGAGAGCGCCCTGCGAGGATACCGGGTTCTGGCTCGTCTCGCCGCCCGTCGAGGTGACACGGAGTTCGCCTTGCTCGTCCTGAGGGAGGCGGAGGTCCTGGCGGTGGCGCGCGACTGGACGGGGATGATGGCGCAGGGCTTGATGCTGCGCACTCAGCTTCTCATCAAGGAGGGTCGCACGCACGACGCAGTGATCTGTACTGGGCGCATCGAGACACTCGCGCGCGACTTCCCCTCGGACGCCACGTT
>Ga0210398_10006256_pt1 | contig 10982 bp, 6 predicted proteins | sample IncBWC4OmetaG_FD_161047 | JGI IMG/M metagenome (GOLD analysis project Ga0210398, IMG submission 161047) | Forest soil microbial communities from Barre Woods Harvard Forest LTER site, Petersham, Massachusetts, United States - Inc-BW-C-4-O | ecosystem: Environmental > Terrestrial > Soil >... | reverse complement strand
TTCCATTGCGGGGGCGGATACGGGGCCGCTCGAGGGAAAGAAAGTTGCGATCAAAGATAACGCGATGGTTGCGGGAGTGCCGATGATGAACGGCAACTCGATCCTGGAAGGATACGTTCCGGAGATCGATGCGACGGTTGTGACGCGGTTGCTCGACGCGGGGGCGGAGATTGTGGGGAAGACGCATTGCGAATCGTATTGTCTTTCGGGCAGTAGCCACACGGGGGCCAAAGGACCGGTGCACAACCCGTACAAGATGGGATATTCGGCGGGAGGTTCGTCGTCGGGGTCGGGAGTCGTGGTGGCGCTGGGCGAAGCGGACATGGCGTTGGGGGGAGACCAGGGCGGCTCGATACGCATGCCGGCGTGCTGGTGCGGAGTTTACGGAATGAAGCCGACGCATGGACTGGTGCCGTATACCGGGATCATGCCCATTGAGATATTTCTTGACCACACCGGGCCGATGACTGCGTCCGTGACCGACAATGCGTTAATGCTGGAAGTGATGGCGGGCGAGGATGGGTACGATCCGCGTCAGTATTCGCCGAAGGTGGCCAAATATACCGAGGCGCTGGGCGCGGGCGCGCGAGGGATGAAGATCGCGCTGGTGAAGGAAGGATTTGGGAGGCCCGAGTCGGAGAAGGCGGTGGACGAGAAAGTGCGGCAAGGCGCGGAGGTTTTTAAGGGGCTCGGGGCCATGGTCGAGGAAGTGTCTATCCCGATGCACCTGGCCGGAGCGGCGATATGGACGCCGATCGGCGTGGAAGGGATTGCCGAGACCATGATGTTCGGGGACGGCTACGGGCTTTCGCGGCAGGACCTGTATGTTACCAGCTTGATTGACAAGCTGCATGGATGGACGTTGCGAGCGAATGAGTTGTCCGAGACAGCCAAGCTGTGGACGATGTTTGGGGTTTACGTGAAGAAATACCACGGCACGCACTACTACGGAAAGGCCGTCAATGTGAGCCGGAGGTTACGAGAGGCTTACGATCGGGTGCTGCGGCAGTACGACCTGTTGATGATGCCTACGCTGCCAATGAAGCCCCAACCGCTGCCGCCAGCAGATGCGACGCGGGAGGAATATTTTCAAAGAGCCATCGAGATGATCGGGAACACCTGTCCGTTTGACGTGACCCATCATCCGGCGATGAGCGTGCCGTGCGGGATGATCGAGGGTCTGCCGACGGGGCTCATGTTGATCGGCAAGCACTGGGAGGAGTCGACGATTTACAAGGCGGCGCACGCCTTCGAGCAATCTGGCGACTGGCGGAAGATGTAGTCGGGCTTAGGCTGTCGCGCGACAGCCCCCGGGCCCGGCGGCGCTAGCCGATCGACGATGATCTATTCATAGCGCAGGGCCTTCATGGGGTCGAGGCGGCTTGCGCGCCAGGCTGGGATGTAGCCGGCGGCCGAGGCTACCGATGCCAGCGCAACCGTCGCGAGAACCAGGGTTCGAGGGTCGTGCGGCGAGAGGCCGAAGAGCTGGCTTTGGACGAGTTTGGTGAGCGCCAAAGAGGCGGGCACGCCTGCGGCAACGCCGATAGCCACGAGCACAAGCACTTCGCGCATAACCATCCAAATGACATGGCCCTGAGCGGCGCCGAGGGCCATGCGGATGCCCACTTCGCGGGTGCGTTGCGCGACGGTGTAGGCCATGACGCCATAGAGCCCGATAACCGCGAGAAGTGTAGCCAGAAAACCGAAGACGGCGGAGAGGCTCGCGATCATACGTTCGCTAGCGAGCGAATTGTTGATTTGGACTTCGGTGGTGCGCATGGAGTAGATGGGAAGACCAGAATCGAGGTCGCGCACCTTGACGCGGATGGCGGACATCAGCTGATTGGGATCGCCGATGGTGCGAACGTAAACGACCATGCCTCCGAGGTAACGACTGCCCATAAAGGGAACGAAAGCCTGGGGCGGGATGTCATCGCGGAGTGAAGTGTATTTGATGTCCCGAACGACGCCGATGATTTCCATGTCTGTGGGCGTTCCTGGATCGGAGCCGAAACCGGCGTGAAGGCCGATAGGATTGCGGCCGGCGAAATACTTTTTCGCGAAGGTCTCGTTAATCATGAGAACCGTGGGCCGCCAGTCAAGCGGATCGGGACCATGCTTCTGTTCATGATTGTCGGTTGGGCGGAAATCACGGCCCGCAACGATGGGAACGCCCAGCGTTCGGAAATAGTCGGGACCAATCTGGTTCATATAAGGCTCCGGCCTGTCCTCGGGTTTAGGGGGACTGAAGCCTTCGACGGTCATGCTGCTGTCCCATTCGTCACCTTCGAGGATACGCAGACTAGCGAGTCCTACGGATTGAACGCCGGGGATGGTGGCGAGAGCCTCGGACAATTGAGGATAGAAGACTTTCATGCGCTCGACACTGTAGCCGCTGAGCGAAGGGTCAATTTCGAAGCCGACGAGATTTTGCGCGCGAAAACCGGGACCGAGATTGCGCAAATTGCCGAGACTGCGCAGGAAAAGTCCCGCTCCGATCAAGAGCAGCAAAGAAAGAGTTACCTGGGCAATGACAAGAAATTTCCTGAGGCCGCCATGGCCGCCGCCAACGACGGCGGCCGCTTCATCTTTCAAAGTTACGGCAACATTGGGTTTGGTGGTTTCGAGAGCGGGCACGAGGCCGAAGAAGACGCCGGTCGCAACCGTGACGGCCAAAGTGAATAGAAGGATACGAAGATCCGGAGTGGTGGAGATGCGCAAGCCGCCGGAATCCGAGGGCAGGTACGCGGCCATGAGGGCCTTGTCGGCCCAGTAGGCCAGGGCAAGTCCTGCGAGGGCTCCGAGCGTCGAGAGCGAAAGACTCTCGATCAAGAGCTGAGAGATGATGCGGCTGCGAGTGGCGCCCATGGCAAGGCGAATGGCAATTTCCTTTTTTCTAGCCGAGCCGCGGACGAGGAGAAGATTGGCGAGGTTGGCGCAGGCGATAAGGAGTACGAGCCCAGTGGTGGCCATGAGCACCCAAAGCGGAGTCGAAAGGCCCTCCCGCGCGTAGGATCTGCCTTGGGAGCCGGGAAGGAGATCAATCCAGCATTTAAGAAATTGCTCGCGATCATAGGGCGAAGCATGAGCGAAGGCGGCCTGCTGCACTTCCATTTCGAGCATGGAGTGCATGAAAGGCTGAAGAGAGGCTTTGGCCTTTTCGCGGGTAATGCCCGGTTTCAGGCGGCCGAAGGCATTGACCCAGCGGTTGCGGCGCTCTTTCAACATGTCCTCGGGATTCCCGACGAGGACCTCCTTCTGCATCATGATGGGGACGAAAAGTTTCGGTGAACGGCCGAGCTCGACGCCGTCGAAGCCGGGTTCGAGGACGCCGACAATGGTCATTTTGTAATTGTTCAGCGTAAGAGCGGTGCCGACGATTCCGGGATCGCCGGAGAAACGAGTTTTCCAGTAGGCGTAATTCAGAACGATGTAGGGATGGCCTTCGGGCACGCGATCATCTTCAGGAGTAAAGACCCGGCCGAGGTAGGGATGGAGGCCCAGAGTGGAGAAGTAGGTTCCGGAGACCATTTCCAAATCGACGCGCTCCGCCTGGCCGGCAAACGAGAGACTGGCAGAGGTGGGGAAACGGCAAAACATGTCGGAGAAGACTTCATTGTGAGCCTCGAAATCGCGGAACATGGGATGGGAGATGGCATTGCCGCCCCAATTGCTGCCGTAGTGTTGGCCGCGCATGGTGAGGAGAACCAGCTCCTGGGGGTTTTTGACCGGGAGAAGGCGGAGGAGGATCTGGTCGAGCAGGGTAAAGATGGCGGTGTTGGCGCCGATGCCGAGGGCCAGGGTCAGTACGGCAATCGTGGTGAAGCCGGGAGTACGGGCTAGGGTGCGGAGAGCGTATTTAAAATCGCGAAACGCCGTGTCCAGTGAGGCGATGATGTTCATTTCGCGCGGGTTATCCTTCCGAGGGAGAGTTTCGCTAGCAAATGTGAATACGCCTTGTCGCTTCCATTGTTCCCCGAAAAAGGGGCCGTCACGAGCCGCGAGGTTTCACTCCCTTGATTTGTATTAGGATGAGACGATTCTGGTGGCAAAGCGTCTTGTCAGCTGGGACGGCGCATCCAGGCGGAGGCCTTCCCGACGGTTGGTAGAGAGCCTCGGGGGTGGCAGGGGACGGCGGGCCCGCCGTCCAAGTAGGCAGAGATTTTGTGTGACGGACCGCGCCGCCCTTCGGGCAAATCTCTATTCAACGCACAGGACGATATTCGACGGCGCTGCTGGTGGCTCGGCGAGGAGTGGCGGCTTCTTCCTTTTCCCTGAAGAAGGCGGTGACGCGGTCGATGATTTCGTTGAGGGAGGTTTTGGGACGGAAGCCGGTCAGGGCGTGCAGTTTATCGACGCAGGGGACGCGGCGCATCATGTCCTCGAAACCTGGTTCGTAGGCTTGATCGTAAGGAACGAATTCGATGGAGGACGAGCTGCTGGTGCGCTCTTTGACCTTTTGAGCGAGGCCTTCGATGGTGATCTCTTCGGTGTTGCCGACGTTTACGACCTCGCCGATGGAGCGGTCGGTATCCATCAGACGGATAAGACCTTCGACGGTATCGCGGACGTCGCAGAAGCAGCGGGATTGTTGGCCGTTGCCGTAGACGCGGATAGGCTCGTGGTCCAGCGCTTGTTTGACGAAATTGGGCAAGACCATGCCATAACGGCCGGTCTGGCGCGGACCTACGGTATTGAACAGGCGGACCACGATCACCGGGAGCTTTTTCTCTTTCCAGTAAGAGAGCGCAAGAAATTCATCGAGGGCTTTGGAGGCGGCGTAGCTCCAGCGGCCTTTGGTGGTGGGGCCCAAGACCAGGTCGGCGTCTTCGTGGAAGGGCACGTCGGTGTTCTTGCCATAGACTTCGGAAGTGGAGGCGGTGAGAACGAGTTTGCGTTTCTTGCAAGCGGCTTCGAGGATGCGCTGGGTGCCGTTGACGTTGGTTTCAATGGTGTGCACCGGGCTTTCCACGATGAGCTTGACGCCGACGGCAGCGGCCAGGTGGATGATGATGTCGGCATCGTCGACGAGTTCCGCAAGCAAGTGGAGGTTTTCAATGTTGTCGAGATGATATTCCATTTGCCCGGAACCCTTCAGGTGGCGGATGTTCTCCATGCTGCCGGTGGAGAGGTTGTCTAGCAGCGCGACGCGGTCGCCGCGAGCGAGAAGGCGCTCCGCCAAATGAGAACCGATGAAACCGGCGCCGCCGGTAATCAAGTAACGCAAAGTGCCTCCTTACAAGGCTTGATCGTCGTCGCTATGGCGCGCGGAGCTTTCCGAGACGGTTTCTGCATGTTCATCGTGGTCATGTGGAAGTTCGCCCGCCTCTTGGGGGCCGTAGCCGTAAGAGTAGGGATAATACCGGTAAGAATAGTAGTAGTCGGGAGCGCTGGAATCCACTGCATTCAGGACGACGCCGAGGATGTGGCAGTTCACGCTGACAAGCAAGTCGCGAGTGCGCGTGAAGGCCTCCTTGGGAGTTTCGCCGCTGCGCACGACCAGCAGAACGCCGTCGGTTTGTACGGAAAGGATCACGGCATCGGTGGCGGCCATGATCGGAGGCGAGTCGATGACCACGAACTTGAACTTGGTGCGCAGTTCGGCGATGGCCTCCGCCAATTTGTGTGACGACAACAAGTCCGCCGGATTGGGAGGTAGCGGTCCGGTGGGAATCGCTGCTAGGTTGGGAATTTCGGGGTGCGGCACGATAACCAGATCAAGACTGGAAACGCCGGCCAAATAGGAACTGAAGCCGGCGAATTTGCCACTGCCCAGATTGAGCAGGCGCCCGACGCCAGGCTTGCGCAAGTCCGCATCGACGAGCACGGTGCTGTCGCCGAGCTGGGCCAGCGTGACCGCCAAGTTGGCCGCTGCTGTGGTTTTGCCTTCACGAGGGAGCGCGCTGGTTACCAGGATGACCTGTGGGGGACGGCCGGGCTGCGAAAGCAGAAGAGAAGTGCGTAGCGCGCGGAAAGCTTCCGACATTTGAGATTTGGGCAAGTGCTGGGCCACCAGCTCGATGCGCTTTTCGTGGCCGTTCGTCGAAATGCCCTGCAAAAGGCGCTTGCGCGAGCCGTAGCCGTTGGCATTGGAGCCGCTGAACTGCGGGACCACGGCCAAGGAAGGCAGGCGGGCCAGCGTCTCGATGTCGTCCGGTGTCTTGACGGTGTTGTCGAGGTACTCGCGCATGAGGGCGAGACCGATGCCGCCGACTAGCCCAACGAGAAAGGCCAGCATGATGTTCCTCGCTTTGGCGGGACGCGACGGATAGGCGGGGATCATGGCCGGATCCACGACGCGGATATTGGAAGACTGCAAAGCGGCGGAAATCCCGACTTCCTTGAGCTTGGTCATCAGCCCGTCATAGAGAGCTTTGTTGGCTTCGGCTTCGCGCTTGAGGATGTTGTATTCGACCATGCGCTCGGCCATCTCGTTGGCATCCACCTTTTGCTGATCGAGAGCGTGAGTGAGCAAGGTTTCGCGCTGCTGGGCTTCGCGGTAGTCATTTTCGAGGCGATTGAGAGTGTTGACTTGCTCTTTCTGGATGAGCTGGTCAATATCTTTCAATTGCGCTTGCAGGCGCTGTACCTTGGGAAAATTCGGGCCATACTGGCCGACCGCGTCGATGTATTCCTCGGACGTGGTTTGGCGCTTCTGAATGAGGTTCTGCAAGATAGGATTTTCGTGAAGCTGGGGAACGTCGGCGATGTCGCCGGCCTTGGCAAACTGGTAGAGCGACTCCTTCTTCATGCGCTCTTCCTGAGCGTCGGTCAGGGACTTATTGATATCGGAGAGACGCTGCGTGGTGATGTTTTGCTTGTCGTCGAGGGTCCAGATCTGGTTTTTTCGTTCGTAGGCGATACGTTTGTCTTCCGATTCCTGAACTTTGATTTTGAGTTCGTCCAGCTCGTCGTGGAGCCAGGTGGTGGCGCGCGTTGTTTCATCGTACCGGCTTTTAATGTTCTGATCCTGAAAATTCTTGATGTGTTCGTTGACGATGCGCGCGGCAAACTGGGGATCGGTGGACTCGAAGGTCACATCCATAAGGCGGCTGTTGGGAACACGCTTTACACCGAGGCTGCCAAGAAAGGCGCCGAGTTCGGGAGGACGTATCTGGTTTTCCAGGCTGCCGGTGGCCAGCGCTTCTGACGGCCCGTTGGGCGAAGCGTACTCCGGCCGCGCTCCGAGGGCGCTGCTGCGGATGGTCTGCAAGGCCAGCGTTTCGCTGGTCAAAATTTTCGACTCCGTCTCGATATAGTTCTCGAGATCCATCATGTAGTCGTACGACTCCATGCCCTGGAAGGGTAGGAGATTGCCATTTGCGCGGTCAATTTCGATGCGCGCGGTGGCCACGTAAACGGCCTGCATGCGGAACGTGGCGATGGTGACGATGGTAACGACGGCCACCAAGAAAGACAGGATCAGCCATTGATGCTTGCGAAGGATGAGCAGGTAATCGTAAAGATGCGGCTCGCGCGGCGAGAGGTCCCAGACCGGGAAACGGGAGGGCGGGGGAATCAATTCGACGGAACCGTTGGTTCCGTTTTGGCGAGAAATGAGTTTGTTGTCGTCCGCCATATTCTTTCTAGTGATACGCGAGTCGATAGAGCGCGACCCCTGAGCCGAGGGCGATGCCAAACTCGAGGGATCTCAGAAGAGCTTGCTTTGAGCCGCTCTGCGGAACGTACAAAATGTCGCTGGGCTCGAGCTGCACATCTTCGGCCTCGCGCTTCTGGATCTTCTTCAGATCGAGCGCCACTTCGTGCTGCTGTCCCTGGGCATCCTTGCGGATGATCACGGCGTGGTCCGTCTTGGCTGTGGAGGTGAAACCGCCGGCCAACGCGAGAATCTTCAAGGTGCTCAATTGCTCGCGGTCATTGGTGAGCACGAATCCGCCGGGTCTGCCGACCGCGCCCAGGACGTACACGATGCCAGCATGAGGCACGGTTACCACATCACCGGCTTGGAGAGTGATGTTGTTCTTGGTGTTGCCGGCTTCCATGAGTTCGAACAGATTGACGGTAATGGTATCGACGGGAACAGCAGCTGTGGGAATGCCGCCAGCGTTGATGGATTTTTGCGGGGAAGTGTTGGGCGCCGACAAATCGGGAGGCTCCGCCGCAGTCCCGCTTGCGGGGGAAGTGGAAGGAGCAGCGGCTGCGGTCAGGGGTTTTGTCTCAGGTTTAACGGGCGTCGGGCTAGCCGGATCGCCGCCCGCCGGGTCGTTCGGAGGAGGCCCGGAATCATCGAAGGTCATCTCTGGCACGGGCCGCGTTACGATGACTTGACCACCAGCATCGTTGGAAAGCCCGCCGGCTTCGGCGAGCACCTCCAGGAGCGTCACCTGGCTATCGGCCTGGTAGACCAGCGGATGCATGACGGCACCGACGACGGTAATGGGTTTGCTCTTTCTTTCTTTGATGGTAACGCTTACGTCGGCATGCGAAACCAAACCGTTGGCTTCGAGCAATTCGGTAATTTTTTGTCCGGCCTGGAGTTCCGTGAGCCCGGTGACACGCAAACGCACGGGCACGAGCGGCATGCCGATGGTGCCGGTTTGGCTAACGCGCACGTCGCGGCTGAGCTCTTTCACGTCGAATACTTCAATGGAGAGCACGTCCCCGTTGCCAATGACATAGTCGTGTGGACCTGTGCGGGCCGCGGCGGAAAGCTCGCGAATGCGTTCGTTGGTCTGTTGTGGCGTCTCGAGAACGGCCTGCGCGCGGCTGGGCGGCGCCAGAACCAGTAATCCGAGCAGAGTGTTGGAGACGAGACACAACATCCCCACACCCAGTCTCGCTGGCTGCATACGAATACATGACCCCCAGCATCGATTATACAGTCAGAAGGATCGAGACTGTCAGCGAATTCGACGCCTGTGACGTACGCTTCCCGAATTGGGAACTTGGGAACTGGCTTGGCGAATTTCCGTGGTGGCCAGGTTCGCCATGAGGAAAAAAAGGAGAGCGTTTGCCGGGATGTGCAGATTGAAATCGACCAGACTGTGGGTGAGGAACCCCAGGCACGCAATCAGGCCCGAGAGTTGGATGGTCGAAGCAAAGGCGCCAATGGGCTGCGCCAAGCGCCGAAGCGAATCGAACAGCAGAACGCCCAGAAACCAAACACAGCACAAGCCGCCGACAATGCCCGTTTCCGCGAGACCCTCGAGGTAGTCATTGTGGGTGTGATTGACGATTTTTCCGTCATAGAGAGTCTCGTATGCGGGGAAGACCAGCTGGAGAGTGCCGAGACCGGTGCCCGTCCAGGGGTGGTCCAGGAAAATGCGCCAGGTGTCGGCGCGCATGGAGGCGCGTTTTCCAACCGTCACTTCCAGGGACTGCAAAGAGGAAAACCTTTCAATAAGTTGCTCGACACCGAGCCAGGAGACCATGAGAAAGGCCAGCAGCAGGACGGCGCCACCGGAGAGCAAGTGTCGTCCGACCGTGCGACGAAGAACCAGCCAGAGGAACAAGACACCAAGTTCCACAGAGAAACTAATGATTCCCCCGCGGGAGGCGGAAAGAACCAGAGCGCCGATCGGGACAACCGCAAAAAGACTGACCAGAAACCAGCGTTCCCGGCGCACCTTGCCAAGAACTACAGGAACTAGCGAAACAGGAATGACCAGCTCGGTAAATCCGGCGAAGTGGTTGCGATTCACGTAGGGGCCGAAAGGAATGCCGCCAAAGCGCATCTCGCGAAACCAATAGAGCTTTCCGTTGAAAGTCAGGTGCTGTAGGATGCCGAAGAGGGCCACAAAGAATCCGAAGCTCATCACGAACCATACAAAGCTGCGCCAGTCTTCTAGCGTCCGGAACGCTTGCGCGGCCAAAAAAAGGAGGAGGATATCGGCAAGGAGCAGTTGGAGCTCTATGCGTGTGCCGTAAGGCGAGGCGGTGCGATGAAAAACCCACTGGCCGAGCGCGAGCAGCCAGAGAGCGACGAGAGGCAAAAGCAAAGGAGAAACGACGAGCTGACGTTCTTCGGTGAGATAGGCGCCGACGGCCCAGGCCAGGAATAGCAGCGCGGCCCCGATCTCGAGGACCGCGCGCGCCCAATCCTCGACGGCGCCATGGGAGGCCACGCCGAAGACCACCAGGGCGCAGATGCCGATGCGAATGAATCTCATTGCTCAGTGTTCTCCGCCGACTGCGGCACCAGGCTATCGTCCGGAATCGAGGCCCTCCCGCTGATCTGGGCGGAGAAAGGATTACGGGGGTCGCAATAAGCGAGAACGGTAGCGAGCATCGACGCGAGGAGAGCGAGAAGACTAGGGGCCCCAAGACTGGAGAAGCGAAGAATCATCCCGCGATACTGTGCATAGACAAACTCCTAGATGCAAGATGAAAGTCTAAGAGAAAAAGAGAAAGCGCGGCCAGCGGTTTTTCTAAAAACAGGGCTACTTGCCTATGGTGGCAGAGACAGATTCATCGGCGCGGCCGCGGCGGCGTACGTCGATTCCCAGGCGTTTAATTTTTTGGTTCAGCGTCGAGAGGGGAATCATAAAACGCTCGGCGGCTTCGGTCTGATTCCAGCCGGTGCGTTCGAGCATGTCTATGATGATGCGGCGCTCAATCTCGTCCATGATTCGAAAGAGCGAAGGCTGCGGGTGATCGGCGCCGGAACGTGAACCGGGTTCGCCAGGCAACGGGGGAAGGAATTCCGAGAGCTGCAGGCGGACACCGCGGACGATTTCCTTGCTGCGAATGCTTTCAGGAAGCAGATCCGCGTCGACGCGTTCCTGCGTGGAGAGCACGACAGCGCGCTCCACGACGTTTTCCAATTCTCTAACGTTGCCCGGCCAATCGTAATCCATCAGGAGTTTCATGGCCCCGGCGGTAAACTGGCGCATGGGCTTGCCGTTTTCGAGGCAATAGCGCACCAGGAAATGGGCGAGCAGCGCGGGCACATCCTCCCGGCGATCGCGGAGCGGGGGAAGCTGAAGATGAATTACATTCAAGCGGTGATACAAATCCTCGCG
>Ga0210398_10006253_pt1 | contig 10986 bp, 7 predicted proteins | sample IncBWC4OmetaG_FD_161047 | JGI IMG/M metagenome (GOLD analysis project Ga0210398, IMG submission 161047) | Forest soil microbial communities from Barre Woods Harvard Forest LTER site, Petersham, Massachusetts, United States - Inc-BW-C-4-O | ecosystem: Environmental > Terrestrial > Soil >... | reverse complement strand
GCGATTGGAGTGCGGGATGTCCTTGCGCAGATCGGTCAACGTTTCCCGACTTATTGCATTTTTCCCTATGCATGTGTGGGCCACGGCGCAGTTGCGGGCATCGAATCGAGCGGTAGAGACGAAGTCGTCACATTAGCCGCTACAACTGCGGCCCGGATTCTCTCCGGTGAGCAGGTAGATAACATTCCCGTTGTTCACCCCTCGGGAACCCAAACCCTGGCGGACTGGCGACAGCTACGCCGGTGGCATATTCCAGAGTCAGCTCTGCCGTCGGGCAGTGTGATCCTTTATCTCGAGCCCACTTTCTGGGAGCGTGATCAGAAATACATCATTGCTGCCCTCATCCTGATTGTCACTCAGGCATTGTTGATTGCCGGGCTGTTGTGGCAACGGGCGCGGAAGCGGAAGGCGGAAGCCGTCCTTCGCGAGAGTGAAAAGCGTTTCAGGGTGATGACGGATACCACTCCTTCGCTGGTCTGGATGTGCGATGCGAAGGGCAGGATTACATATCTGAACGAGCGTCGGCTCGCGTTTACAGGTCCAGACCCAAACGCAGGATACGGTGATACCTGGTCTGCCTATATCCATCCGGATGATGTGAAGAATGTGTTGGATACTGTGGCGCAGGCCTTGAGGGCACGCGAGCCGTTTTCAAAGGAGTACCGTCTTCGCCGGAGCGATGGGGTGTATCGTTGGATGTTCGATTTGGCATCTCCAAGGGAAAATGGAGATGGATCCTTCGCCGGGTTTATCGGCTCGGCCATTGATGTCACAGACCAGAAGCTTGCTCAACAAGCGCTTGAAAAAGTGAGCGGTCAGCTGATCGAGGCGCAGGAGAAAGAACGCAGCCGCATCGCTAGAGAACTGCACGATGACATTTGCCAGAGGTTGGCGCTCTTGTCGATGGAGCTTGAGCAGGCGGATCGAGCATCCTACCAGTCACCCCTGGAAGTGAAGACGAACCTGGACGAAATCCGGATCCATTGCTCTGAAATTGCGGGCGATGTTCAATCCCTGTCGCACCAGCTGCACTCGTCGAAGCTCGAATATCTGGGCGCCGCGGCCGCCATCCGAGGATTCTGCCATGAGTTTTCCAAACAACACGAAGTCAGCATCGATTTCATAGAAAATGACGTGCCCCGCCATTTACCCAAAGACATTTCACTTTGTCTCTTTCGAGTTACGCAGGAAGCGCTGCATAATGCCGTGAAGTACAGCGGGGTAAGCGAGTTTGCAGTGGAACTGACTACAACAGCAGGTGAGATTCAACTCATGGTGAGAGACGAGGGCAAGGGCTTTGACGTAGAAGAGGCGAAGAAAACTCGTGGATTGGGACTTGTGAGCATGCAGGAACGAGTGCATCTAGTACACGGAAATCTTGGTGTCGAATCGGAACCGGGAGCGGGAACAAGCGTCCTCGTAGTCGTTCCTTTAGCTCGTGAGAATCAGACATCTTCCGAAGACAGAACGGTTGAGGACACCGTAAGTACCACAGGGATGCTATGAAACGAACGAGTATCTTGCTGGCTGACGACCACACGATGATTTGCGCCGCTCTCCAGAAGCTCTTGGAGCCTGAATACGAAGTAATCGGCTGCGTTGGAGACGGCCGTGCGTTAGTCAAAACCGCGGTAGACCTCAAGCCAGACCTGGTGCTCGTCGACGTGGGTATGCCGCTGTTGAATGGGCTGGACGCAGGTCGAGAGTTAAAAAAGCAGACGCCCAAGGTGAAAATTATCTTTCTTACCATGAATCCAGATCCTGAAGTAGCGAGCGAAGCATTGCGGATGGGAGCCTCGGGTTACCTGCTAAAGAATTCGCAAGGCGACGAGCTGTTGCAGGCAATCCGCAACGCGGTAAGCGGGATCTCATACGTCACTCCGCAAATCCGTCACGCGATGGAAGAGAGCTTCATCCGTGACCCACAGTCGCTGAATCGCCCTAAACACCTGAGTGATCGGCAGCGCGAGGTCCTGCAAATGCTCGCCGAGGGCCGGTCAATGAAGGAAGTGGCCTACCTTCTCCACATTTCCGAAAGAACAGTGCGCTTCCATAAATACCGCATCATGGATGAACTGGGTATCACCACCAATTCCGGGCTCGTACAGTACGCAATCAAGCATTCGATCATTCCCTCACCCCTGAGCAGGTAGCATCCACGTCAGGATCGACACGTTTACCTCAGGTCACCGACTGTCACTTCGGACAGTAGGCAGCACTCCACGGACAGGAAAGAATGGCTCCTTAGTCTTGCGACTAGGACAGGCGAAGTGTATGACCCGGATCCGAGTGTTGCTTGCGGATGATCATCAAACAATTCTGGACCGGGTGCGTGGAATACTCGCCACGGACTTTGACGTTGTGGGCGCCGTAAATAACGGACGAGATGCTGTCGCAGAAGCAGAACGTCTCGATCCTGACGTGCTCGTAATTGATATATCGATGCCAATTCTCGATGGATTGCAAGCGGCCGACCGCCTGCGCGCCAAAAACCGCCGGGCCAAGATCATCTTTTTGACGGTACATAAAGACCGAGACTTTGTTGCCGCTGCCCTCTCGGCCGGCGCTTCTGGGTATGTCACTAAGGCAGACGTTACGACCGATCTGATTCCAGCTATCCGCGAGGCTCTCGTGGGGCGAATATACATCTCAAGATCGATAACGCCGTAGTTCAACTCTTTCTCCGAGATAGACGCCCCAAGAATCGGAGACGGCCAGCTTCTACCCCTTCCCCCGATCCGTCCTGGGCGGCGATCGCCTGATACACGAATCCAGACGATCTGCATCTGGCGACACGCGATGAACAGGTCTGGAAAGCATCGCCCCTTAGCTCGAACACCATGAAACAATGCACCTACGCGTCACTGAGTTTCCATCCGCAACAACATCAAGGATGAACCGGATCTACTCAACCCATCTCATTTAGAAGTTCATCATTGTAATGAGCTCTTGCTCGGCCAGCATCTCAACTCCTAATCGTGCGACTTCCTCTGTGGGGATGGCCCGAAAGGCGGCAGGAATTTCCATCTTGTTCACGATCTCTTTGAACGAGGTGCGACCGTCGCACATTCTCAACAACTGCGCTGCCAGTGGAGGCAGTTGCAACAGGTCGGCACGCTTGTCAGGCCGTAGGCGCACCGCCAGCGAGCACTGGCCCCATGGCATCTGGGCTGGCAATTCACGGCGCCGTAAAGCTTCACGAATTGCAATTACGTCCACATCCAAGTCAATGAGGTAGACACTTTCGGCGATGTTGGGAAGAGAGGTTAGCTGTGCGGCTTCGTTTCCTGGGACGCCGTGCGCCAAGAAGTCTGGACTCCGCTCGGTAGTTGTCCTCAACGCGATCTGGTAGCGCAGCAGTCCCGCCGTGGCAACGCTGGCGGGATTGATCTTCGTCAGATAATGCTCGCCTACAAAAGTGAGCAGATCGTCGGCAAAAGAAATATCGGAATAATAAACGGGGGGGCGCTCAGTTCTTCCGTGCTCAATATTCCATCGGACCCACTGATCGAATAGGCCGAGGAAATCGCCCCGGCATTCTGCCTGCAAGGCGACTATCATCCAACGGCACCGTTTAAGTCCGAAGAGCACGAAATTCCTCAGTTCCTGCAGATAATCGCGATCCTCACTTAAAGGAAGAACGTAGAAGTTAGGAAACAACTCGGGATGATCGGAGATCAGTTGTCGGCTCTCGCTATCGCGGGTCCACGCTTCGCCATAAAAATCCGACCAGACTGGATCCAGGACGAGTTTGTCGCGGTACCGGGAATGCAGCGGCGTTTCGGCCAATGCGGCCAGCATGTGGATCTGCGGCTTTATTGGGTCGTGGCGGCATGAGTCAATCAGAAACCCGACGGTCGCCTCGACGTCACCGCGTTCCTCCTCGGGGAAGCCGATAATCATCGAGGTGGTCGTCGACATGTTGTGGCGGGCGGTGGAGTCGACGACCGCGGCGGCCTTGCCCACGTCCAGATGCTTGTCGATGACTTTCTGCAGGCGTGGAGATCCGGTCTCAATTCCGAAGAAGATTCCATCGCATCCAGCGGCGGACATGAGCGCAATCAAGTCGTCGTCGACGCTGTCGGTACGGGCGCTGCAGTACCATGTGTAGTTGGTTTTCGACTCGATCATGGCGTGGCAAAAAGCCGCAACCTTTCTACGATCGACAGTGAACATGTCATGGATGAGATCGAACTTTACGGCGCCATAGGTGGCATTAGCGAAGCGCATCTGCTCGATAACCCGCTCGGGCGACTTGAGCCGAAAATTGCGCCGGAAGAAGTCGTTCGTCGAACAGAATTTGCAGGCAAATGGGCAGCCTCGGCCGAGTTCCAGCGCCAGGGCTGGACAACCTCGTTTTTCCCCGGGATAAAGATGAAAAGCGGGAATGGGAAGAGCATCCAGATCGACGGTGACCGATGCGTTCGGATTACGCATCACGCGATTGCCGCAACGATAGGTGACGCCAGAAACTGAATCGAGCGCCCGCTGACCTGAAAGGGCCTGGAGGAGTGCCGGCAGCGACTCCTCCGCCTCGCCGCGAACAATGACGTCAATGAACGGAAAGGCCTCCAATGTAGGCACATCCACCACCGAGGCCTGCGGTCCTCCGAGAACTATCGTGGCGTCAGGGCGCAGTCGTTTGAGCTCACGCGCGATGCGAACGGTCAGCGGATAGCTGCTGGAAATCGTTCCCAGGGCGTAAAGATCGTCGCCCAATCGGACCAGACGGTCCGCCGCATAGGCGCATAGGGCCTCTTCTGAATGACCAGCGGCTCGCGCGAGGAGATGGTCATAGTAGAAGCGGTTGAGGTCAACGATGCGTGGAGTCAGTCCATGCTGCTCGAGTACGGCGGCCAGCGTGAGGATGCCAATCGGGGCCATCTCCGCTAGCCCGGCGATTTCGTCTCGGTAGCCGGCGGAAGGCTCCGCTGGCTCGGTCAGCGACGGCGGACCTACAAAGCAAATCTTCATCTTCTATGGCTCAGAAATGGGTAGCTAGCTTTCGCTACTGCTCTTCCAGTGCAGCGAGACCGTCGTTTGCTTAGCTTTGGTCACTGCGTTCTGGTTCAGTACACCTTGCAATGCCGCCTCAAATTCCTTCTTGAGCTCCGTCTTGGTCTTGTCGTCCAATCCAAGACTTGAAGGAAGGTTGACTTCAGCTTTAATCTCGCTTTTTGACATTTGTTGGCTCCTTCGACCATCACAAGGTTATTGAGTGGCTTTCCATTCCAAGGCAACGCCGACGTTTTTACCGTGGGTCGCTGTATGCTTGTCGAGCACTCCGCGTATAGCGGCAGTAAATTCCTTCTTCAGGTTTTCCTTGTCCGGCTCAGGTATGGCGAGATCGTGGGGAATTGCCACTTCGACCTTCATGTCACTCATGGGAAAACTCCTTGCTTGAGAAAGCAGGATAAATCTAGTTCACTTCATACCTGGAATCAACACATTTGCTCGACCGCTCACCTTTGAGACGCAGAAGTGCGTTATTCGGGAACGGAGGTCGCCCAGATGTTCGCTTTGGAGGTGGCAATATTCAAGACCATGAGATTGTCGGCGACAGAGAGGTTGAAAGCCCCACGGGAAACCTCTCTTAGAGAGAACTCGGGATTGTGCAGGTGCAAAACCGCCAGCGGACCATCAATAGGCCGAAGCCCGCTGGGATCGAGCCGTTGCCGCCAGATACATTGGAAACCATCGGTTGTGGAATAGAAGTAGACAAATCGGCCATCGGCGGACCATCGGGGTTTGTCATTCCAGCCGGGACTGGCTACAACTGTTATCCATTCGTTCGCCGGGACTGCCACCCCATTCTGCAGGGGTGCGACAACGATTTGCGATTGATCGGCTGACATCCGCACCACAAATGCGACAGCTCGACCGTTAGCCGAGATTTGAGCCTGGTCGAGTTGATAGCTTGGTTTGCTCAGAAAAAGCGATTTGCTTCCGCTGGTCACGTCGAGTACGTAGATGGCCTCTGGATGTCCCGCGAGATACAGTATTTTGGCACCATCCGGTGACCAGCTAACGGCGTTGCCGCAATCCTCGCAAATGCGATGTGGTGAACCGCCGTCAAGATCGACGACATAGATGGGGTTCTGATTGTTCTCCCAAACGGAATAGGCGATCTTGCGGCCATCGGGACTGATGAGTGGACTCGCCTCGGCCAATGAGGTCAGATTCACCTCACCGCCCGTCTCCAGGTTGCGGACCCACACATTGCGCAGATCACCAATACGGCGCGCAAACGCCATCAATTTCCCATCGGCGGAGAGTGACGGTCGGGTGTCCAGCGCTGCCGTCGTAGTCACCTGCTTCGGTTTACCCGCGGCCGCCCCGGTGGCCGGATTCAACGGAAGACTCCAGATGTTGAGCGACGCTACGGCACTGGTAAAAGCCACTTCTCCATCGGGCAGCACCCATGGCGCGGCTTCAAGAGCGGCGCCGAAAGTGACTGGCTGTGGATCCCCTGCGGCCTTGTAGTCGCCGGGGGAGAATGCCATTCTCCAGATGTTTGTGCTGTTGCCCTTGCTGGCAGAGAAAACGATCTGGTTTTTCAATAAGCATGGAGGGCTGAAATACAGCCTGAGGTCCTGCTTGCGCAAATAGTCGAAGGCACCCGTCTTCACCAACTCCGTTCCATCAAGATCGGTGACCCACCAGTCGCTCGCTGCTTCGGAAGAACCCTCGCCCGGCCGAAATCCCTGGAACATGATGTGGTGCCCATCGGGCATCCAGATGGGATAGCGAGCGTCGGCAAACTCCAGACGCAGCTGCCTCGGCACCCCTCCCGTCGCCGGCACAATAAAGATCTTTCCGTTAGGCAGCACAAAATGGCCCCACTCGCCGGTCCAGTACGCGATGAACTTCCCGTCGGGCGAGTAACGAGGATTTTGCCCGCTTTTCACCAAAAGCCGTTCGTTTCCTCCCAGCGCCGCGTTGATGTATATGGCGCCGCCCTCGGCTTCGGAACGGTACGCAATCGCGCTCCCGTCAGGTGCGAGTGCTGGATAGTCCTGGTCGACCTTCGTGTCCCTGGTGATGCGGACCGGCGGACCGCCTTGATATTGAGCCCAGATGTCGAGATGACCTTCGCCACTCCGGTCTGAGGAATAGGCCATCAGCTTGCCGTCTGCCGAAAACGTCACATTGTTGTCGAAGCCGCTATCCAGCGTGAGTTGGGTAACGACACCGCGGTTGTTTTCTGATTTCGAAGGCCCGAGCGGCCTTTTTGTCCATAGATAAAAGCCGCCACCTGTAACGAGCAGCAAACCGAGAAGGATTGCTGAAGGCAATAACCATCTGCGCTGGACACGCGGGGGCGGGAGTGGCAATGCCGCCGGGATGGGGAGACCACGCGTGGCCGTAGTCAGGAAGTCCGAGATTTGAATGCTGGCGACCTTTTCATCTGAACCAGGGCCTGAGAAACCGAGCCACAGACGGATTTGCTGTACCGAAGAGAACCGCAATCCCGGATCGGGTTGCAAACAACGGAGGATTACCGCCTCCCAGCGCGGCTCAATCTGTTCCATCCACAGCTTAGGCGACGGAGGCTGCTCGTTCAGCCGTTTCATCAGAGAGGAGATGCCGGCGCCCTCGAATGGCCTGCGTCGGGTAACGAGCTCGAAGATAACAATCCCTAACGCATAGATATCCGAAGAAGCGCTGGCGTCTTCCCCCCGGAGTTGCTCCGGCGAGATGTAAGCCAGGGTGCCGAGTATCTGACCGCTCTCGGTCATACTCTGATTGCTGTCCATTGCACGCGCTAAGCCGAAATCGGTGATGACAACGCGCGTGGCGCCGTCTTGCTCCGGAACAAGGTAGACATTTCCCGGCTTGAAATCGCGGTGAATCACACCCGCGCGATGCGCGGCGCCCAGACCGTCGATCATCTGCAGCACCCAATCGTAGGCGTCTTTTAGGGAGATGATCTTGGGATCACGCAGGCGATCTGCCAAAGTCCCGCCGCTGAGCAGTTCCATTGTGATAAAGGCCACATCGCCATCGTGCGAAAAGTCGAAAATCCGGCAGACATTTGGATGGGTGACCTTGCGGGCGAGATAAGTTTCCTTACGCAGCCGGTTCAGCGCCTGGCTGTGCTCCGCAATCTCCGGACGGATTGTCTTGAGAGCGATCGCCGCGCCGAGTTCCAGATCTTCGGCCTCGTAGACCTCGCCCATGCCGCCCCGGCCCAGAAAGCGAACGATGCGGAAGCGTCCGGCAACCACGTAGTTTTCGGAAAAGACATGTCGCCCCATGCCACTGGCCGGCACGGCTCTTGTAACGGTATCCGGCGGGTGCCCCGCGCGTTCCGCCAATACCTCATGCAATGCGCTGTCGCTGACGGAAATCCTGGCGAGATACTCCTCGCGCTCGGCTGGGGGAAGCCTAAGGGCGGCTTCTATAATCTCGCGAATCTGACTCGAACGCGCTTCAGCCATAAGATCTCAGCTTGATCTGTGGCCGGTTTTTGGTGGAATCCTGGAGCCTTCGGAACACATCGCAACACCAGCTCGCCTACCGTCCAGAGGCGGTCCGGAACGCTGTAATCCGTCCTTGAGACCCTTGCACTGTCCCCGATGTGGTCGAGTATAACAAATCATATTCGTTGAGGTTCAAAGCCTCTTCGCATATGATCGTGCGGTCTTTATGTCCAGCAATCTCTCCCTGAGAAGGACCACTTGACCTTGCGATTAACCAGGTTTGTGGAGTGGCCCGCGAGCGACAGCTCTGGCCCGGCTCTCGGTCTGAATATCTCGTCTTGCCCGCGAGAGACTGCGATCTATCTGCTGCATATCGCCGCTGAGGTGGAGCATGCGCTGATGGCTCAATACCTCTACGCCGCCTACTCCCTCGGCGGAGACCATCTCTCCCCTGAACACCAGCGCATCGCGGACCAGTGGAAGAAAACGGTCGCACAGATCGCGCGCGAGGAGATGGCCCACCTGGCCACAGTAGAGAACCTGCTCACGCTGATCGGCGGACCGATCTGCTTCGATCGGGAGGATTACCCCACGCCGGCAGACCTCTATCCCTTTCCGCTTGAGTTGGAGCCGCTATCCAGGCACTCGTTGGGCAAATACATTTTGGCCGAGAGTCCCAGCGATGAGGCTATTAAGAGACTCGGGTTGACGCAGGAGATCGAAGAAATCAAGCGCGTGCTTGACAATCCAGTCGATAAGCACAAAGTGCATCGGGTCGGACTGGTCTACGATACGCTGATCAACCTTTTCACCGTGCCCCCACAGGCCAGGGATCCCGAAGCTAAGCCAACCCCCTTTGTCGCTCAGTGCGACATTTCAGCCGATTCCATTCGGCATCAGGTCCGAGCCCAGGAATGGGGCCTTGGATACACCGACCTGCTGATCAAAACCGCACAGAACCGCGACGATGCTGTGGCCGCGATTCAGGCCATAGCCCAAGAGGGAGAAGGCTCCGATATCAGCGACTTCGAAAAATCTCACTTCGGCAGGTTTCTGAACATCTATCGTAAATTTCCGCAGAGCGAATGGAGCCCAAGCCGAAACGTCGCTCACAATCCCTCGACTCAAAATACAGGCAAAGGACAGTACATCGGAAACCCCGTAGCGCTCACCTGGGCCCAACTCTTCAATTTGCGTTATCGGATGCTGTTGATGTACCTCGCGCATTCCTTCGCGATCGAAGCACCGGTCGCCAGCACAGCACGGACACCGCGCGGTTTGCTCATATCGTGGTCATTCGGCGAAATGTATAATTTGCGCTCGATTGCCGAAATCCTCATGACGCAACCATTGAACACCGCGGACAAGGGCATGCGCGCTGGACCGCCATTCGAGATGCCATACTCGCTCGCACTCTCACCCTACGATAAAGAGCGCTGGCGTACTCACCGTGACCTTGTCCTGGCCTCAGGGGACTATATCCGGGCCTTAAAGAAGCACGGCAACCCGGATTGGGAAAGGTATCTGCTCGGCCTGGAAAGCGCCAATAAAACCGCTCTGGACCAGATTCTTACCATGATCGGAGCTTAGGCTGTGTGTAAGAAACCTAAAGAAATCGCCGAGATCCGTATTCTTCCGCCGCTCGCCATCGGCCGCCTCGGTTCATCACCGGATCCCATGGACAACTACGAGTTATTGATCCCGGATCCGGTGGGTCCACGTAAGATCATGTCCGCAACAACTTTGGTGGTTCAGGATAGCGGCGAACTACGGGCCAAGGAACCGCCTTTCGAAGTCCGCTTCCGCGATAGAGAGGGACGAGTCCGGCCTCTGGCGCCCTTTCTGGAAGTATGGGCAAGGTTTGTCGGTGAAGACGAACTTTTTCCCCTGGAAGTTGGATCTGCGGAGATCGGCATCTCGGCTTCAGATGTGTCCTGGCAAGTGCAGGTGGGCAACATGAAGGCGTACCGGCATACTTCCGAAACTGATGATCGTGTCCTTGCCGATACGGGCCGCTTTTCCGATCATTCTCGGCGAGAATTGCAAGGGCGTTGCAAGAACTTCTTCACGGATAAGCACATTCCATTCGGCCATGTTCAATTCATCAAGCCAAACAGCGCATTCCCGCAAATTCGACTGCGATTTATTCCGGCTGCGGGAAGGGTCTATGGCCCTCCGAGTACTTTCGGCCATCCCGATAAGAATCTTGCCGAAGTGGTTTACGAGCCTAAGCAGGGTAAAAATTCATGGGAGGGCTGGGTCGATCCGCACTCCAGCGACCTCGCCTCTCGAAGAACCACCAACCCTGGGTATGTCTATGCCGGCTGGATGGACGACAAGTTCAATCAGTACAGCTGGGCGTATTTCGACGACGAGTGCGATGGCATTGTGGAGGTCGATGTCACCATAGCCGGCAAAAAATTCAATGCATTTGCGCGAATCACTGCCGGTCCGCCGAGCTTTGCTCCCGACAGCATGCCGGTGCGCACCATCGCTGACGAATTGGAACAAGCCATGTACGGTCCCGAATTCGACGGGCAAGCCTCGCAGCGGGAAATCGAGG
>Ga0210398_10006252_pt1 | contig 10988 bp, 9 predicted proteins | sample IncBWC4OmetaG_FD_161047 | JGI IMG/M metagenome (GOLD analysis project Ga0210398, IMG submission 161047) | Forest soil microbial communities from Barre Woods Harvard Forest LTER site, Petersham, Massachusetts, United States - Inc-BW-C-4-O | ecosystem: Environmental > Terrestrial > Soil >... | reverse complement strand
CGGCCACGCAGTAAGCGCATCGGCACAAGTCCCTTAGCTGGCGCATTGTGTTAGTCGTTTCGTCCTTCCGCCCAACTCGGAGTTCCCTCAAGTCACCTCGCGCTAATGAGCGCTTTCACTGAGTAGACTCGGCGGGGCAGAGAAAATTCCCGCGATTCAGGCGCAAAGACCCTCGGGAATAAAATTGGCTGGCTCGTAGTCTGGAACTAAACGAGAATGGCGAGCGAAAGAGACGCGATTGCCGGACGAAACCACAGCCGTCGACTTCGACCGCACCTTCCTCCCACATATGGATGCTGCGTACAACCTCGCGCGATGGCTGGTGCGTGACGTTCACGATGCACAGGACGTGGTGCAGGAGGCCTACCTGCGCGCGTTCAGGTTTGCGGGTGGATTTCGTGGCGGCGATCCGCGGGCCTGGATCCTCGCGATCGTGCGCAACGCCGCGTTCACGTGGCTCAAGCGCAACCGGGAATCCGAGTCGTCGGCTGAATTCGACGAGAACTTGCACGGGATCGACAACGAAGAACCCGGGCTCGAAGCCGAAGCCGTCCATAAGGCCGACGGAGCGATGATTCGCGCGGCGTTCGACGAGCTTACAGACGAGTTTCGCGAGGTGATCGTGCTGCGGGATATCGAGGGACTTTCCTACAAGGAAATCGCCGACGCGGCCGACGTACCTATCGGGACCGTGATGTCGCGGCTGGCACGGGCCCGCGGAAAACTCGCGCGCGCTCTCAAAGACCGAATCGCGAAGGAGCGGTGACGTGAACTGCGACGAAGCACGGTTGCTGATTCACGGCCACCTCGACGGCGAGCTCGACCTGGTTCGCGACCTGGAAGTCGAGCGACACATCGAGGACTGTCCGCGATGCGCGCGCGAGTACGCCACTCTCCGTGCGATGCGCGCGCGGCTCAAAGATGAAGCGTTCAGGTTCGAAGCGCCGGCCGAACTTAAGGAAAGGATTCGTCGCGCAATCCCCGCGTCACCGCCGCGCCGGGCCAATGCGTATCCGTCGCGGCGCGGAACCTGGGCTCCACGTGCGATCCGGTTCGCCATACCAATGGCGATTCGCGCGATGCTCGCGCTTGTAGTCGTGCCACGAACGATTGGCCCGAATCCAAACCAACGCGTGGCGGCCGAGGTGGTCGCCAGTCACTTACGATCGCTGATGGCGGCACATCTGATGGACGTCGCCTCGACCGACCAGCATACGGTCAAGCCGTGGTTCAACGGCAAACTGGATTTCTCCCCACCGGTGACTGATTTCGCTAAAGACGGATTTCCGCTGGTGGGTGGGCGCCTGGATTATATCGATGGTCGGCCGGTTGCGGCACTGGTGTATCAGCAGGGCAAACACGTGATCAACGTTTTCATGTGGCCGATTGCCGGTGACGACACGAGTGCGGAGAGAATCGAGACGCAACATGGCTACCACGTTGAGCAACTGATGGTCACCAGAATGAATCGCTGGGTGGTGTCAGATTTGAATCAGCAGGAGCTCGACAAGTTCGCCGGATTGCCGCGCGCCAGGGGATAAGGCTGTTGGGTCCCTATCGCGGTTTCGACGATTCCTGAGGGCGGGCTGCGTCTGTCCAGAACAACTTTGCCGAGTGTTCGGCCAGTGCGAGCTCACATCGTGCTTTTCGTCTATGCCGTCTTCGTAAGGGTGTCGTCGATCTTCGTCCAAGCCGCCTCGAATCATTTATTCAGGCATCGAGCCTGATATCGCCGAGCGCTCGGCTAACACAGGGGAGAATGTAGCCTTGAACTCTAAGGTCTTCGCTCAATCCTTCTTCTCGTTCCATTCGAACGTTGCCGCTTAACAACCTGGTCGCACATGTTCCGCAGTTTCCCTGTCTGCAACCGTAGGGTATTGAGACAGCATTCATTTCCGCTCCCTCCAGAACGGTATCGTCTGGCGATAGGTTGCAGGTTATCCCAGAACGGGCAAATTCGAGCTGAGTTGGGCCCGCAACGACAGCGGCTTGCGGCCTGTTAGGAGCACAACCAACACTTTCTTGTAGTATTGTCGATTGATCCACCTGAAGATTCTCGAGCAGTTGACGTGTGTGGTCCATGAATAGTGCCGGACCGCAAAGGAAAAACGTCGCTGATGCTGGGTTCTCGATTTCGTGTTTTATTACCTCTCGCGTTAAACGCCCGCTGAGGCCTCGCCAATCGGGATCCGGCTGTGACAAGACCTGTATGTAGCGAAATGTCTTCAACCGACTTTGCAAGTCGGTCAACTCAGTTTTAAAAACGACGTCTGCTTGAGTGCGGACGCAATAGATCAGAGTAACATCTACTGAAATGCAAAGATCGTCGATGTAGCGGAGCATCGACATAATTGGAGTGATGCCACTTCCAGCGGCTATTAGGACTACACGCCGATGCTTGGTCTCATCGAAACAGAACTGCCCGTATGGCCCTCGGGCCTTGACCGTCAACCCTGGAAGTGTCCGATCATTAAGGAACACGGAGACGTAACCATTCGGCACTCGCTTCGGAATGATCTCGACATAACCTGTTTGAGTGGGAGACGAGCTGATCGAGTATGAGCGAAAGACCTCCTTGCCATCGATCGTCCACTGAAACGTAAGGAATTGGCCCGGTCGTGCCGAGAGCCTTTCGCTTCGCGGCACGACGAAACGCAGTATCTTTGAGTCGTGAGTCTGAAGTCCGACTCGTGACAGCCGCAAGGAGATGACGTTTGGGTTCTGTGCGGCGGCTACTTTGGATAGGCCATCGCGGGATAACGCGTTTGCGTCTTTTATGACTGAAGAGACATCAGCAGAAGGTCTTCGCAAGAACAGGGTGCCAATGGCAGCAAACACAACAAGAACGAATATCGTCGAAGTCACAGGTGAGACCGCGTCGCTTTTAGCATTGCGAAGCAAGAACGAGGCGATATTCATTGTGACCAGGGAGGACGACAACGTGAAGATTGTAATTCCAAGGGCGAAAAGCAGGCCGCGTGAACCGGGTTGGTGGCGTGCAACGAGGACCTTCACGACTAGCAAGGGCGCCAAGATCAAAGCCAACGACATGTGTAATAGGATACGCAGCGGTAGTTCATCGGTGTCGCCCTTAGCCCTCAAGGAACATGAAGTACACGGTGATAGTGAACACCGCGATGAAGACGTAGCCGACGGAACGATGGACGCGCATCCACAGGCGGCTGTTTCGATTGGAGCTCCCCCGATTTGTCAGCATAATCCAGACGTTCAGTCCTCCCAACGGCACAAAGAGAGAACCGGATATCATACTCAGGAGGGTGCGCATTTAAGGGACCTCCGAATGGGAGTCGCTGCCGTATTGCTGACTTGGACGCATTGCTTTTATTCGAAGACGAAAGTTGCCGGCGATTTACGATTCCCGATCGAACTGGCCACTTAGCTGTGTCGCGCGCGAAGCTATTGCCGGACGGGTCGCGAAGTCCCTGAGTCGCATGTTCCAACTCACAAATCGATCTCGAACCGCGGGTGGGCAAGCCTCCGAAAGGTAATTCTGTAAAGGTTCGTCGTTCCGCGGCTGAAGCCCGCCGCCGAAATGCGAAAGTATTTGTCGAAACGCCGAACCGTTTCTTCTCCTACCAAGCCGACCGCCGCGTCCCAGTTTTTCAGTAACCGGTCGCGGAATTCGTGGTTGGTACGTTTGTAATCAGCGCGATCATTTCGAACCGTAACGATTTCGAAAATTCCTTCGGATGCCTCAGCGATTTCTCCGAGGCGCGGCAGATCGCTTTCGGGGAAGATATTTTCGGCGACGAATTGCCCCTCGGTTCCACGGTCCACTGCTCCCAATCCAATGGACTGAAGCGACACCCATCCGTCGGGTTTCAGCCAGCTGTAACAGCGTTCAAAGAAATCGCGATATCCCCTCACTCGCACGGCGCGGCTGGATGGGCGAGCAAAGTGTTCAAACGCACCAATCGAAATTATTGAATCGTAGTGTGCGTCCGGCACATGGTCGGACCAGCTTTCCATTCGCACTTCCACGCCGGGAAGGCCCATCGATCGAATCCATTCAGCTTGGTTCTTACTCAGAGTCAATCCGACCGCGAGTTTCACCTGGTATTCTTTCACCAGCTTCTTTTGCAGCGCCCCCCAACCACATCCGATATCGAGGACCCGGGCAACGCCGTCAGCGCGCGCCTGCTGAATGTGGTACTCAAGTTTCCGTTGCTGAGCTGCTTCGAAGGAGTCAGGTTCTTTGTCGTACATTGCGCACGAGTAACAACATTCGCGGTCGAGAAATAACCTGAAAAATTCGTTGCCGAGATCGTAGTGGAATGAAATCGCAGCTTTGGAGGCACCTGGGTTATCCATCGTAGTTCAATTAACGGGAGGTTCGTCACTCACGGCTGCCATTTTGAGAGTCTCGTTCAAGTTCGCCTGCTCGTTCAGGGGCTAGAGGGCGCGCAGGAACATCACAAGGTCTTGCTGTTCCTGTGCTGATAGTTTTGTACCGTCGATCAGGTTGAAAAACTCGACGGTGTCCTCCAGGGTCAGCAGTCGCCCGTCGTGAAGATACGGCGGCGAGTCTTTGATGCCTCGCAGCGGGAAGGTTTTGATCGGCCCGTCGGTGCCGGCGAGCATTCCGTTTATGATCGCGGGCTTGTAGAAACGCTCTGCTTGGAGGTTGTGCATCGAGTTGTCGGTATAATAGGGGGGCTGATGGCAGCTAACGCATTGCCCTTTGCCGAAAAAGATGGCCTCCCCATCCAACTCAGCCGGAGTTGCCTTTGCGGGGTCGAGCTTTCCGAAGATGTCCAGCTTGGGCGCCGGTGGAAAGTCCAGTAGTTCCTGGAATTCAGCCATGTCTTGGACCTGACTTCCGCGCTCGAGGATGTTCACCCCCTTCTTAGTCGCGATAACCGGATCGCCGTCGAAATACGCTGCGCGCTGCTCGAATTCGGTGAAGTCCTCAACCGATTTTAACGCCCGCTGCGAGCCGAATAGCCGCTGGATGTTCACACCGCGCAGCGAAGGCGTCTGGATGCGATGGCGGTACTCCTGCGGGCGAATATCGCCCACCAGGTGCGTCGCGCCGTTAGTGTGTCCGTTCGCGTGGCAATCTAAACATGCTACACCGCGGCTCGGTTTCACCGAGCGCCGATCCTCGGTTTCGTTAAACTGCTGTTGCTCGAAAGGCGTCAACAACAAACGGAGTCCCTCTATCTGTTTGGGGTTGAGGATGCCATTAAAGATTTCGTAATAGTTCTCAATGGTGACCAGCTTGCCCTGCGAGACATCACCCAGATCGGGACGCGTGGTAAGGTATATGGGCGCCGGGAACTCGGGCAGGAAGTGATCGGGCAAGTCGAAATCCAGATCGAACCGTGTAAGGTCGCGCGCTTCCTGCTGATTGATCTCCTCGATCTCGAAGTGGGGGAAAAGCATACCACCTTCGGGATGATTCGGATGAGGAAGGGGGTAAAATCCCTTGGGGAAGAGATTCCTTTCGCGGATTTCCTGCGGGCTCATCGCCGCAAGAATCTCCCAAGTCACCCCTGGCGGCAGCTTGACGCGCACCCCTTCTTGCAACGGTTTCCCACGCGACATCCTCGCGCCTTGGGCTGGCCGGTTGCTCAGGTCATAGCGCTCCTTGAGCAGGTCGGCGTGCTCCCTCTCAATCCTCGGCTTGGCCGCAATCATTCGTGACTTGATCGACGCAAAGGACTCCTTGATGTCCACCGGCGCGTAACTCGTCTGACCGCGTTGCTCCTGCTGAGCATAGGCGAGGTTGAAGCGCACGAGCACACCGGCAATTGCAAGCACTACTCCGAGTCTCCTGCTTGCGGGAAAATTCATAGGCTCCTCCTTTGTCTGGATCGGAAGTCAAGCTAACTGGCGACGAGGTTTTAGCGGTGCTGCCCATATTGAGCGCGGTCCGCGCCGGCCGAAGTTCCAACGCTGTGTTCGTAGACTAGCTCCCCTCCAGTTTTCCCTTGATAGAGGAGCGCGCAGACAGCAATCGCGGCCGTTATAGTGAAGACCGCTCGCCAACGAGAGAGCCGCGTCGAAAATTCAATCAGCACACGCCACGCCGCAAGAACCAGAAATGCGTACATCAGGTATTGTCCGAGCACCGCGTGTGACAGATATCGTCCGGCGCCATTCGTCGACGCGAGAATCTGCTGCGCGCCAGGAGACATCGTGTCCCACAACCGATCGGCATCCGCGTCGCCACTGAAGTAGGAAAGCACGGCAGCAGTCGCGCCGCCGATCATGAGCATCAGCGAAGTGCTTCGGAGCTTTATACCGCTGTCGCTCAGCCATCCGGTTGCTCCGTGGGAAAGAAGCATCGCTGCGGTCGAGAAAACTTCGGCAGCGATGCCGAATGCGAGTAGCGCGATCGTGAAGTGATCGACGATCGGATGCAGATGGTACTGCCTGACTAATTGATCGAACACTGGTTACCTTGGCCCGCGGTCATTCGAATCGACGCGCCGTGACTCTTCCGGAGCAAGCGACCTGCAGATGTCTCGCCGCTTGCGGACGGTTGTTTCCTCGCGGATTCGGATGCAAGGCGGCGGGGGCCCAGCGCAGCCTTCGGGGGGATAAGGCTGCCTCAACACATTCCAAGATCGCTCCCCGCCACCTTGCTGACAGATTGTGAATTCCATCGTGAATTCGCGCTATTGCCTTTCGCATGAAGTGCGGAAGCCGCGTTCTGCTAAATCCGCCTTGGATGCTCCGTGCCGACACCGATGTCACTCAGTGACGGTCATCTTCATCTTCATATTTCCGTGGCCGGTGCCGCAGTAGTGGTCGCAGATGATGGTGTACTCGCCCGCCGTGTCGGGAGTGATCGCGACATCAGTCGTTTGGCCTGGAACGATGTCGGCATCGATCTTGAACGGCCGGAGGAAGAACCCGTGCTTTCGATCCTCGCTGCTAAGGCGGAGAATTACCGGCTCGCCCTTCTTCAGAGTGATCTCGCTCGGGGTGAAGTCGAATTTCTTTGCCTTGATCTCGATCACGCGCGGCCCAGTGTCCGCGTATGCAGTCCGAACAAGTCGCGCGCTCTTCATCCGTGGCGCTGCAATCGGTAACGCGGCCGCGATGGCTGCCGCAAATAACAGACCACCAAGCACCTTTTTCCTTTTGATTGTCGTGTTCATTCGTCCGCAGCGTCTCCTTTCCCGTGTTTGAGCACCTGATCCATTCCGACAGTGCCCGAGTATTCGTTCATCGTGAGCTCAACGTCCTGGATGCGCAGATCGCGGCCGCCCCTGCTCCCTTTGACAGCCCGGATCCCGAGATTCTTGAAGGGCTGGTCCTTGTCGAACGGCATCGGTTTTTTTGCGGGAGAGGTCTCGGGATCCGAGAATGCGAAGATCAGCGATCGCGCTGCGTAGAGTTTGGCCTTGCCCTGCTGATGGAAATGTTCGCGGTGAATATGACCGTAAAGCACGGTCACGTTTTCATACGGCGCCAGCGCGTTCATTACCTCATCGCCATCGCTGGTGAACCACTCCCATTCTGGTTTGAGGTCGAACAGCGGGCGGTGAGTGAAGACCACGATCGGTGCGGTATTCGGAAAGCGGGAGAGATCGGATTTCATCCAGGCGAGCTGCTCAGCGCCGACGGCGGGCTTGCCGGTTGAAACGTTATCAAGCGCGACAAAGTGGACGCCGCGATAATCGAACGAGTAGTGCGTCGGACCCATGAACTCGCGAAACATGTTCCCGCCGTCAAGTGCGGCATCGTTCTCGCCCGGGACAACCTTGATTTGGGTGGCGCCGATTTTGCTCGAGATTTCTTTAAACAGCTTGTAGCGCTTGGCGTGTTCGTCGGGCGAATCCGCGTCGTGCGTGAGATCTCCGGTGATAATTACCAACTCGGGACGCTGCTTGAGCCCGTTGACGGTCGCGACAGCATTCTCGAATGCCTTGGTGCCGAGAGGATCGGGCGGTCCATTAAAACCGACATGAGTGTCACTTAATTGCACGAACGAAAACGGCGCGGGGGCTTCACCGTTTAGCTGTTTCAGAGTGCGTGTAACCAATTCGGCTTCCGCGCCACGCGCGAGGGTGGGAAACACACTGTAGAGTGCGCCGATCGACAGCGATGTTCCTGCAACCCTTAGGAACGAACGACGATCCATCTTACTTTTCACCAAGCGACCTCCTATTGAATGTCACGCGAATATGCGCCCGGACCTGATATGCTGGCTGACACCCAAGAAGTTCGCGCGAGTGGCTTTTAATCTTTGCTTGCTGCCAAACCATCAAAACCTCTGCCCTTCAGATAAGCGTGAAAAATCGCCGCACGAAATGTGCGCTCGAAGTCTGAGGGCAGGATCTAGCCGCACGCTGTTCTCGAGAATCGTGTGATTCGCCGAAGAGGCCTATGAACTAAGGGATGTGAGATTCGAAAGGCGCTAAGGTCAGATTCTGGTTTCGCTCCGCTATCAGCTAGCGACCTGGTGGAGGAGGGACTTAGTCATCTCGATGTGGCGAGGCATTCCGATATAGGTATAACTCTCCAGCGCTTCACGAAGTAGTTTGCGCGCTTTTTCACGATCACCTGGGGTCGCGCGATCGCGCAGCATCATTGCATGGAAGCGGTGTATCTCGGCCTGCTCGAGGAGGTGGGGAAAGACTTTGGCCTGCTGCAGTGCGATCTGAAAATGGTCCTCAGCGGCTCCCCATCGACGTGCCGCTGCTGCGGCGACACCCGCGATCGTTTGCGTGAAGCGGCAGTTCGGCCAAAACAGAACGGCTCCCGTACCGACCAACTCACAGGCAAGCTGGTAAAGCAGCGCAGCTTGCGCTTGCTCGCCGAGGATGACGAGGCCCTCAATCACAAGCATGAGCATCCACCACGATCCCCTGGTGTTCGGTTGGCCGCTAAGCGGCAGCCAGGCGCGATTCTCATGAAGGATCGCGAATGCGCCGTAGTGATCGCCCGCATACGCCATCTGCCGGAAAAGCGTTCCGACGCCGAATCCCTCTATCGAACTAGTTGGTTTGGGACGGCAGGACGCGCGGGCGTGAGATAGCGCACCTGCCCAGTTTCCGCGATAAAAGTCGAGCAGACTTAGCTGCGACTCGAAGAGAGCTTCCCAGAAGGTAGACGGCGCACTTTGGTCGTATTTCGACATTTGCTGGAGGCCGGTTTCCAGTTTGATGAGGTCCGGCACTTTAGCAAATTCGATCCAGGCTCGCGCGTTGAAGCACATTGAGACCGAGTAAGACTGCCCAATTTTTTTCGCCAGAGGCTCAAGCTCGTCCGCGATTCTCCCCGCCTCTTCGGGGCGTCCCAGGCAGAGTAATGTCTGATGCAGAACAAGTAACTGTATAGCGCGCTGCCACGGAGGCGCTTCTGATTCGCCCGATTGTTCGCTGAGGAAGCCGTCTGCGGCCGCCTCTTTCAGCCGAAGAAAGTTGAAATTTATTATCGAGCGACTACCAAGCAGTCTGGCCATAAGATTCGGATCGGAGAGCTGAGACGCAATATGCAATGCCTCCTGCAGCGCCTCTTGTGCCGGCTCGTAGCCTGCGGCAAGCGTATAGACGTGCCCGAGGGCCGCGAGAAGCCGCGCCCGCTCGGCGCTGACATCTGTCTGAAGATAATCAAGCCCGCGACGAGCTGTTTCGGTCGCTTCCTCGAAGCGACCAGTCCAGGTGAAGGTATCGGTTAACTCGGTAAAGCTCCTCCCTATCATTTCGCGATTCCCGAGATTGACGTAGATTTCGACAGCTTCACGTAGATTGGCAATTGCCGCGTCCCATAGTTCAAGACCTCGCTCGGCGATCGCAAGGCTCGCCAATACGGCGGCCTTTTCTCCCCCAGCAAGCGCGCCTTGATGCGATAAGGCAGACTGAAAACTGCGCCTCGCTTCCTCAAATGCTGCAGCCTCAAGTGCGGTCCTGCCTGTCAGTATCAGCCAATGGACTAGTCTTTGTGGGTCAGCGAACGATCCCGCCTTGAGGAGATGGTCAGTGATCTCCCCGGCGCGCTCGCTGATGGCCCTGTGATATACCCGCTCGATCGCGTCCGCGACTTCGGCATGCAGTTGCTGTTGGCGCGGGGCCGCGATGCTGGCGAGCAGCGTTCGACGCACGAGTTCATGGGTGAAGGTGAATGGCTTCTCAGGTCCCTCGGAGCTCGGGACGATTATTCCCATTTGCTGCGCTTTCTCAATCACGGCGAAAAGTTCGTCAATGTCGATCTCGCTGATACTTGTCAGGAGTTGAAAGCTGAAACTGCGCCCGATCACCGCAGCGGCTGCCAGCACCCGCTTTTCATTCTCGGCGAGCCGCTCCAGGCGGCGGCCGATGATCAACCGCACGTTTTCCGGAACGTCGATCTCGTCGAGCTTGATGCTGGTGCGGAACTGGCCCGCCGCATCGAAGAATTTCCCCTCTTCGATCAGATGTCTGTATACCTCCTCGACGAAGAATGGATTTCCCTGGCTTTCTTCGAAGATGAGGCTCACCAAACTTTCCGCAACCCGGCGCTGGCCCAGCCCAAGTAACATCTGAGCTACAGCGTCCCTTGATAGGCCACCCAATTTTAGCGGACGGATACCCTTCCGAATCAGCTCTTCCAGAGTTCTGACGAACGCCGGATTGCTTCCCGAATATTCGTCGCGATAGGTCGCGATGATTACAACTGAGTGCTGGGCGACACGATTGGCCAGATGAATCAAAAGCGCCAGCGTGGATTCGTCGGCCCAATGAAGGTCCTCAAGTATGTTCAACTGCGGACGGGTTCGAGCCGCGCGCCCCAACCCCTCGGAAACGCTCTGGAAAAGATAGCGGCGCCTCTGCGCTGGCGGCAATTCCAGCGGTTGCGGAATATCCGGAAAAATTCGACGCAGGCTTGGAGCGATCTGGGCCATTTCGGCAGCATTCTCTCCCATCTGCTGACGGTAGTCGTCCAGGCTCGCCGCCCGAGCCAGATTGCTTTCGATGATCTCGACGAAGGGGAGAAAAGGAAAAGGCTCCTCTCTTTCATAGCAGTGCCCAACC
>Ga0210398_10006250_pt1 | contig 10991 bp, 7 predicted proteins | sample IncBWC4OmetaG_FD_161047 | JGI IMG/M metagenome (GOLD analysis project Ga0210398, IMG submission 161047) | Forest soil microbial communities from Barre Woods Harvard Forest LTER site, Petersham, Massachusetts, United States - Inc-BW-C-4-O | ecosystem: Environmental > Terrestrial > Soil >... | reverse complement strand
TGCGCGATGTGGTGCAGAATCATATGCTGCAGGTGCTGGGCAATCTCACCATGGATCCGCCCACCGGCGAAGATCACGAGGCCGAGCGCGATCAGAAGGCCGCGCTGCTCAAAGCGGTGCGCCCCCTCAAAGCCGACGACGTGGTGCGCGGACAATACAACGGTTACAAGAAGGTTGCCGGCGTAGCTCCCGGTTCCACCGTCGAAACCTTTATCGCGATCAAGCTTTTCATCGACACTTGGCGCTGGGCCGACGTTCCCATTTACATTCGCGCCGGAAAGATGATGCCGACTACCTGCATGGAGGCCGTCGTCGAATTCAGGCGCCCGCCGCGCGAAACCTTTCACGAGATCGTGCCTGCCCGCTCATCGCACATGCGGATGCGGGTCAGTCCCGATATCAGCATCTCGTTCGGCGTACGCGTCAAGGTTCCCGGCGAGCGCATGGTGGGCGAGGATGTCGAGCTGCAATTGAAGAGCCACGCCGCCTCCGAGATGCCTCCGTATCAGCGGCTGTTGGGAGACGCCATGCGCGGCAACGGAGAACTCTTCGCCCGTCAGGATCTGGTGGAAGCGCAGTGGCGCATCGTGCAACCGATTCTCGGCAATGTCACGCCCGCTTACACTTACGAACCCGGTACCTGGGGTCCCGACGAAGCTAACCAACTCATCGGAGCAGAAGGGCCGTGGATCAATCCTCTGCCGACTCAAGGGGACAAATGACCACGCGGTCCGATGTTGTGTTTTTGTTCGATGTCGACAATACCCTGCTCGACAACGATCGTCTGCAAAACGATTTGTTCCAGCATCTGGAGCGCGACTTCGGCGCCAAAGCCCGCGGCCGCTATGTAGCTATCTTCGAGGAACTGCGCAGCCAGCTGGGTTACGCGGATTACCTGGGGGCCCTGGAGCGCTACCGGATCGAGAACATTCACGATCCTCGTTTGCTGCGCATGGCGAATTGGTTGGTCGATTACCCGTTCGCTGCGCGACTCTATCCGGGCGCGCTCGACGTCATCAAACGCGTGAAGCGTTGGGGTAAGGTGGCGATCCTCTCCGATGGAGATGCTGTGTTTCAGCCCCGCAAAGTAGAGCGCTCCGGATTATGGAAGGCCTTTGGCGGACATGTGCTCATCTACATTCACAAAGAACAGGAACTGGCGGGCGTAGAAAAGTTTTATCCTGCTAAACACTACGTCATGGTCGACGATAAGCTGCGAATCCTGCAGGCGATCAAAGATGTTTGGCAGGATCGCGTCACTACTGTATTTCCCCGGCAGGGCCACTACGCCAAAGACAACAAGAGCAATGCACAGTATCGCTCGGCCGACATTACTATCGAGCGCATCGCTGATTTGCTCGAACATAAACGAAATGAATTCACGGCCGCTTGAGGCGGAGGTAATCCAATGAAAGCTACGCAACAACTGCACGATCTCGGCCAGAGCCTATGGCTCGACAACATCACCCGCGACCTGCTCGACAGCGGCACGCTGAAGCGTTATATCGATGAACTGTCGGTCACTGGTTTGACCTCGAACCCGACCATCTTCGATGAGGCTATTTCTCATAGCAATTCCTACGACAACGAAATTGGCCGCCTCATGGGAAGCGGCATCTCGGGCGAAAACGCCTTCTTCGAGTTGGCGATCGAAGACCTGCGCCGTGCCGCCGACTTGTTTGCTCCCATTCACCAGCGGACCTCAACCGTCGACGGCTGGGTGTCGCTGGAGGTATCTCCGCTGCTCGCCTACGACGCCAAGACGACGGTCGAAGTGGCCAAGGCGCTGCATCAGAAAGCTGCGCGCCCCAATTTGTTCATCAAGATTCCGGGCACTCCAGAAGGTAGAACGGCGATTGAGGAAGCAATCTTTGCCGGCGTCTCAGTCAACGTGACTCTGCTCTTCAGTCGTGAGCACTATCAAGGCGCGGCAGAAGCTTACATGCGCGGACTCGAGCGGCGCGTGGAGGCCGGCCTCAGCCCAGATGTTCGATCTGTGGCGTCACTGTTCGTCAGCCGCTGGGACAAAGCAACCATGGACAAGGTGCCCACCGATCTGCGCGATAAACTCGGGCCGGCCATTGGCCAGCAGGCGTACAAAGCCTATCGTGACGTGCTGGATTCCGATCGCTGGCAGCGTCTGGAAAACCTCGGAGCTCGCGCGCAGCGACTGCTTTTTGCCAGTACCGGTACCAAAGACCCCAAGGCTTCCGACGTGCTTTATATCGGGGCGCTGGCTGCACCGAACACCGTCAACACCATGCCTGAGAAAACGCTGCTCGCCTATGGACAGCACGGCAAGGCCGGCAATCCGATTCCTCGCGACGGCGGAGATTGCGAACAGGTTTTGTCGGCCTTCACCAAGGCGGGGATCGATTTACTGAAACTTGCTGCTGATCTGCAATCAGAAGGTGCGAAATCCTTCGACGATTCTTGGGCCGATCTGTTGAAGTCAATCGACACCAAGAGCAAGGCGCTGAAGTAATCTCGTGCCGCGAGGCTGAGTGGCAGACCAAGCGGGGGCACTGCCCAGGTGAACAATGCAAATGAACGCGGTGCTCAGACGATCCAGGGCGCTAAACGATCCGAAGGGTCGGTTCGCTTCGCGGCGACTATTCGACTTGGCTATGCACCAGCCGCAAAGCGGCGGCTATGAATTTAGCCCGGGGCGCGAGCCCCGGGTAAGCGTGAGAACTGAAAACTGAGCCGCGGAGCGGCGGCACTCGCTATCAAAGACATTTCGCAGAGACGGCACATTAGGAGATCGGAAATGGCGGAAGCCAAATTGACCACATTGCGACCCATCGATGCCCCTGCCTGGAAAGCACTTCAGGCGCACTACGAAAAAATCAAAGGCACCCATCTGCGGCAGCTTTTTGCCGATGACCCACAACGTGGGACACGCCTCACTGCCGAAGGCCCCGGCCTCTATCTGGATTATTCCAAGAACCGCGTCACCGACGAGACCATGCGGCTGCTGGTGCAGCTTGCCCGCGAACGCGGCGTGGAAGAGCGGCGCGACGCCATGTTTCGTGGAGAGAAGATCAACATCACCGAGAAGCGTGCGGTGCTGCACGTCGCGCTGCGTGCTCCCCGCGGCACCGTCATCGAAGTTGACGGCAAAGATGTTGTGCCCGACGTGCATGCCGTGCTCGACAAGATGGCTGCATTTTCCAATCGCGTGCGCAGCGGCGAATGGAAGGGTCACACCGGCAAGCCGATCAAGAACGTCATCAACATCGGTATCGGCGGATCGTATCTCGGCCCGGAGATGGCCTACATCGCGCTCCGCGACTTTACCGATCCGAAGATGACCTTCCGTTTTGTCGCCAACGTCGATGGCGCCGCCTTTACCGATGCCACCCACGATCTCGATGCTTCCGAAACGCTCTTTATCCTCTCTTCCAAAACCTTCACCACCCTCGAGACTATGACCAACGCGGCCACCGCTCGCAAGTGGATCGTGGACTCGCTAAAGAGTGACTCAGCCGTGGCCAAGCACTTCGTGGCGGTATCTACCAATGCCGAAGGCGTCGCCAAGTTCGGCATCGATACCGCCAACATGTTCGGCTTCTGGGATTGGGTTGGCGGACGCTATTCCATGGATTCCGCGATCGGCTTGTCCACCATGATTGCCGTCGGTCCCAAGAATTATGAAGAACTGCTCGCTGGCTTTCACGACATGGACGAGCATTTCCTCAAAACTCCACTGGAGAAAAATTTACCGGCGCTGATGGGGCTTCTGACAGTGTGGTACAACAACTTTTTCGGTGCGCAAACCGTCGGCATCATGCCCTACGCCGACAACATGAAACGATTTCCCGCCTACCTGCAGCAGTTGCAGATGGAGAGCAACGGCAAGCACGTCGATCTGCAAGGCAATCATGTCGAGTGGCAGACCGGCCCAATCATCTGGGGCGAGCCGGGGACCGACGGGCAGCATTCTTTCTATCAACTGATCCACCAGGGCACGAAGCTGATCCCTTGCGACTTCATCGGCTTCTGCCAGCCACTGAGCCCGCTCAAGGAAATGCATGACCTGCTGATGTCCAATGTATTCGCACAGGCGGAGGCACTGGCCTTCGGCAAGACTCCCGAAGAGCTAAAAGCCGAAGGCTCGCCCGACTTCCAGACGCCGTTCCGGGTTTGCGAAGGCAACCGTCCGACGAACACGATCTTGGCTGACAAGCTCACTCCGCGCACGCTGGGCACACTGGTTGCGCTATATGAACACAACGTCTTCACCCAGGGCGCCGTCTGGAACATCGATTCCTTCGATCAGTGGGGAGTGGAGTTGGGCAAGGTGCTGGCGAAGCGTATCATTCCTGAGCTCGAGAGCGCGTCCGCCCCGCAGTTAAAGCACGACAGCTCGACCAATACGCTGATCAGTCGCTATCGGAAGTCGCTGGGCAGAAAGAATTGACGTGTATTGGAGCTGTGCGGAGGAAGGGCGCAGGTAGAGAGGCCCGGAAGGAAGTCGAGCGAAATTTCTTGAAGGGGCCTAGCTTTAGCTACGCCGATCCAGGCTCTTTTATTTTGTCATCCCGAGCCGGCTTCAGGCGGCCAGGGATCTACTTTTCGACGTGACGCAATGACCGCATCTGCCGAACATCTCGACCCACACGCTGCGCTGAAGCAGGCCGCGGCGGAGTATGCCGTCCGCTATGTCGAGTCCGGCATGACCGTCGGCCTGGGCACGGGGTCGACCGCCATCTTTGCCATTCGCCACATTGGCACTCTTCTGCAGAGCGGCAAGCTGAAAAACATCGTCGGCTTTGCGACCTCGCGTGCTTCTTGGGACGCAGCCGTCGAACTCAAGATTCCCATGTTGACCGAAGACCTGCCCAAACCAATCGATGTCACCATCGACGGCGCTGACGAAGTCGATCCTCAGCTCAACCTGATCAAAGGCGGTGGTGGCGCGCTGTTGCGCGAGAAGCTGGTCGCACAGGCGACCGCCCGCGAAATCATCGTGGTCGATGAGAGCAAGTTGTCGCCCCGGCTGGGCACGTTGCACGTTCTGCCCATCGAGGTGCTGCCATTCGGATGGCGCTCCCAGTCGCGCTTCCTCGAGTCGCTCGGAGCCCGCTTCATCGTTCGTCAAGCCGCTGACGGCAAGGAATATCGAACCGACCAGGGCAATATGATTCTTGACTGCGACTTCGGTCCCATTGCAAATCCCACGGAGTTGGCGATCAAACTGAAGGCGCGCGCGGGAATCGTCGAGCATGGACTGTTTCTTAATTTGACGCATTCCGTCGTGGTAGGCAGTGCAAGCGGAGTTCGCGAACTCACGCTCAAGTAGTCGACGCTGCAGCGTATTCCATAAAAACAATGTCAGCCACAACTGGATCGTCCGACCCTAAGGCTGTAACCAACGCCGAACAAGTTCGCCTCGACGAAACCGCCCGCCAAGTCAAATTCTGGCGTTGCTGGGGTACCTACCTGAGTGAGCGGCAATGGGGTACGGTCCGCGAAGACTACAGTCCCGACGGCTCCGCTTGGGACTACTTTTCTCACGAACACGCTCGCAGCCGCGCCTACCGTTGGGGCGAGGATGGTCTCGCCGGATTGTGCGATCAGAAAGAAAATCTCTGTCTCGGCATCGCGCTGTGGAATGGGAAAGATGCGATCCTTAAAGAACGCCTTTTCGGCTTGACCAATGCCCAGGGCAACCACGGCGAAGACGTCAAAGAACTTTATTATTATCTCGACGCCACTCCCACCTGCTCCTACGCGCAGATGCTCTACAAGTATCCGCAGGCGGCTTTTCCTTACCAGCAACTACTTGACGAAAATCATCGGCGCGGATTGAACGATCCCGAGTTTGAGTTAATCGATACCGGCATCTTCGCCGATGACCGATACTTCGACGTCTTTGTTGAGTATGCCAAAGCCGACCCCAACGACGTGCTCATGCGGATCACCGTCCACAATCGAGGAGCCGAGCCATCATCGCTAGTGTTGTTGCCCCAGATCTGGTTTCGTAATACCTGGAGTTGGGGAGGCGATTCCGAAAAGCCATTGCTGTCGCAGGAAAGTCCTACCCGCTTGCAGGCGCAACATTCAACTCTCGGCACCTTCCATTTGGATTTCGACCCGCCGCAAGGCTTTCTCTTCTGCGAAAACGAAACGAACGTGCACCGCGTTTTCGGAAGCGGCGACGCCAGGGGTTATTTCAAAGACGCATTCCATGATTATGTAATCGACGGAGCCAAGGACGCTGTGAATCCGGAACAACGGGGCACCAAGGCGGCCGCTCTTTATCGGTTCAACCTTGCGGGCCAGGCAAGCGCCACCCTGCGAGTACGCCTGCGTCTGGGCGAAACCCAAACCGATGCCTTCGACGGATTCGAGCAAGTCTTTGCCGACCGCATCCGTGAGGCCGATGAGTTTTACGCTGCTGTCCACGCCGGCCTCAACAACGAAGATGCGCGCCGGGTGCAGCGTCAGGCATTGGCCGGCATGCTGTGGAACCGCCAGTGTTATCACTACAACATCTATGACTGGTTGCAAGGCGATCCGGGACAGCCGCCTCCGCCTGCACAACGCTGGAAAGGACGAAATCACGATTGGGTACATCTCAACGGCGACGAAGTTTTGTCGATGCCCGACAAGTGGGAGTATCCCTGGTTCGCCGCCTGGGACCTCAGCTTTCATTGCGTGGCGCTTTCGCTGGTCGATCCGGAATTCGCCAAGCACCAACTCGTGCTCCTCGGCCGCGAATGGTACATGCATCCCAACGGCCAGCTACCGGCTTACGAGTGGAACTTCGGCGATGTGAACCCTCCCGTGCAAGCGGTGGCGGCTTGGCGCATCTACCGTCTGGAACAACTGCGTAATGGCGGCAAAGGCGATCGCGCTTTCCTGGAGCGGGTCTTCCACAAACTGATGCTCAACTTCACCTGGTGGGTGAACCGGCTCGATCGGCAGGGAAGAAACATTTTCCAGGGTGGCTTCCTGGGTCTGGACAACATTGGTCTCTTCGACCGCTCTCAGCCTCTTCCTACCGGAGGTTATGTAAACCAGTCGGACGGTACCGCATGGATGGCGATGTATGCGCTTAGCCTTATGCGTATCGCCTTGGAGTTGGCGCGCGACGACAGCGCCTACCAGGATGTCGCCAGCAAGTTCTTTGAGCACTTTCTGTACATCGCGCGCGCCATGTCTGACATTGCGGGACAGGGAATCGGCCTCTGGGATGAACAAGACAACTTCTATTACAGCGTGTTAAACCTGCCCAACGGAGAGAACATCCCTATCCGAATTCGCTCCCTCTTGGGACTGATCCCATTATTCGCGGTCGAAGTTATCGAGCAGGAGCTTCTTGACCACATGCCGCACTTCCAGAGCCGTCTCAAATGGTTTTTGGAGAAGCGGCCTGATCTGGCGGCACTGGTTTCCCGTTGGCACCGGCCTGGTTCGAAGAGCCGGCGCCTGCTATCGCTGGCGCGCGCCTTCCGCATGAAGAAGATCCTGCAGTACATGCTGGACGAGAACGAGTTTTTGTCGCCCTATGGTATTCGCGCCATGTCCCGCTATCACCTGGAGCACCCCTTCATACTGGACGCTCACGGAGCGCATTATGAACTACGCTATGATCCGGCGGAATCTACCTCCAGGATGTACGGCGGCAACTCGAACTGGCGCGGTCCGGTATGGCTGCCGGCAAACTACCTGATCGTGGAAAGTCTTCGCCGCTTCTACGATTACTACGGCGATGAATTCAAAGTCGAATGTCCCACAGGGTCAGGTAAGTATATGACATTGTGGCAGGTCGCAGAGGAACTGGCCAGCCGTCTGATGCGTCTCTGCCTGCGCGACGAAAGCGGGAAACGGGCCGCCTTTGGCAACAACCCGAAACTGCAAACCGATCCGAACTTCCGCGACTATCTGCAATTCTACGAATATTTCAACGGAGACAACGGCCAAGGGCTGGGAGCCAACCATCAGACCGGCTGGACCGGGTTGATTGCCAACCTGATCTCCGAACATGGACAGGCGCGAATTTTGAATCCAACGGTCTAGCCAGGTTCTTCAATCCCAAGTTTCTACCGGCAACGGGTCCGCAGCGCAGCCGGATTTCGGAATCTTCCAGGCGCCGATCTACGGGCCTCCCGAGCAACGCCCGTCCGTTTCCGGGAAAACCCGGGAACTTTGTATCGCCGATGGCCGAGAAACTCCTCTTGCCGTAGAAGCCGAGGTGCTAGAATGCGCGTCTATGAACCGCTTGCGAATGTCGCTCCCACTTCTCTTTGTGATTAGCATCCTCGCGCATGGCCAAGAATCTCCCAAGCCTGACTTCTCCGGCAAATGGATATTCAATGCTCAGAAGAGCACTCTGCAGGATCCGGCGCCTTCCAGTATGACGCTTTATATAGATGAACATGATCCCAGCGTCCGCTTTTCGCGAACCCAGGTTTATGGAGACAAGACAGACTCTTGGAGCCTCGACGCTCACACCGATGATCAGCGAGAGATCCTTCAACACGCGCCGCTCTACAGCTCTCGTATCCGGGTGTATTGGGATGGAGACGCGCTTGTCCTCGACGAGAAGATAACCGCCGGCGACGGCTCGAAGGCAACCAACACCGTAAGGTACACGTTGGAGACGGGTGGAAAGACGTTAGTTGCGGTTGAAAACGAAAAAACGCCTGTGGGTAAGAGTACGAACAAGTGGGTGTATGACAAGCAACCCCAGTAGCAGAATTGTTGTACCTTTCTTACAAGGCGATTCTGCTGCTCGACCCGGTTAGCAAGGAATTGTTGGCATCTCAGCCACTTAGTAAGTCATACGCTGTGTGATCTCCAGCAGTATCGGTTCAACTGCTGGCGGATCAGCCACCACGCTGTACATCAAGCTTCCATCCCGTCGCCACCACCCCAAGAAGGCCTTGCCATTATCGCAAACGGCTTGCAGCGGCAACCATTGACTTTGACGGATTTCTAGCGGGTCTGCCGCGAATTCCTTGCCTTGCGCGTGTTCAACCACAGAATCAGACAGATTGACTGCCACGCTTCGGGTGTCTGCCCGGAGCCCGACGCGCAGCGCTTTCAAAGCGCTTTCCTTCGCGCTCCACAACAACGTTAATAGCCAGGGGCGATCCGTTTGCGGCATCCGCAAAACCATGGCCTGCTCTTCTACGGTGAAATAGTCTTCGAAAAAGCTGTTGCTGCGTGGTTCGATCCGCTCCAGGTCGCATCCCACTGCGGCAAGAGACGGCATAACGGCGCAGATTGCCGTCCCCGCGCAGTGGCTTAGGGAAATCGTGATGGCTACCGGTTGCCCGGCGAGAAATACTTCCGGCGCCCCGTCAGGAGCCGCACGAATCTCGACAACTGCAAGCGCGGATAGATCAGCCGAAAGATTCAGGTGGGCGGCCACGGCACGCTTCGCTGTCCAGCGCCCCAAGCGCCAGTCACCACGCCGCTTGGGAAATCGCAAGCCGCCGAGTTGCAGCATCTCAGCCGGGCTCAGCCAATCGTTCTCCGCCGGCATATCCGCAGCGGTCTGTTCCAGCCAATACAGGTTCACCGCCAAAGCATCAACTCTCGCTTAGAGTCAGCACCGCACGTTTGGCGGGCGACTTTTCACCTTCCCGTCCTGTCTCCTTTTCTATACCACGCTCAATCGCATGAATAAGGTAGGGACGAAGCGTGGCTGGCGGAATAATGTTATGCAGAGCGCCTACCTTGAGAGCCCGATGAATGCTGTGAACGCGATCAAACTCGTCGGCTACCTCGCCTAGCTTCTCGGAGTGCACGATGGGGAACAGCTCGTTCCACTGGGCTTGCAGCCGCCCTTTTTCCACGCCGTCGGCTTGGGCCATAGCCTGGCTCAGCGCCTGAAGCCGCTCGTCTTTGCGCGCTCTGGCGTTCACTTCGCCCGCAAAAACTACCGCTGCTGCCGGAGCGCCGCCGATCACCGATGCATAGGTTCCTTCCAGCGCAATGATCTCGAGATTCTCATTCAGCACCTGCGAGAAGACCACATACGCTCCGCCGTGATAGCGAGAGATGCCGCAGAAGATCATGGGCCCTTTGAAGTTCACCACCGCCCGGCCAATTTCGGCGCCATATTCCAGTTGCAGCTTCCGCAGTGACTCGGGAGAGCCATCGAACCCCGAAAGATTCGCCAGGATTACCACCGGCCGGTTGCCGCTGGCCGCATTCAAAGCGCGGGCAGCTTTTTTCGACGACGCCGGAAACAGCGTTCCCGCCGTCCACTGGTCCGGACCGTCCGCCGGAACAAATCCCAGTCGAGGCACGGGATGCGACTCGATGCCCATCAGGCACACCGGATAGCCGCCGAGATGAGCATCCCAAACCACCACTGTCTCAGCTCCTCGCATACCGGACCAGCGCTCCAACGGAGAATGGTCCTGATCGACCACCGCCGCCAGCACTCTCCGGATGTCGAATGGCTTCTTACGCCCTGGGTTCGTCTCGTCCGAGAAAATATCCCCGACGCGCACGAAGCTGCTGGTGCCGTTGGTGCCGTGCGGATAAGTTTGCACGTCCCGGTCGACGGGATCGCTGGTTGCGGCCTGGCGCGGAAAACGTTCTCCCGGAACAACGTAAGTGTGATCGTAGTGACGGAACAGGATGTGGCACGCTTCATCGATGTCACGCGCAAAATATTGGGCCTGCCCGTTTGGCCCCATGATGCGATCGTAGCCGCCGATGCCCTGGTTATCTTCCGCTGAAACGCTGCCCGAATAATCGAGCGCCCGCTTACCGGTAAGTACCATCGCGGCCGGGGGCGTCATGATCAGGATGCCGCGAGTGTGCAACAGCATGGTAGCTTCTGAATTCCAGTAGGGCTGCGCTCCCACGTTGATGCCGTTGACCACCAGGTTGACTTCGCCGCCCGCTTGGGTGAACTCGATCAGGCGCCGCAGAACGCGCGAGATCCAGTCCATGTTCTCGACCCCGCTGTCCATGGAGATCTTGGCGCCGGCTGAAATCGGAAACCACTCCAGCGGCACATG